>ERZ772858.2614-NODE-2614-length-12926-cov-3.949110_pt1 | contig 12926 bp, 8 predicted proteins | sample MGYA00512136_ERZ772858 | MGnify/ENA primary metagenome ERZ772858 (study PRJEB29015, sample SAMEA2737726) | human gut metagenome | biome: human gut; feature: human-associated habitat; material: faeces | place: China | collected 2012 ...
GGAGAATGTGCTTGCCACGTTGGATGAGCCGCTGGATAGTCGTGTGTTCGAGGCGATTAATTATGGTCCGGCCGATGATGGTGGTTGGTGGCAGATGTTCGCTGATTTGGTGAACAAGTATGGTTTGGTGCCGAAGAGTGCTTATCCGGAGTCGGCTAATTCGAAGAGTTCGGATGCGTTCAAGCAGTATTTGAATACGAAGCTACGTGAGTTCGCGTCCGATTTGCGTGACCGTCATATAGCTGGGACGTCGTTGGATGAGTTGCGTGCGTTGAAGAATGAGGATATGGCCACGGTGTATCGCATGTGTGCGATTGCATTGGGTGAGCCTCCGGAGCGTTTTGATTTTCTTGCGCGTATGAGCGATGACAAAGATGATGGCAAGAAGAAAACCGCGGGGGAGGGTTCGTCTGAAAAGGCTGCGAAAACCGGTAAGGATGAGCGTCCGCAGATTCGTGAATTCGGTATCACTCCGATGGAGTTTTATAAGAAGTACGTGCCGGTGGATGTGAACGATCTGGTCACGTTATGCAATGTGCCGATGGAGAGTCGTCCGTTTGGCAAGCGGTATCGTATTCGTTTTTCCGCCAATGTGGCGGAAGCGGGTGATATGGAGTTTGTGAACGTGCCTCTTGACGTGTTCAAGAAGGCTGCTGTGGACCAGATCAGTGGTGGTCATCCGATTTGGTTCGCTTGTGATTGCATGCAGTTCTCGTTGCGTGGCGATGGCTATTTTGATTGCGATACTGTGCGCGTTGACCAGCTTTTCGGTACGGAATTCACGTTCGACAAGGCCAAGGGATTGGAGTATGGCGATTGCCCAAGCAATCATGCCATGACGTTGACTGGCGTGAATTTGGATGCTGACGGGCGTCCAAACCGTTGGAAGGTGGAGAACAGTTGGGGCAAGGATAATGGTCAGGATGGCTATTATGTGGCGTCCGATGCTTGGTTCGACCGTTATGTTACCGAACTGATCATTCGCAAGGAGTATCTCGATGAGACCACACGCGAAATACTGGCCGATCAGCCGGTCGAGCTTGAACCTTGGGAGCCGCTCACCAAGCGAAGCCGGTGAAGGCTTGCGCATATCGCGCATGATTCGGTTTGATTGCAATAAGGAATGAGATAAACAGTGGAGGGCGTCGATTGACAGATTCGGCGCCCTCCACTTATTGCAGTATTTAGTCATTATTTAATTGCTATTCGGCAGTACCAAGGCATGCTTCGAAGGAACGGCGGGTGAGGCGTCTACGGTTGACGACGCCCACGAGCTTGCCTTGTTCAACCACCGGCACTTTCTTGTACTGTTGATAGCCGAACATCTGGCAGACTTGCGCGATATTGGCATCCGATTGCACGGTGACGGCCGGCTTTGCGGCAATAACCATGACGTTCATATCAAGCAGTTCTGCGTGAGACAGTTCCGGGAATTCGCCGCGGGCCATGCCAGTGACCAGCGTGGAAATGTCGGAAACCGGCGCGTTGTCTTGTGCGAAGCGGCGCAGTACGTCGCTATCGGAGATGAAGCCGACCACGTGGCGTTCGTCATCGACGATAGGCATGCCGCTGATGTTCTTTTCCAACATCATGCGCACTGCGTCACGTACCTCGGCATCCGAGGCTACCGTGTAAACGTCATGCTGCATCACATCGGCAACGGTCTTGACATCCAAAGCGGGAACATGCTGTTGCGCGGACTTGTTCCATCCGGCAGCATCGCCGATGGCGTGAACTATCTTGCCGGACAATGGTGCGACGATCAGCATCTGAATCGGCAACGCGATGGTGAAATTGTAGGGGAACATGCGCCAGAATCCCGTGAACGCGCCGAATGTGAAACCGAATGCCATGATGGCGCCGAATACGGTCATCAGCACCACCATGAGGAATTTGACCGTGATGCCTTTCCATACCGCACGGTCGGTTGCCGCGCCGAATGTATTCATAATCGCGCGGGAGCTTGGCGTGCAGATGCACAAATCGCAAATCATGCCGACCACGTAGGCCAACGGCCAGTTGAACAATGCGTAGCTCCACGCCGCCGCACCGACGTCACCGATACGTACGCCGTAATTGAGTGCCGCCATCACATAAATCATGATCGCGGACATGATGAAACTGAAGAGAATGCCTTCCTTGCCGTTACGTGGCATGGAACTTCCTTTCGCTATGCGTTCGATGTGTTGCTGCATCGGCCCCTCTGGTCTGTTCCGCACGTCATGTTCCAACAGGAGCGCGGAAGGCTAGGGGGCGCATAACGAAATCCGAAAAGGTTCGGACGGTCGCAATGGCGACTTCCTGGCAAACGAATCGACTCAAGCCCTCAATGAGCATGCAAGATGCGATTCATGAGTCGGGGCCGCTTGCAAATCACAGATTGTTCGCAGGCCCCAAGACAAATACGGAAATACCGAACGTGCTCGAAACGCATGTGGAAAGAAAAAGCCGGACGTTTTCGCGTCCGGCATAAATACAATCCGAATAAAACTCGAATTACTCGGCTTACTCTTCGGCGACCAATTCCAGATAGGAATCGTTCCACAGGTCTTCGTCGCCGTCGGGCATGAGCAGCACGCGTTCCGGGTTCAATGCCTGCACCGCGCCCTCATCGTGGGTGACGAGCACAATGGCACCCTCATACTTGGCGATAGCCTTGAGAATCTCATCTCGTGAGGCCGGATCAAGATTGTTGGTCGGTTCGTCGAGCAGCAGCACGTTCGCACGGCTGGTCACCAAAGTAGCCAACGCCAGTCGAGTCTTCTCACCACCGGAAAGCACGCGAGCCGGCTTCAACGCATCATCCCCGGAAAACAGGAACGAGCCGAGAATCGAACGCGCCTGCGTATCATTCAGTTCCGGAGCCACATGAATGAGGTTTTCCAACACTGTGGCATTCAGGTCAAGCGTGTCATGTTCCTGCGCGAAATAGCCGATTTTGCAGCCGTGACCGTAATCCACGGAACCGGTGTCCGGCTCTTCCAAATGCGCGAGCAGACGCAGGGTGGTGGTCTTACCGGCACCGTTGTATCCCAAAATCACCACACGCGAACCCTTGTCAATAGCCAGATTCACGCCGGCGAACACAATGTTCGAACCATAGGCTTTCGACACATCCTTCGCCATGATCGGCGTGCGACCGCACGGAGCCGGCTCCGGGAAACGAATATCCGCCACCTTCTCCTGCTTTTGCGCTTCGGACGTGGTCTCGAGAAGTTTCTCCGCACGGCGCATCATGTTCTGTGCGGCCACGGCCTTGGTTGCCTTCGCATGCAGGCGGATACCCTGCTGCATGAGGCGTTCCGCCTTCTTCTCGGCCACTTCACGTTCGCGACGGCGACGTTCCTCATCAACCGCGCGCTGATGCAGGTAGGCTTTCCAACCGAGGGAATACATGTCGATCTGTCCGAGTTGCGCGTCCAAATGCCATACCTTGTTCACCACTTCATCCAACAGTTCGGTGGAGTGGGAGATGACCAGGAATCCACCCTCATATTTCTTCAGGTATCCGCGCAACCATTCGATGGAGTCGGCGTCCAAATGGTTGGTCGGCTCGTCAAGGATTAGCGTATCCGCGTCAGAGAACAGAATGCGTGCCAATTCGATACGACGGCGCTGGCCGCCGGAAAGCGTACCCAATTGCTGGCCCATAACCTCCTGCGGCAGGCCAAGGCTTGCCGCCATTGCGGTCGCTTCGGACTGTGCCGCATAACCGCCGGCCTTTTCGAAATCCTGCATGGCCTTGTCGTAACGGTTCATCGCTCGGGTCATGACGTCCGGATCCGGGTCGGTCATCTCCTTTTCGGCCTTGCGGATACGACTGATGATGGAAGCGATGTCTCGCGCGCTCATCATGCGGTCGAGCGCGGTCTGTTCCGGATCGGCAGCATGCGTGTCCTGCGGCAGATAGCCGAGCTTGCCCGATACACGCACTTTGCCGGCGGTGGGCAGCATGTCGCCGGTGATCACGCGGGTGAGCGTGGTCTTGCCGGCGCCGTTACGTCCGACCAGACCGATCTTGTCGCCCTTGGCGACGTGGAAATTCGTGGGATGCAGCAACGTGCGCGCGCCGATCTGAATCTCAAGCTCCTGCGCTTCAATTGCCATGCCTCAACACCTCTGCACTTTCGTTACTGTCGTTCCAAACTGGCTGTGCCGCACATAACGGCCTGCCCATCATTTCATAAGGCCAAACGCCAATCGAACATCATACCGAACGCCTGTAACCACGTGAATCCCACCGCGTGGTACGCAATCGCAAATGGAATAGATTGCGCGGAAGCGTAACAATCAGATTATTCTGGTGAGCAGGCAAATTCGGAAGGGAGCAAACATGAAGAAAGCTTTGATCATTGTGGATGTGCAGCCGACATTTTGCGAAGGCGGCGAACTGGGTGTAGCCGGTGGCAATGCCGTCGCGGAACGTATCGCGGATTACGTGAATGCGCATCGCGGCGAGTACGAATACATCGCAACCACGCAGGATTGGCATATCGAGCCCGGCTCACACTGGTCGGAGCAACCCGACTATGTGGATACGTGGCCCGTGCACGGCAAGGCCGGCACTCCCGGCGCCGAACTTCATCCAGCGATCGCCGCGCTGCATGTAGAGCATCATTTCAAGAAGGGACAGTATTCGCCGTCATATTCGGGGTTCGAAGGATACGAGGATAATACGGATTCGATTCCTTCCCGCGAACAGGTCGCCTCTGACATGGCTACAGGGCGTACGCTTGCCGTTGCATTGGAATCCGCGGGTATCGAATGCGTCGACGTGGTTGGCTTGGCCGAATCGCACTGTGTCAAGGAAACCGCGCTGGACGCCCGTAAGCTTGGACTTGAAGTGCATGTCATCGAAAACCTGACCGAACCGGTCAGTGAAGAACTCGGCATCGCAGCCCGCCAGCAAATGCTCTCCGCCGGCGTCATCCTCGACTAGTTTCTTGAGGAATGGGACAACGAATGGAGAAGGGATTGTTCAGCAGGCGTGTTTATGAGGTGGTGCGGCGCATTCCGAAGGGTAAAGTCGCCACCTATGGGCAGGTTGCGGCTTTGGCCGGAGCGCCACGCAACGCGCGTTTTGTCGGCTATGCCCTGCATTCGAATCCTGAGCCGGGTGTGATTCCATGTCATCGTGTGGTGTTCCGAGACGGCTCGTTGGCACCCGGATTCGCGTTCGGCGGTCCGGAAAGACAGCGGCTTCTGCTCGAAGAGGAAGGCGTTGTCTTCATCTCTCCGAAAGGTATGCCCGAACTAAGCGAGTCAGGCAAGATGAAAGACTCGAACGCCGGAGCTTCCGGACTGCGAGTCGATCTCGCCCGTTGTCAGTGGGACGCCTAGTCGCTTTCAATCCGTGTCAACCGCTTACGCCCCCAACGACATTTGCTTTATCCGCCGTGGTTGGATAATGGGTGCCTGCCATAAGGCGAAGAAAGCAACGGGGACGCAAAGGTGGAACGGCAAGGCATGTGGCAACAGGACGCACCAGGGGCGATATCGGTCGGAATGCCGGTTGTATCGTTGGCACCGGCTCCGCGAACCATGGCATAACATCGGCTTAAGTCGTTGGAAAATAGCGCGACACGCCGCGATTTGCGGAGTTGGCATGCTTCATGTATATTTTCTACTCGTTGCCCACCACGGTGGAAACAACTTGCGGACATAGCTTAGTTGGTAAAGCGCAACCTTGCCAAGGTTGAGACCGCGGGTTCGAGTCCCGTTGTCCGCTCCATTCGAAAGCTTCCGGAAGGAAGCTTTTTTCATATCCGACCGCAAATCCGGGCGTCATTCTCAATTCATCCCGACCGAAATCCGAACTGGAATCCTCCTCTGTTGAGAAAACGTTTGACCACAATGTGAACGTTCTCTTGAAAAGAGATAATCCATGCGAGAGGCTAGGAGAAGTTCCGCCAAAACAGGCAACGATGCCGGGGGAGAGCGGAACGGACGGAGGTAAAACAAATGAACGAGAACAGCGACATTATTTTCGTGCCGGACGATTCCGCCAGCCACGAGTGGACGGAACGGGACAGCGAACTCGTAGAGGAGTATGCGGCCCAGCTTATGAGCATGAGCATCTAGCCGGAAATTAGATGGGGCCGGGTTCCCTCTTCTATGACAGGAAAAGACGTCGCATTCGTACTGTAACTGCGGCGTCTTTTCCTTGTTTTCGTTTAGAATGGAGACTTGCCGCCAAGGCATCGAACACATGGAAAGGCGTATTGTTGGCTGAGATCAGACGGGAGATGGAACGGCTTCGACCCGTATACGAAACCGGTGTCCTACGGTTGCTGCTGCGTAACAATTCCATGCTGTACGTCGCGTTGTTGCGTTCCACGTTCGACCCGCTGACGGGGGAGCTGCCGCGCGAAATCGTCGAAGAACGGTTCGCGCGCAGTCTCAACCGGCTCATCGAAACCGACGATTACACGCTGAAAGACGGGCAGACTGCGCGCGAGGCCGCGCATTCGGTCCTGCTTGACCTCGCCCGCGAAAGGGAAGGCGACTACGCCTGGCTCGCCAATTTCATGGACGTGGCCTCGCACCGCTACCTGTACCGTCTCACAGCGCGAGCGCACCGTGCCATCGAAGCGCTCGACCGGCTTGAGGACACCACGAAAGCGCTGTCAGGCGCGCAGGCCAACAGCATCATCATGGAAATCGAGCATGCTCGCATGCAGTTGACCGCCGATCCGCGCGAGCGCATCCGCCTGCTGAAGAGGGACATTGAGGAACGGCAGAAGGAAATCGACGAGCTGGAACATAGCGAGGCCTTGGAAAAGCTCACGTCCGAACAGGTCGGCGACATCATCGGCGTGATTCACAACACTCTGCGAGGAGTGCCCATCGACCTGCGCGAGCTCGCCCTTTCCGAACGGGACAACGGCGACGCGCTCCGACGGCGCATGCAGGCCGGCGCCATGAGCGTGGAAAGCATCCTCACCGCATACCATGACGAATACCGACGTGCGTTCCGCGAATCTGACAGCGGACGTCGTTTCGAAGACGCGTTCCAAGTCATCGTCACCGACGAAGGCCGGCGCGAGATCGACGACGCGGTGCGGGACATCGCCAGAAACCCCTATTTGGATGGCGAGCCGAGCGTGCTGCTCAACCAGGTGCGTTCCGAACTCAAACGCATCTATGAAGGCATCGAGGACGTGCGCCGGCAGATCCGCACGTCCGACGAGGCGGTCAGCCGTCTCGTACGCCAGCAGACCGACACGAGCTACCGGACCATGCTCGCCAAACTCAACCAGCTGTTCGCAAAGACCAGCGCCGAAGCCAAAGCCCATCCCAATGACCAAAGCCGGCCCTACCATACGGACGCCGGGCAGGCGAAATTCCCGACATTGCCATCTCGCCCGGCCAGATCAATGGCGCGCGCCGCATCATCCAGCCTGAACGACGCCCCAGCGGCGACCATCGAAGCGCCGGACCTCAAGAACATGGTCGAAATATGCGGGCCACGGCTGACGCGCATGATCAGGCTTATCCGCAGCAATCCGGTGACGACATCGGACGGCATGTTCGTGGACCTCGCGGCAAGCTTCAACCAGCTGCCGAAAGCCGAACGGAGGGAAAGCGAACTGGTCGGCTTCCTCAGCGCCCTGCGCACGCAGGACGACTCGTCATACGTGACATGGCGCTGCATATCGATCGACGGCAGCGAACGCGTATGGCGCACCAAACCCATTCTCACCACCGAAACGACGCTCGACGACATCATCGAGGAGAGATAAGCATGACGGACTATATCGAAGCCAACATCGAGGAAACGATCCTGACAGGAGGGGAGCCGGTATTGGAAGAGGCCGGCAGCCAGCAGGCCTCGACCGCGCTGTTCAACGGCGACACCGGCGACATGCCCGTCGAAGCGCGCATGGCCGCGATCGCGCTCAAACGCGAACGCTACATCGACGGCAGCCTGTATGACCTCGCCTGCGAGAACCGTGAGGTCGTGGAACGTTCGCTCAACAACGACATGCTCAGACTGGTCGACAACACGAAATACCGCATCATGTACGCGTCGCCGGTCACCGACTCGGAGACATGCATCCGTTCGTTGAAAACACGTATGAGCCTCACCCGCGAGGAGGCCGCCACGCTTGCCGCGCTACGCATCAAAGCGTTGGAATACGAAAACCAGAACGCCGAACCATGCGACTGGCTTATCAGCTTCGACGACATCCGCGCATTGCTCGCCACCGGCGCGGGATTCCTCACCGCCAGCAACGACGAGGAAGGCACTGCGAAGAAAATCACGTCCATCATCTCACGCATGCGCACCTACGGGTATCTCGCGCCGATCGAAGACGACGACATGTACGTCCTCACGCCACTGGTGCCCATGGTGCTCGACCGCGGCCTCGCCGACCAGTGGCTCGGATCCGAAACCACGGACGAGAACGCATCCGCCGACGGCCGCACCGACGCCGGCCCGGACGACAGGCCCATGGAAGACATAGAACAAGACGCATTCGATTTCAACACCGACGACAACCGTTTCGACGAGGAGGAACACTGATGGCAGACGGCATGAAGATCGTTTCCGACAAGTGGATGCTACAAAGCCGACAAATCGTCAACTGGGGCTCATACGGCGGCTGGCACGAATTCCGCCCATCCATGGACGAAACCATGCCGGTGACCCTGCTCGCCGGCGCCAGCGAATCAGGCAAATCCACACTCGTCGACGCGCAAATTTCACTCCTCTACCCATCCGGAACCCCCTACAACAAGGCGTCGAACTCCGGACGTTCGGAACGCAACGACTACACCTACCTGCGTGGCATGATCGGCGTAAGCGATAGCGAAAACGGCGAAACGCCGATCTTCCTGCGCGGCAAAGACGCCGACGGCACCCCACAGAACATCTGGGGCGCAATCGTCGACACCTACGTGAACAAAACCGACGGAGGACTGCTCTCCTGCGGCAAATTCCTCTACCTGAACGCCGGAGACGGACAAGACGGACTACGCCGCCGCTACATCACCTGGAACCGAACCATCGACCCACGACTCATGGACCAGTACCGCAACACACCATTCACCCGGTCCATGTTCGAAAAAACCTATCCGGAATGCACCACGCACACCAACGCCGCGGCATTCCACGCCTCCATCTGGCAGGACATGGGCCTAAGCGCCGACGCCTGCCGCCTCCTGCACAAAATACAATCGGCGGACGCCCCCTCAAAACTCGACGACATCTTCAAGCAAGGCGTGCTCGACATACCCGAATCCATCCGCCTCGCCCACGAAACCGTCGACGACTACAACCGGTTCAACGAAAACTTCCACAGCATGGAAGACAAAATGGCCCGCGTCGCCATCCTGCAAAACATCCAGACACGCTACGGCGAATACGCAAAGCAAACCAGCGAACGACGCGAATACGAACCCATCAACCCCGACAGCGAACATGGCAACGCAACACTGTCCGCATGGGCGCGCTCGCGCATGGCCAGCGAAGTGCGCGCTGGTCTGCCGGCCGCGCAGCGCAAGGTCAAGGAGTCGCAGGAGGCCATCGATCGGGCGATGCAGCGCGTCGGCGAGCTCAACACGCGAATCGACGCCGTCAAGGAACGTATCCAAGGCATCGACGGCGGCAGTCTGCAGCAGCTCGGCAAGGATCTTCAACGCGTGCGCCAGGACATCGACGAGGCGAGCAGGCAACGTCATGCCATAGCCGAACGATTCGAACAGGTCGAAGGCAGGCTTCCCGACAGCGAGCAGACATGGGACGCCAAACGCGCCATGCTCGCCGAAACGCTCGACACATACGAGGAACGGTTGAAGGACGCGAACGCCAGATTCCAGCAGCTGGTAGGGGAGCGTCACGACCGCCAGCGCGACCGTGACAGCCTACGACGGGACTATCAGCGCAAGCTCACGCACAGGACGCGCATCAGCGATGACATGGACGACGCGCGCACGCTTATCATGCGGGCGACCGGATTGGACGCGTCCGAACTGCCGTATGTGGCCGAACTGATGGACGTGAACGAACAGGACGAACAGTGGCGTCTGGCAATGAACGTCACCTACGCGCCCATCGCGCAGACCATCCTCGTCGACAAACGCCACGAGCAAGGATTCGCGGCGAAAATCAGCGCCATCGACCCGAAACTCATGACACGACGCACGTGGCGGTTCATCGACACCGGCATGCAATACGAATCCTCCGCCAGCGAAGGCTGGATGTCGTCGAAACTGCAATACCGGGAGGACTCTCCGTTCGCCGGATGGCTGAAAAACCAGACGACGTCGCCACGGTTCGACGCGCGTTGCGTGCACGCCATCGACGACATGAACCATGACGAACGACAAGTGCAGGCCGACGGACAAATCAAATCCGGCGACCGTGGATTCCACGGCAGCAAAGGACTACACCAGGTCATCGGCTTCATGAACGAACAATACCTGGCCGAACTGAAAAACCAACTCGACAAGGCGGAGCAGGCGTTGCAGAACGCCGACCGTCGAAGCGAACAAATGTCCAACGCCATCAGCCTGCTGCAAGACGAGCACGAGCTCGCACGAATCGTAGCCGACATGCCATGGAGCAAAATCGACGTGAACGGACTACGGGAACAGGAAACGCGAATCCGCAGGCAGATCGAACGCATCGAAAACGACCCGGAACTCGGCCAACTGCAAACCGAACTGAAACAGCTCAACCAACAGGCCACCGCCGAAAACAGAAACCAGTACCAAGCCGAAGACGACCTCGACAAGGCCCAACACGCCGTCCAAGCCGAACAAGCATGGCTCGACGCCTACGGCAACGACGACTTCGACGACGCCACACTATCCAGCATGGTATCGAACCTACTCGCCGACGCATACGAGAACTGCTTCGGCGCATCCGTACGCGCGCAAGACCGGCCAAAACTCATCGCAGGCCTCTTCGACCATGAAAGCGAAACACCATTCCACACGCGCGCGCTACGCAACATCGTACGCATCGCACGCACACGAATCCAAGAAATCGACGCCAGATCCAACCAACTGCGCGCCGACACGGAACGCATCATGGACGACTACCTCAACAACCACTCCACAGACGACAACACCGTCATGGCAAGCGTGGAAGACTACCGATACTTCCTCGACGAACTCAACGAACTCAACATGCTCGTCACCCGCGCCGCAACCGACGAAGAATACGCCAACAGCGTCAAAAAACTCTACATGAGCTTCCAACAGCTCAACCGTGCGCTACGCACCGACGAAGAAAACATCAAAGAACAACTCAACCGCATCAACAGCATGCTCAAAGGACAACAATTCGGCCCACAAGGCGGCAGACTATCACTCGACGTGACCTTCAGCCCAATCGACCGACAATTCGAAACAACCCTCAGCCGCATCCTGTCAAAACTGGAAGACTGGACGCGCAACGCAAGCGACAATCCCACGGAAACACGCAACGCATTCAACAACTGCGAAACATTCGTGAACAGACTGCACAACGAACTCGACAAAATACACGACACCAACGGCATCAAAGCATACGGCGCACGCAACCTCGACCCACGCGTACGCAGCTCATTCTACGCAATCGTGCACCACGACAACGCCCCCGACGAACGCATCAGCTCTACCGGCGGAAAATCCGGCGGAGCCCTCCAAGAACTCACCTCATTCGTCTACGGCGCAGCCCTCATCTACCTCCTCGGCGGCGACCTCACCGCACGCCCCACCTACACCACGCTCTTCCTCGACGAAGCACTCATCAAAGCCGACGGCCGCTACACCAAACGCGCGCTCGCCGTACTACCCCGACTCGGCTTCCAAATCATCGTCTCCGCCCCGGAAAGCAAAACCGCGGAAATCCTCAACGTCGCCAACAGAGCATACGTCGCATACAAAGACCCATCCACCGGCAACTCATACCTACAGGAACTCGACAGCGAAACCATCACACAGGACGAAACACAGCCCACCACCGCACCCGCGAAACCAACAACGGAGGCATAACCCATGGCAACGGCCAGAAGCACCACCAACAGCGACATCCACAGCCAACTCAACGGATACGTCACCGACTATCTCACCAAGCACATGTATGACGCCAACACCTCCTGGCCATTGCGCAAAACCATCCGACTACCCAAACAAGCCGAACTCGAAGCCCATTACACGCACATCCGCGCCCAAGACGAAGCCATCCGCAACTGGGCACAACAACACCACTGCGAAACCAGCGAAAAAACCAAAATCATCTCCAACGGAATCGTCCGACAAACCAGCCAACTCATCGACTCGGTAACCATACCCGACCTCAACACGGCCCTCAACATCACCACACCACAAACACGCAAACTCTACCAACGCGAACACCAACGCGCACACACCATCACCAACCAATTCAACCTCGACTCCAACACCTCCATAAACATCGCCAAAATCCTCAAAAACCACGACGACACCGACTTCAACCTCGTCATACAAGCCGCACACTACTTCGCCAACCACAACACCGAAAACATGACCCCACGCATGGTCCCCATCCCCGGATTCAGCGCAAAATGGCTAGGCAAAACAACATCAAACCGCTGCAAAGCAATCTGCAAACTCCTCAAACGAGAACAACTAGCCCTCAACGACCGCCACGGAGAAATCCGACTCCGACTCCTCGACACACAACACCACAACCAACCAGACCTCATCGTGACACAACCATGGACAGACGGCGCGCCACACGACATCACCCACATCATCATCGTGGAAAACAAAGACACCTACCAAGCCATACCCACAACAGAACACGCCATCTGCATATTCGGCAGCGGACACGCGGCAACCCGAATCAAAACACTACTACCTTGGATCACAACCACACCCCACATCATCTACTGGGGAGTTAAAAAGCCGCTTTTTATAAATTCCGGCATCGTCACCAAACGCGGCCGGCAAAT
>ERZ772858.2618-NODE-2618-length-12912-cov-10.310415_pt1 | contig 12912 bp, 10 predicted proteins | sample MGYA00512136_ERZ772858 | MGnify/ENA primary metagenome ERZ772858 (study PRJEB29015, sample SAMEA2737726) | human gut metagenome | biome: human gut; feature: human-associated habitat; material: faeces | place: China | collected 2012 ...
TGTGCGACCTGTGCGGCCGCCCCATGGTCATCAAGGTGGGCAAGTACGGCAAGTTTTTGGCTTGCAGTGGCTTCCCGGAGTGCCGGGGCACCAAGCGCCTTGTCAAGGACACCGGCGGCATCTGCCCCAAGTGCGGCAAGGGACGTCTGCTGGAGCGCAAGAGCTCCAAGGGACGCATCTACTACGGCTGCGAGCGCTACCCGGACTGCGATTTTATGACTTGGGATATGCCGGTGGCCACCAAGTGCGAAAAGTGCGGCAGCACCCTGTTCCGCAAGGGCGGCAAGCTGTACTGCGCCAAGGAGGGCTGCGGCTTTGAGATGCCGGTGCCCAAAAAGGACTGAACAGCCCGAAACGGACTGACAGATAGAAGCCTTCCCCCGGACGGGGAAAGCCTTTTCAGAGAATACGCTACACCCTCCCTCTTTGGCAAAAGCTCCCCCTTCGGGGGAGCTGGCATTGCCGCAGGCAATGACTGAGAGGGTTGGATTAAAGGAAAGACTAAATGAACGAATATAAAGTAACTATTCTGGGCGCGGGTCTGGCGGGCTGCGAGGCGGCTCTCTGGCTGGCGGGCAAGGGCGTGCAGGTAGAGCTGTACGAGCAGAAGCCCGTCCACTTTTCCCCTGCCCACAAAAGCGAGGGCTTTGCGGAGCTGATCTGCTCCAACAGCCTGAAGGCTGAGCGGCTGGACTCCGCCTCCGGTCTGCTGAAGGAAGAGATGCGCCGCATGGGCAGCCGGCTGCTGACCGCCGCCGAGGAGACCCGCGTGGCCGCCGGCGGCGCGCTGGCGGTGGACCGCGATGCCTTCAGTGCCGCTGTCACCCGCATGGTGGAGCAGTGTGAGAATATCACCGTCCACCGGGAGCAGGTGGAAACCATCGATGAGAGCGCTCCCATTCTGGTAGCCACCGGCCCGCTGACCGACGGCGCACTGGCCGACGAGATCGGACGCCTGACCGGGGACGAGCGGCTGCATTTTTACGATGCCGTTGCCCCCATCGTCACCGCCGAAAGTCTGGACTACGGCAAGGTGTTTGCCGCTTCCCGCTACGACCGTGGCGAGGCCGACTACCTGAACTGCCCCTTCAACAAGGCAGAGTATGAGGCTTTTCATGCCGCACTTGCCAGTGCCGAGCGTGCCCCCCTGCACGACTTTGACACCGGTGCCGAGCAGAGCACAAAGCCCGACCCGGACGCTCACGGCAAAAAGGCCGATACCGTCACCGTGTACGAGGGCTGTATGCCCATTGAGATCATGGCTGCCCGGGGTGCCGATACCATGCGGTTCGGCCCGCTGCGCCCGGTGGGTCTGGTAGACCCCAACACCGGCCACCGCCCTTGGGCAAATGTGCAGCTGCGCGCAGAAAATAAAGAGCGCACCCTGTATAACATCGTGGGCTTCCAGACAAACCTCAAGTGGGGCGAACAGAAGCGGGTGTTCAGCATGATCCCCGGGCTGGAAAATGCCGAGTTTGTGCGGTACGGTGTCATGCACCGCAACACCTTCCTCGATGCGCCCCGGGTGCTCAGCGCCCAGCTGTGCCTGAAAGAGCACCCCAATGTGTTCTTTGCAGGGCAGATCACCGGCTTTGAGGGCTATATGGAAAGCGCTGCCTGCGGCCTGCTGGCGGCCCGCAGCCTGTATGCCCGGCTGGAAGGCAAAGAACTGCCCGCCCCGCCTGTGGATACTATGTGCGGTGCGCTGGTGCAGTACCTGACCACCGAGAACAAGCACTTCCAGCCCATGGGCGCGAATATGGGCATTCTTCCTCCGCTGCCGGAGGAGAGCCGCCCGCGGGACAAGCGCCTGCGTTACATGGCACAGGCTCAGCGCGCTGTTGCCAGCTTCCAGCACTGGCTGGATGAAACTTCTCTTTAAGAAGGGAGAAAAGCTATGAAGATTATCGTGGATATGATGGGCGGCGACAACGCCCCTCTGGCTGTGCTGGAGGGTGCCGTACAGGCCGTAAAGGAGTACGGCATCACCGTCGTAGGTGTGGGCGACGAAGCGCTGGTGCGCAAGACCGCACAGGAGAACAGCATCCCGCTGGACGGCATTGAGCTGGTGAACTGCACCGAGGTTATCGACATGTGCGATGAGCCTGCCCGTGCCATCCGCCAGAAGAAGGATTCCTCCATCGTGGTGGGCTTGAACATGCTGAAAGACGGAAAGGGCGATGCCTTTGTTTCCGCCGGCAGCACCGGTGCGCTGCATGTGGGCGCAAGCTTGATCGTGCGCACCCTCAAGGGCATCAAGCGCCCGGCTCTGGCTACCATGGTGCCCGCCAAAAAGCAGGCTTATCTGCTGCTGGACTGCGGTGCCAATGTGGAGTGCCGCCCCGAAATGCTGGCAGCTTTTGCCGTGATGGGCAGCTGCTATGTGAACAGGGTGGAGGGCCGCCGCAGCCCCAGCGTGGCGCTGGCCAACAACGGTGCGGAGGAGAGCAAGGGCACCCCCATGCTCAAGGAAGCCCACCAGCTGCTCAAGACCACCCCCGGCATCCGCTTTGTGGGCAACATCGAGCCCCGCGATGTGCCGGGTGGCGAAGTGGACGTTGTGGTGTGCGACGGCTTTACCGGCAATGTGATCCTCAAGCTGACCGAGGGCGTGGCAAAAATGCTGCTGGGCATGCTGAAACAAATGTTCCTCGCAAACCTCGGCGGCAAGCTGGCCTATCTGCTGCTCAAGGGCAGCGTGGCAGACCTGAAGCATCAGATGGACAGCGAGGAATACGGCGGCGCACCCTTCCTGGGCGCAAGGCAGCCGGTCATCAAGGCCCACGGCTCTTCCAAGGCCAAGGGCATCAAGAACGCCATCCGTCAGGCAAAGATCTGCGTGGAGAACGATCTGTGCGGCACCATGCAGTCTGCGCTGGACGAGCTGGCTGCGGCACAGAAAACTGAGGAATAAGGGAAGCGGGCTTGCCCTCTCCGTCATTGCTTTGCAATGCCACATTCCCCACTCTGTCGCTATTGCGACATCTCTCCCCGGCCGGGGAGAGTCTTTCCTCAGAGTGAGAGGCTTTGGCAGTTCGTGCAGACTGCATCGATTTGCCAAGGGCTCCCCCTTTGGGGGAGCTGGCGAACGGACGTGAGCCTGAGAGGGCGAGGATGCTGACCATCAATAAGGGAGCTAAAACATATGAGCCATCAGTTGGAAACAATTATTGGTTATAAGTTCAAAAACCCGGAGCTGCTGGAGATCGCGCTCACCCATACCAGCTATGCCAACGAGAGCCGCACCCCGGTCAAGCACAACGAGCGGCTGGAATTTCTGGGCGACAGCGTGCTGCAGATCGTCTCGGCAGACTATCTGTTCCACGCCTATGCCGACCGGCCGGAGGGCGATTTGACCCGCATCCGCGCCAGCCTTGTCAGCGAGGGTGCACTGTTCCAGTTCGCGCAGGAGATCGATCTGGGCGAGTACCTGCGCCTTGGCCGCGGCGAGGAGCGCTGCGGCGGACGCACCCGCCCCAGCGTGGTGTCCGATGCGTTTGAAGCGCTGATCGCGGCTTTGTATCTGGATGGCGGCATGGATGTGGCCCGCAGCTTCATCCTGCCCTTTATCACCGAGGGCAAGCACGCCGAGGCCGACTACAAGACACGCCTGCAGGAGATCGTGCAGCAGAACCCGGAAGAGCGGTTGAGCTATGTAGTAGAAAGCGAGTCCGGCCCGGATCACGACAAGCATTTCGTGGTGGCGGTGCGGTTCAACTCTGACCGCGTGGCCCGTGGCGAAGGCCGCAGCAAAAAGGCCGCTGAGCAGTGCGCCGCCAAAGAAGCGCTCAAGCTGCTGGGCGTGATAAAGGAAAAGTAAATGGTATTCAAGGAACTGGAGATCCAGGGCTTCAAGAGCTTTCCCGATAAAGTCAAAATTCAGTTCGACGCAGGCGTTACCGGCGTGGTGGGTCCCAACGGCTCCGGCAAGTCGAACCTTTCGGACGCAGTGCGCTGGGTGCTGGGCGAGACCAGCTCCCGCCAGCTGCGCGCGGCAGGCAAGATGGAGGACGTGATCTTCGGCGGCACCCGGCGGCGCGGAGCCATGGGCTTTGCGCAGGTGCGGCTGACGCTGGATAACGCAGACCACACCTTTGATGTGGATGCGGACGAAGTGACCATTGGCCGCAAATATTACCGCTCCGGCGACAGCGAGTATACCATCAACGGGCAGGTGTGCCGGTTGAAGGATGTGTACGAACTTTTGCTGGATACCGGCATTGGCCGCGACGGCTACTCGGTGATCGGGCAGGGCCGCATTGCGGAGATCGTGGCCGCAAAAAGCAGTGAGCGCCGCGAGATCTTTGAGGAAGCCTGCGGCATTGCCAAGTACCGCTACCGCAAGACCGAGGCAGAACGCCGCCTTGCTGCGGCGGGCGAAAACCTTGAACGCCTGCGGGACATCCTTGGCGAGCTGGAAAGCCGGGTAGGCCCGCTGGAAAAAGAGAGCGCCAAGGCAGAAAAGTTCCTCGAGCTGGCCGCACAGCGCAAAACGCTGGAAGTGACCCTGTGGACCGACGGTGTGCACCGCGCGCGCGAAGCCGTGCGCCAGCAGGTGCGGGACTACGAGACAGCACAGGCCGACTACGAGCGCTTTGACCGGGAGACAAAAGCCGCCGAACAGGAGGCTGAGGAGATCCGGATGCAGGCACAGCAGCTTACGGTTGCTGTTGAGCGCCTGAATGGGGATATCCGCAGCATCACCGAGCAGATCAGCGGGTCGGAGAGCCGTATCGCTGTGCTGGAAAACGACATCCTCCGCAACGAGGAGAGCGCCGCATCCCTGAAGGAAGAGATCAGCGCCGGGGAACAGGACAGCACCGAGGCACAGGCCGCCTTGCAGCGCCACCGGGCCGTGGCAAAGACCATGGAAGCGGAGGGCGAAAAGCTGGCGGCAGAGATCGAAGCGTTGAACGCGGAGATCGCACGTCTGACCGATGCCAGCAGTGCCAGCGGTGCCCGCAAGGATACCCTGAAAGCAGAACTTGCCGGCCTGACAGCCCGGCGCACCGAAGCGCAGGTGGCGCAGGCCGCTGCCGAAGCTGCCGGGGAAACAGCCCGCCAGCGCCTGCCTGCCCTTGAGCAGAGCGTGCAGGAAAGCACCGCCCAGCGGGACGAAGCAAAGCAGGATCTGGACGACACCATCAAGTATCGCCGGATGCTGGAAGAAAACGAGAAGCAGCTGGCAAATGTCCGTTCCGGCGTGGAACTCAAGCTGAAAGGCCGCAAGGCTGCGCTGGACGATGCCGACGCAGCAGAGCAGTGCCTTGGCCGTGAGCTGGATGCGGCCCGCCAGCGCCTTTCCGTGCTGCGGGAACTGGAAAAGAACATGGACGGCTACCAAAACTCGGTCAAGGCCGTCATGCGTGCTGCCGGTGCACGCCGCCTGCGGGGCATCATCGGGCCGGTGTCCGCCATCTTAAAGGTGGAGCCGGGCTGTGAAGTGGCTGTGGAAACGGCTCTGGGCGGTGCGCTGCAGAACATCGTGGTAGAGAACGAAGCCGCTGCCAAAGCGGCCATTGCCCTGCTGCGCAATGACAATGCAGGCCGCGCCACCTTCCTGCCGCTGGATACCGTCCAGCCCGGCGTGTTCCGTGGCCGACTCTCCGGTACGGCACGGCTTGCCTCCAGTCTGGTGCAGGCCGACCGCCGGTACGACAACATCGTATCGAACCTGCTGGGCCGCATCATCGTGGTGGACGACATCAACGAAGCTTCTCGCGTGGCGCGGGACAACGGCTTTCGCAGCAAGGTCGTGACCATGGATGGTCAGGTGATCAATGCAGGCGGCAGCTTTACCGGCGGCAGCGTCCAGCGCAGCGCAGGCCTGTTCACCCGCAAGCAGGAGATGGAAGAGCTGCGGGTGAAAGCGGCCAAGTTACAAAAAGACTGCCTTGCTGCACAGGAAAAGACCGACCGCTGCAAAGAGCAGGTAGATGCCCTTCAGGCAGAGCTGACCGCCACGGCCAGTGAGCAGATCACCGCCGCCAACGACAAAGTGCGTGCCGAGGCAGAGCAGAAGCGGCTGGAAGCTGCTGCCGCCCAGCTGGAAACGGCCCGCAGCAACGGCCAGCAGCAGATCGATGCTTTGCAGGCGGCCTTGACAGAGAGCCGTGGCAAAGCAGAGGAAGCTGCCAGCCTGCAGGCCCGGCTGACGGCAAAGATCGACCTGCTGACGGCGGAGATGAACCGAATTGCCGAAGGCGACGACAACTTTGTGGCCCAGCAGACCGAACTGAGCCAAAAGCTCAGCGCAAAGCGGCTGGAACAGGTGACCCGCCAGAAGGATGCAGAACTGGCCTACAGCCAGATCGCAGCGCTGCAACAGCGGGCACAGGATGCCGCTGCCCGCCGCGCCACGCTGGAAGAAAGCCTTGCGGCACTGGCACAGCGCAGCGAGAGCTGCCGGGCAGAAATTGCAGCCATCCGGCAGGCAAAGTCCGACAGCCAGACCGAGATCGCCCAAAAAGAAAAGGCAATCCGGGAAGCCACGGAACAGCGGCTGGAACGCCAGCAGGCTGAAACAGCGGCACTGAGCCGGGCGCGCACTTCCTCCGACAGCCGCGAGGAAATGGGGCGCGAGATGGCCCGCCTTGCAGAGCGCAAGGCCGCTGCCGAGACCGAGTACGACCAGACCGTGGCAAAGCTGTGGGATGAATACCAGCTCTCGGTCAGTCAGGCAGAGAACCTTTGCGTGGAGTTTGAAAGCCTGACGGCCCTGCGGGCACAGGTGGCCGACCTGCGCGGCAAAATTCGCGCCCTTGGCAGCGTGAATGTGAGCGCCATCGAGGAATACAAGGAGGTCAAGGCCCGCTACGATGCCCTGATGCATCAGGTGACCGATGTGGAGGAAAGCCGCAATGAGCTGACCCGCATGATCTCCAAGCTTTCGGTACAGATGCGGGAGATCTTCTCCGACAGCTTCCGCGCCATCAACGAAAACTTTGGCCGCGTATTTACCGAGCTGTTCGGCGGCGGCGAAGCCAGCCTTGTGCTGGAGGATGAAAGCGATGTGCTCTCCTGCGGCATCGGCATCCGGGTGGCACCGCCGGGCAAGGTGATCAAAAATCTGGAAGCGCTTTCCGGCGGCGAGCAGGCGCTGGTGGCCATCAGCATCTACTTTGCCATTCTGGCGGTCAACCCGGCCCCGTTCTGTATTCTGGACGAGATCGAAGCCGCTCTGGACGATGCCAATGTGGTGCGTTTTGCCCAGTACTTACGCCGGGTGAGCGACAAGACCCAGTTCATCGTGATCACCCACCGCCGCGGCACAATGGAAGCCGCGAATGTGCTTTACGGCGTTACCATGCAGGAGGACGGCGTGTCTAAGCTGCTCAAGCTTGATCTGGAACAGGTTGACGCAACGCTGGTTTCCTGATATATATTAAAGAAAAAGATAGGAGGACACCATGGGGTTCTTCGGATTTGGCAAGAAAAACAAAGAAAAAGAACAGGAAAAAATGAAAACGGGTCTGGAAAAGACCCGCACCGGTTTCTGGGGCAATATCCTCAACACCCTCACCGGCAGCGTCATCGACGATGATATGTACGATGAGCTGGAAGAGCAGCTCATCCTTGCAGATGTGGGCGGCGAGGTGGCCGTGCGTCTGGTGGATAAGCTGCGCGACCGTGTGCACGAAAAGGGCCTGAAGACCGGCGAAGAGGCGGCGGATGCCCTGCGCGACATCATTGCCGAGGAAATGACACCGGATGCCGAGATGGATCTTTCCGGCAAGCCGGCCGTCATTCTGGTCATTGGCGTGAACGGCGTGGGCAAGACCACCAGCATTGCAAAGCTGGCCGATCACTACACCCGCGAGGGCAAAAAGGTGATGCTGGCCGCAGGCGATACTTTCCGTGCTGCAGCCAGCGAACAGCTGGAGATCTGGGCCGACCGCGCCGGTGTGCCCATTGTGAGCGCAGGCGAGGGCGCAGACCCGGCGGCTGTCATTTTCGACACCGTAAAGTCTGCCACCGCACGCGGTTATGACATGGTCATTGCCGACACCGCAGGCCGTCTGCACAACAAGGCAAACCTGATGGCAGAGCTTTCCAAGATCAGCCGCAGCGTCAAGAAGGCCAGCCCGGAAGCCAGCCTTGAAACGCTGCTGGTGCTGGATGCCATCACCGGCCAGAACGCCATCAGTCAGGCCAAGGAATTCTGCAAGGCTGCAGATGCTACCGGCATCATCCTGACCAAGCTGGACGGCACCGCCAAGGGCGGCTGCGTGGTGGCGGTCAAGCAGCGTCTGGGCCTGCCGGTGCGCTTTATCGGCGTGGGCGAGGGAATCGACGATCTGCTGCCCTTTACCCCGGAGGGCTTTGTGGAAGAGCTGCTCCCGCGCCAGTGGAAGCACTAAGGAGGGTCGCAGCATGAAAATTTGTGCAGCTACCGGCAACGCCGGAAAGCTCCGCGAACTGCGCCGCATTCTGGAAGCGCAGGGCCACGAGGTGGTCAGCCAGAAGCAGCTGGGCATCACCATCGAGCCGGAGGAGACCGGCACCACCTTTGCCGAGAACGCCCTCATCAAGGCTGAAACCATCTGCAAGGCATGCGGTCTGCCCACCATCGCCGATGACTCCGGCCTGTGCGTGGATGCGCTGGGCGGTGCGCCTGGCGTCTACAGTGCCCGCTACTGCGGCCGCCACGGCGACGACGAAGCCAACAACGATAAGCTTCTGGACGCCATGCAGGCTGTGCCTGCCGGGCAGCGGGGTGCAAAATTCGTGTCCGCGGTGTGCTTCATCCTGCCGGATGGGCGGCATCTGACCTGCATGGGCGAGTGCCCGGGCAGCATCGCCTTTGAACGGCTGTGCGGGGACTACGGCTTTGGCTACGACCCGCTGTTCATCCCCACCGACTGCGGCGTGGGAAAGCACGATAAGCGCCCCAACACCGAGGGCCGCAGCTACGCCCAGCTGACCCCGGATGAAAAGGACGCCATCAGCCACCGCGGCAATGCGCTGGCGGTGCTGGAACAGCAGCTGCCGGGATTTCTGGCAGAATGAACTCCCCCAGTCTGCTTCGCAGACAGATTCCCCTTTTTGTCACCTACGGTGACATCTTCCCCCGGCCGGGGGAAGTCGTCCTCGGAGATGGGGCCTTTGGCAGTCCGGCAAGCGTTTCGTTTCTGCCAAAGGCTCCCTCTTTGAGGGAGCTGGCAAAGCCGCAAGGCTTTGACTGAAGGAGTCTCTCACCACAAGCGGAGACAATTCTAAATCGTTTCTTTATCGAAATATCAACCTCAAAATAAAGGAGAAAACTATGCTGACAAGCAAACAGCGCGCCATTCTGCGCGGCAAGGCAAACACCATGGACCCCGTTTTCATCGTGGGCAAGGGTGAGATCGACGAGACCATGATCCAGGGCGTGAAGGACTGCCTGGATGCCCGGGAACTGATCAAGCTCAAGGTGCTGGAGAGCAGCATGTACAACGCCCGTGAGGCTTCTGTCAAGCTGGCAGAGGCCACCGGTGCCGACTGCGTGCAGGTCATCGGCTCCAAGTTCGTGCTCTATCTGCAGAAGAAAAAGGACAGCGCCTACGCTGACCTGCTGAAATGAGGCTTCTGCTGTACGGCGGCACCTTTGACCCGCCCCACAACGGCCACCTGAACAATCTGCGCGCCGCCGCTGCCCGGGTGCGCCCGGACAGGGTGGTGGTGATGCCTGCGGGGCTTTCCCCCTTCAAGCAGTCCACCGCCGCCCCCGGCAGCGCCCGGGTGGAGATGTGCGCGTGCTTCCGTGCACTGGAAGCGGAGGGGGCTGTTCCGGCGCTGTGCGTCAGCGGCTGGGAGGTGGAGCAGGCCGCGCTGGGCAGGCGCAACTATACGGTGCTCACGCTGGAAATGCTGGCCCGGACTTACCCGGAGGCCGAGCTGTACATGGCCATGGGCAGTGATATGCTGCTGAGCTTTGACAGCTGGCACCGCTGGCAGGAGATCCTGCGGCTGGCCCGGCTGGTGGTCACGAGCCGGAATGTCGGCGACGCGCCGGAGCTTCACGCCAAGGCAAAGCAGATGGACCCCACCGGGGCACGCATCCTGTTTGCACAGGTCGAGGCTCTGCCCATGGCCAGCAGCAACCTGCGTGCCCGCCTTGCAGCAGGGGAAGCGTGTGAAAATGAATTGCCCGCCCTCGTGCGCCGGGTCATCCGGCGGGAGGGGCTTTACCGGGCAGACAGAGGGGAAAACGGAAACCATGAATCTGAAACAGGCAAAGGAGCTTGTGCGCGGCCGGTTGAGTGACAAGCGTTACGAGCATACCCTGAATGTGAGAAAAATGGCCGTCAAGCTGGCAAAGCGGTATGGCGTGGATGAGGACAAGGCCGCGCTGGCCGCCCTGCTGCACGATTCAGCCAAGGAGATCAGCAAGGACGAGATGCGCGCCATCATGCGGGCCCACCCGGAACTGGCCGAGGGAGGGGAAGAGCGCCCCACCCCGGTGTGGCACGGCATCTGCGCCGCCATCCTGGCCCGCACCGAGTGGGGCGTGGAGGATGAGGCTGTGCTTTCGGCCATTGCCTGCCACACCGCGGGCAAGCCCGGCATGAGCAGGCTGGATAAGATCGTCTATCTGGCGGATATGACCAGCGCCGAGCGGGACTGGCCCGGGGTGAACAAGCTGCGCAGGCTGGAGCTGAAGGATTTGGATCTGGCCATGCTGGCAGCCCTGAAACGGGCCAATGATTTTGTTCTCTCAGAGGGCAAGCCCCTGGACCCCATGTCCAAGGCGGCCTATGATGAGATCAGAGCAGAGGTGGATGCCCGGGCTGCAAAGGCCGGGTGAGCCGGTTTTTCTGCACACACCCTGCTCCGGAAAAGAATACCGATTGCAGATTGTGGGTAAGAATGTTATACTATGGAACATGACGACAGTCTCTGTCGGAATAAAAAAGCTGGAGGAACCGAACGAATGAGTCAAGGCCCGCGTCATATCAATACCGACCGCTCGCTGAACCGCCCTACGGAGCAGCGCCCCACGGAGGCTTCCGCCCTGCATCAGGTGTCGCTGTCCGGCCAGCCGGATTTCTTCCAGAACGAACAGCCCGCACCCCAGCAGCCGGAACCGCCCCGCCAGAGCGCGGGCGGCGGACGCGGCGGCAATGGCGGCAGTCGGCCGCCCCGGCACGCGGCCCCCGCTGATGCGCCCCGCCGCCGCAAAAAGAAGAAAAAGACCCCCGTGTGGCTGCCGATGGCCGTGACGCTGGCGGTGCTGGCCGTGATCTCGGGCGTGGTGGTCTACGCCGTGAACATGATGAACAAGGTGGAGGAGAACCTGAAGCCCGAGGAGAATGCGACCTCGCTGGTGGAGGAGATCCAGACGCTGGAGGAGTACAAGGGCGATGTGGTGAACATCCTTGTCTGCGGCATCGACTATGAGGAGGGCCGCGCCTATTCCTCGGACGGCAGCAACGACGGCATGACGGATATGATCCTGTACTGCCAGTTCGATATCAAGGGCGGTGCGCTGCGGATGCTGCAGATCCCCCGCAACACGCTGGTGACCACCCAGAACCGCAAGCTTACCCTTTCCAACGGCAAGACCTATGCCGTTTCCAACTACCAGATCAACTCGGTGGCGCTTTCCAACGGCGGCAGCATTGCCGCGCTGGCAGATGTCATCTACGACCAGTACCACCTGCCCATCGACTACTATGTCACCATCGATATGCAGGCACTGGTGGAAATGGTGGATAACTTCGGCGGCATCGAGGTGTATATCCCCCGGGATATGTCCTACGGCGGCAGTAAGCTGCTGAAGGGCTACCGCAATCTGGACGGTGCCTCGGCAGAGTTCTTTGTGCGCTGCCGCCACGGCGACGGCTACGCAAACTCCGATATCGACCGCTTGAATATGCAGCGTTACTTCTACGCAGGTCTGTTCAAGCGCGCCCGCGCCATGGGCATTACCGATATCCTGAACCAGCTGCCGCTGATCTTCAAGGACTATATCCACACGGATATGGATATCACCACCATCGCAAAGCTGCTGGCGTCCTTCCTCAAGATCGACAGCTCCAACATCATTCTGGCGCAGACGCCGGTGTTCATGGGCGTGCCCAACGTGGGCAAGACCGACTCCTTTGCCGGCTACTCCTGCGTGGTGCCGGATGCCGGCTCCATCGCAAACCTGCTCAACCAGTATTTCTGCACCTACACCGGCCCGGTGGAGGTAAGCGAGCTGCACATGGTCACCGACCAGTGGCCCCACGGCAGCGCATCCACCGATGCCAACGTGCAGTATATGGGACGCATCGATAAGGAATCCGACGACGCCATCCTCAGCGGCGATACCGACCTTTCCGGCGCTGTGACCACCGATGGTCAGGCAGCGGGCACCGGACAGTAACAACAAAAACAAGGCCCTGCACACCGGGTGCAGGGATGTTCCGACAGAAGGGAGAAACACATGGATAATTTCAACGACAGCAAGGCGCTTGCCATTGAGATCGCCAAGATCCTGGACAAGAAGAAGGCACAGGATGTGCGGGTGCTCAAGGTGGAAAGCCTGACCGTCCTGACCGATTACTTCGTCATCGCCTCCGGTACCTCCACCACGCAGGTGGCCTCTCTGGCCGACGAGGTGGAGTACGAGCTTTCGCAGAAGGGTCTGGAACCCTACAGCGTTGAGGGTCACGACACCAAGAACTGGGTGCTGCTGGATTACTCCAACGTCATCGTGCACGTCTTTGTGCCCAACAGCCGCGCTTACTATGATCTGGAGCACCTGTGGGCAGACGGCGAGCCGGTGGACATCTCGGAGTACCTGACCCCGGATAGCAGCATTGAATAATTAAGGCAAACAGGTCTACCTTCGGTAAAAGTCCTCTTTGTTATTGCGGCGCAATAGGGAAAGTTGGCAAAAACGCCCCCTTGGGGGGAGTTGCATGAAAGTATTGGCCAGATTTTCAT
>ERZ772858.2623-NODE-2623-length-12887-cov-13.804707_pt1 | contig 12887 bp, 6 predicted proteins | sample MGYA00512136_ERZ772858 | MGnify/ENA primary metagenome ERZ772858 (study PRJEB29015, sample SAMEA2737726) | human gut metagenome | biome: human gut; feature: human-associated habitat; material: faeces | place: China | collected 2012 ...
TATGCTATTGTACTAGTATCAATATATACAGACACTTGGGAACAGCGTAAGTTGGGGGAAATAGTAGAAAGAGTTACTCGAAAAAATCAAGATTTAGTATCTGAATTACCACTCACAATATCAGCTCAATACGGTCTTATTGATCAGAATGAGTTTTTTGATAAACGTGTGGCAAGTAAAGATGTTAGTGGTTATTACTTAATTTATAATGGTGAATTTGCATATAACAAGAGTACATCTAGTGATGCTCCTTGGGGTGCCATAAAAAGACTTGATAGATACGAAAATGGTGTATTATCTACGCTTTATATTGTATTTAGAATAAAAAATGAAGATATTTTAAATTCCGATTTTCTTATGAATTATTATGATACGAATAATTGGCATAAAGACATTCAGGCTATTGCAGCGGAGGGGGCTAGAAATCATGGCTTATTAAATATTGCACCTGCAGATTTTTTTGAAACAGAATTAATGTTACCACAAGATATTGAAGAACAAAAAAATATTGGAAACTACTTTAAATCATTAAATAATCTCATCACTCTTCATCGGCGTGCGTATTACAATAAAAAAGGAGGACTTACAAATGTACACAACGACAACCAACAATACTATGCTATTCTGTGATTACTACAAACAATGGATTACAGTCTATAAGGAGGGAGCTATTCGACCTGTTACAATGAGTAAATATAATATGGCTCATCAATGGCTTGAAAAACTTATTCCTAACCTAACTATTGGTGAACTTGATCGCTTTTCCTACCAAAAACTTCTTAATGATTATGCAATGTCCCACGAACGACAAACTACAATGGATTTTCATCATCATCTTAAATGTGCAATACTTGATGCCGTTGATGAGGGGCTGATTCTAAGAGATCCTACCAGAAAAGCAATTATCAAAGGAAAAACACCACGCAAAAAGAAACCCAAATATCTTAACCAATATGAACTTCATAAACTATTGGATAATCTCGATTTAAAATCAGAAGTTAATTTAGACTGGTTAATCCTATTAATTGCAAAAACAGGAATGCGTTTTTCTGAGGCACTGGCACTTACACCTAAAGATTTTGACTTGTCACGTCAGATGCTTTCAGTTTCTAAAACATGGGATTATAAAAACCATACCGGTTTTCTTCCTACCAAAAATAAATCTTCTATCAGAAAGATACCGTTAGATTGGCAAACTGTTATGCAATTTGCTGAACTTGTAAAAAGATTACCCGAAGATGAGCCTATTTTTGTAAATGGAAAGATTTATAATTCTACCATTAACAGTGTCCTGGCAAGACATTGCAAGGAAGTCGATATACCTATAATTTCAATTCATGGATTGAGACACACTCATGCATCACTCTTGTTATTTGCAGGTGTATCAATAGCAAGTGTTGCCCGTAGATTAGGACACTCAAATATAACTACAACACAAAAAACATACTTGCATATCATTCAAGAACTAGAAAGTAAAGACATAGATTTAATTATGAGAGCACTATCAAATTTAAATTAATAATAGCAATACGCACGCTAATTTATAGATAAATGAAGAAAGCTTGTAGCAAAAAACTACAAGCTTTCTTCACTTTTATTCAATTAGTGAACCAATTTCAGGCATAAGCATTTCTTTAAATTCTTTAATAAGAGCTCCATTAAATTTGAATTTAGGTAGTGCTTCAGATGTTTCCACTTTATATGTCGCATAATCAGCAAGTTCCTTCAATTTATTTTCATTTGCCAGCTCTCCGTCTTTATAATTATAAGCCTCATATTTAACAGCTTCAAACGGAATATACCACTTTTTCGAAAATTTTTCTATTTCCTTATCTATGGCAGCATAACGCATCTGATTAATGATAACAGACATATCTTGTCCCATAAACTTGGCTTTATCCTGTTCGATTTCATCTAGTACCTGTAATAATAAATCACTTAGTTTAGAATTATCTTCTGCAAAATCTTTTACAATCTCTTTTAATTCCAGTAATTTATGTTCAAATTCTGCCTCATTAAGTTCTATATCTTTTTGATCCAAGAAATCTACAAAACCTTGTAACAATTCTACAATGTACTCAAAATCAATTTTAAATTTACTATATGCCACTAAATCATAATCATCTCTAATTGGTTCATCTCCTGTATCATCTGGTGGATCCTTTTTTAATTCTTCAATAACATTATTATAAACTGCAGCATAATCTTCATATATCTGCTGGCTGAATCCATATTCATCCAAGATTTTAGGTTCAAAAGTTGAAAATGATTTCAAATGTGCATAATCATGATCTAAGTCTCTAAACAATTTAATAAATGTTTTCTTTTGTTTCTTAGATAATCCATTTACATCTGCTGGTGTAGGAGCAAATGTTCTTATTGTCTTTAATGATAAAACAAAATTATTAAGTACAGTCTCCCAATCTTCAGCAATCGCTTGTCCTATACCACCCTTAGAATATAACACCAGTGCATCATTTATTTTTTTCTTATATTCTTTAGGACTTCTAAATGTAACAATCTGACCATATTCCTTGTTTTGATCATATAGACGATTTGTTCTTGAAAATGCCTGTATCAATCCCTGCGGACTCATTGGAGGCCTGTCAATAAATAATGTTGATAAACATGGAGCATCAAAACCTGTAAGCAACCTATCTACCACTATTACAATATCAACCTGCTGTTCCCTATCTGCATATCTTTTTTCTTTTCTTGCCAGTCTATCATTTAAATTGCCATTATATGCTCCAAGCCCTTCAATAGCATATTTTGTACCAAAAAGTTTATTATAATATGTTAAATATCTCTTCATGGAATCCTGATTAACTTGTGATTGTTCTTCATTTTCTGATACAGAAAATGTAATAGCAACTTTAGGAAAATCTGGTAAGATTCTTTTTACATCATCACTTATTTTAAGTTCATCTTCCCCTGCTTTAATTTTCAAAATCATATCATAATATTTTTGAGCAATAGCTATAGATTCAACTGTAAGCATAGCTTCATAGGTCTTTCCCCTTCCATTCTGCATTCCAAATTTAGCTAATGATTGATTAATAATTATGTTCAAAACATTTCTCATGTGATTTACACTATAATAATATTTATCTTCATCGTCCTTTGGAATATCTCTAGGTCCAAGATTTTCAACATTAAATCCCAATACTGCTCCATCATGAATTGCTTCTTTTATCGTATAACTATGAAGGCATGGTCCATATAACTCTTCTGTTGTCTGCGGTAAATCACCTTTTTGTTCGTATTTATTCTCCTCAAATATAGGTGTTCCAGTAAACCCAAACCAGATTGAATTATTGAAGAATTTTTCTATATCTCTCTTAGTTTGAGGGGTTACTGCTCTATGACATTCATCTACTACAAACGCTACCTTAAGAGCCTTTATTTTATTATATTCTTTTGTTCCCTCTTTAAGTCGTCTGTTAATCATAACCTGCATCTTCTGACGTGTGGTTACAATCATCTGTCTGTTATCATCTGCTAATTTTTTTATCAAGCTGCCCACATGTTCAGTATCGTCTACATCAATTGTATCGTTATCTGCATATGACTGAAAAGCACCTTTTGTCTGTAAATCTAAATCTTTTCTATCAATTAAAAAAACAGTTTTTTGAATTGATGGTATATCCATCAAAAGATTTCTTGTAGCCTTATATGATGTCATTGTTTTTCCGGAACCGGTTGTATGCCATATATATCCTGATTTACCGGCTTTAGATGCTTCTCTCATTGCCTCAATAGCATGAATCTGATACGGTCTCAAAATAAGTAATTTTTTCTTGTCATTATCCAGAACTGTATATTTTGTTACCATCTCATGCGCTTGTGGTATTTTGAGTACAGCCTCAGCAAAATCAATATAATCACATATTGGCATATTTTCTCTATCTATCCAGCCTGTTAGAAATTTTTTGTTTAATTCAGTATCTCTTGCTGCTGAAAAATACTTTGTATCAACAGCATTACTAACCACAAACATCTGCACATTTGAAAAAATGCCATGAAATTTTCCTTCAGCTATGTATTTCTTTATCTGACGGTATCCGTCCATATAAGAATGTTCTTTGTTCTTTAATTCAATGTGAATTAATGGTATGCCATTAATTAAAAGTGTAACATCAAATCTCCTGTCTCTTGCATTAACATCATTGTCATCTTTAAATGCCTGATACTGATTAATTACTTCATAAACGCTTGAACCACCTGCCACATGTTCATTATTCATAACAACTAAATGAAGCGTCTCATTTCCTCTTTGAACATGAACATAAACTTTACCATTTTCTCCAACAAGCCACTTTCCTGCATCATAAAATGATGCATGTGACAAATCATTTTTAACTTTTGCAAACTCAGATTCACTAAGTGGAATATCGTCTAATTTAGCTTTGTTATTCTGTTCCAAAATATATTTAAAATTATTCCACAAATCTTCTTCTGTCCTAATGTCTGGTCTATATGTCCATTGAGATTCGCCACTACAAAGCTGATGTATAAGCCTATTTTCAATCACTGATTCTAATTCTGCCATAATCACTTATCCTTTCTGCGGAAACATATTCTGTAACATATATTTTTTAAATTCTTTTAGTTCATCACACTTACGTTGATGAAGAGTGATGATGTGGTCAAGTTGTTGGAAATACATTCCAATTTTCTGTTGTTCCTTATAACTTGGATACATATCCTCATAATTTAACACATCTTTTATAGACAAATTAGTTTGCTTATTTCCATCATCAAATTTAAGAAAGTACTCATTACGATTCATCTTAATATATAGATAGTATGGATCAGTATCCTCATGAGGAGTTATACCTGCAATTCTCTGATTAAGCGTATATTTCCCTGATTTATCAACTAAAAATGTTCTAGCAATAGCCCTTCCATTTGGAACATCGCTTAACACAAATGCTATTTCATTTTCATATAAAGGTTCATTTTGGGCATAAGAAAACTTCCGTATTTCTCCATTAGTTGATACAAATTTTGAATTAACAACAATATATTCACCATCATCATTTATTTCATTCTCATGTGCTTTTCCGTTACGATACTCTGCCACTTCCATTAACTTACGCTGTTCCCAATCATTTATTCTTGAAAAATATAGAAATGACTTACGCTGATGAAGAGTGATGATGCGGTCGAGAGATTCAAAAAATGAACCAATCCGCTCTTGTTCTTTCTTTTCAGTATATGGAATTTCTATATCTCCTACCAACTGTTTGTTAAGTCCACCCCTAGAGCCATCTCCAGACGACATTCTTCTTAACTCATCATATCGATTCTCTAAATTATAAAATACAAACTCTGGAATGAAATTTTCATTAAATGTCATCGCTGCAATGGATTGATTCGTAGTCAGCGGAATACGGTTAATTGCTACTGTTCCACGTGTTTTCCCTTGTCCTGCCAAAGCGATAAGCACCGAATCTTTCGCCACCATTTTGGCACTTGAATTATTCATTCCTATTTGAGAAATCATATCGTCAGTAAATGTAATATATTTTTTATGTACTTCACCTGAAGATAACCATGGAATTTCTTTTGGTTCCCAATAACTATTTTCTTTTGTACTTGGAGTTCCTCCCGCAATTATTTTTGCTACGTCAGAAACCTTACGCTGTTCCCAATCGTTAGTAAATCCAACAAATCTGATTTCTGGTTTTTTTGCATCTTTTTTCGGAAACATTTTTTGAAGCATAAATTTTTTTAACTTTTTTGTTTCATCACACTTACGCTGATGAAGAGTGATGAGGTTATCGATATTTTCAAAATATGCTGCAATCATTTCTTGCTCTCGAATAGAAGGAAAAGAAACATCTATATTCTTCAACTTTTCAAAGTAAAGATTGGTAACACTTCCCCCTTCCACTCTCATGGCAAATTCATTCTGTAATGTAGCATTAAACATTGTAGCCGTGAACAACGGATTGTTATCCGTGTTGAATACAGAAATCATTTCACCAATCGCTACATCCTTCATAGATAGCCATGTACAGTGGTTATAATCCATAGGATCTTCCCCAACTCGTGGAATTAAAACCTCTGTTCCTTTACTAAATCTAAGGTTTTCTGGCGGCATATTGGTGTAGGAATAAACTCTATCTATTTTTGCTCCAAATTTCGTATAAAGTTCTCCATATCGAATACACGGAATGGTTGCATCCTCTGTTACTGACCATTTAGGGCAGCTTCTTCCGTAATAAAAATCCCCCCAATCCCCCAACTTACGCTGTTCCCAATCATCAGTAAAGCCTTTAAATCTAATATTAGGTGGATTTCCCATTCTTACACCTCCTTAAGAATCTCTATAAATTCCTTAATTGCTGTTTCTGTCTCAGATGAGCTAAATGTAAGATCATTAAGCATATCTACTAAGGCTGTATTACTTTCCTTAATAGCCTTATTGGTCTCTTTTATACTATTTGTAAGTGCCTTTATATCTACTTCATCCTCTTCTTCACTTGTATCTACATATCTAGGGATATTAAGATTAAAATCATTTGCTTTTATATCTTCATATGAAGCCAAATATGCCAGTTTATCCACAGATTTTCTATTATTATAGAGTTCTAATACTTTATCAATATGTTCTTCATTCATTACATTTTGCTTTTTTTCTTTTTCATAGAGATTAGATGCATCTATAAAAAGGACATCTCTACCCTCCCTATGCTTTTTAAGCACTACTATACATGTTGGAATTGATGTATTGTAAAACATGTTAGCCGGCAAACCAATTACTGCATATATAGAACCGTTTTTCAGTAAAGTCTCTCTGATTGTGCCTTCAGCAGCCCCTCTAAATAACACTCCATGAGGAAGTACGATTGCCATTGTTCCCGTCTGTTTCAAATGATAAAAACCATGAAGCAAAAATGCATAGTCTGCTTTTGATTTAGGTGCAAGTTTTCCACCGTAATCCATAAATCTTTCATCTTGTTTAAACCCTTCTGCCGCAGACCATTTAGCTGAATAAGGAGGATTCATAGTAACAACATCAAATTCTGTCTCTTCATCAGTAGGCCAGTCGGCATCTAATGTATCTCCATTTCTTAAATGCTGATTTTCAGGATGAACTCTATGTAAAAACATATTCATTCTTGCTAAATTATAAGTTGAGGGCATAAGCTCCTGACCATAGTACTTAATATAGTCTGGTTCTGTTGAATAATTTCTACAACTGAGCATTAAAGAACCCGAACCCATACACGGATCATAAACCTGAAGCCCTCTTTTATTTTCCTGCCCCGTCATTGCAATTCTGCAAAGAATCTGTGCCGGTCCATGCGGAGTATAAAATTCGCCCGCTTTCTTGCCGGTTTCCGATGCAAACTGTCCTATTAAATACTCATACGCATTTCCAAGAACGTCTCCTTTTGCGTGAATTAAATCTGCTCCATCAAGTACTTTTATCACTTCTGCTATTGTAGCACTCTGTTTCTGATCTCCTGTTCCTAATCTGTTAGAATACAAATCTACATCAGCAAACAATCCATTAAATAATTCATCTGATTCCTGAATACGATTAAATGCTGCCTGTAATTTCTCTCTATTAAATGAATTTCCCTTAGCATCATTTAATATACTTACATATGTCATATCCGGTTCAAGTGTATAATGCATTGACTCTCTCAATTCCTGTAACAAATCCTTTGCATCCTCTGTTTTCATTACTTCTTCATATTGTTTTTGTGCTTCTTGTAAATCATCAGGCGTCTCGTCATTCAGCAAATCGTACACCTTTGCTAAATATGAATCTGATAAATATTTATAAAAAATTAATCCTAATAAATATGTTTTGTACTCATTCGCATCCATCTTTCCTCGGAGCACATCTGCCCCACTCCATAATACCTGCAATAAATCTTTACTTTCTGCCATTTTTTAATCCTCCTCAAGTTTCCTTATAATTGTAAGAGTTAATTTCTTAATATCCTCTGCCTGCTTTATCATTCGTCGATTTTGCACTAAAGACTGCCTATATATTTCACCAATCTTATGTTGCGTTTCTATATCAGGCAATCTTATTTTCAATTCCCCTACTATTTTCATATTTAACTTTTTTACACTTAAAGTTGTTCCCTGATGAACCATTGCTATTTGCTGTTTAAAATCCTTTCCCTCATTAAATTGATAACAAAAATACCACTTATCCAGTATTTGCTCATTAAATTCGCATTTTAGAAAATTTGATGTAATACATTTATCTTTATTATCAACTGAAACCGGAGCCACCTTTGATTTTATAAGATTGATGATACATTCTGATTTATTACTTGGCTTTGTTATTCCATACAAATCATTTTCGAAATCCTCTAACGAATACAAAATTAATTCCGGCTCTTTAATTCTCGTAGGATTTTTACCTATTGTAAAGCTAACTATGTCACTTAATTGTTCTAATTTCATCGCAGCCCCTTTCTGTAATTTAGCTAAATTACATTTTTATAATATCATATTAACCAATTTTGTCAATATGTAATTTAATCAAATTACATATATCAACTAATTATCGAGCCTATCTATTATTGGTGGAATTTATATTATAATTTTTATTAATTACTTCAATAAGAAGATTTCTATTCTGCGTGCTTCCTCTTATCATAATCTGATATTCAAAACGCCACGGCATCAATATTAACTTTATTAAAATCCAGTACATGACCGAGAATAATTAAAAAATATCATATAAGAATTTTCTATATTCCTATATGATAAAAATCACAGTTTCATATTAACATTTATAATAATATTATTATCTAAATTTATGTCCTTGTATAATACAGCTTTCAAGTACATCATTTAAATCTGCATATCATCCCAAAAGTTGTTATATACAAATTTAATGGGACCCAATAAATAATGTCTATTTTAAAGGGTCCCATTTAAATGTATCCACACTTATGAGTATATTGTTATCTGGAGGTTAATCCTCATTATTTTAGTAACTTTTTTGCTTCATTTATTGATGCTATCAGCTCTTGTTTCCATTTATTTACTTTTTCGTAATATTGCGAATCAACATTATCCGCAAGATAATCATCCATGTGACTTTTCATAATTGAACTTTTTTCAATATAAATAGATAATTCCCTATTTCCAGCTAAATTTTTAATAATATTAAAAATTAGAGGATAAAATCTTACAACTTTAAATACATAATACAAATTATTTTCCGGATGATTATAATACAATAGAACTGCATCTGTAGCATCAACAACAGCCTCAATAGCTTCATTTGTATTAATTTTTTCATGTAATAAATCATCATAACACTTTTCTACATAATATCTACCCTGTACTGTTTTAACCTGAAACGGTACAAAACTTTTTGTTCTTTTAGCTTCCACTAATGCGGTATCAACACATTTCTTGACCAAATCATATTTCTTCATATCAATATATGCAGAAGCAAACTGCTCCCAAAAAAAAGGATTATGTTTCGCAAATTTAGTATTGCGAATATCATTATAAAAATTTTCAATTTGTATGAAATTATCTCTTTTATCTGATGTACTACTTAAAAATAAAAATTGCGAATGAGAAATCATACTTTTTTGTAATTCAATATAAGTTCTTCCGGACTTGTTATCTGCAGCAAGAAATACTTTTTTCATAGTTTTTATAACATCTTCCATTTTAATTATATTTTTGAGTAACGACAAAGAAATAATTGATGATCTTACATTTATTGCATTTTCATCTCCTTGTTCAAATATTTCCGGAATAAACTCTATATCATTTCTTTTAAATGCAATATAATCAGCTCCAAACAAATCCAATATTTCATGAAAATTCAAATCATAGTTTGAAATATTTTTTAACAAAGAGAAGATTGCAACTTCCTTTACTTTCAAATTCTCACTTTTCTCTAAATCATCATAAAGTCTTTCCAACTTTTTCTTAATATTAGATGACTCAAATAATTTAAGTAATAAATTCGAGAAATTCGCCTTGCAATCATTAGCAATGAAATTATTCAAGTCAGTACCATTTGAAACATCATCAAGAGCAGCAGTCAATAAAGAATTATTCTCCAATACACTTACTAAATCATCAATCTCTTTTTTCTGTAGTTGATTTAAATATAAAGGATGTATATCTTCCGATTCTATATGCAAAGCACGTTCTAACTGTTTACAAAACATTAAATTAACTCCATTTCTTGCTGTCAACAAAAAAGTAATGTTTGAATGTCCATATTGAGCAAATTTATTTAATATGTCCATATGTCCAGGATAATTGTCAATAATTACTACACATTTTTTTGTTTCTTCGCATATAGATTCTATCTCTTGATCTATCAAATCATATCTATGAATATATGTAAACACTTTTACATCTTCACTTCGTAATTCATTTTCTACCATATCAATAAATATTGTTTTTCCATTACCTAAATTAGATAAAGCAATATAAACTTTATTATTTCTATAACCTCTTAAGAATAAATCCATTGCTTTTCTGTTCAATACATATTTATATTCTCCAGATATATCTTTCTCTAATAACTTTTCGCATCTCTTCCCTTCCACATAAAATTTAACAATATCTTCATAACTAGGAGTTAGGCTTGTCAATGTATCATGATACATACACTTAAAACTCTTATACGAAAAACTCATGCTGGGCACATAGTCTTTTTTTGCCACATCAATTTTGTTACTAAATTCATCTATTCCTATTGGATAACAAGCCCCATAGTTTTCAAGTAACCCCTTCGACATTTCATCTATTTCTGGAGAATCAATAAATATTACTTTTCGAGATATTTCCGGAGCTGAAAATAATCTTTTTATATCAATATCAAAAAGCATAGAATATCCTATTACTATAATTACAGACGCAGCTTCAAAATCATTTACCATAAATTCAAACCATGGATTTCTTACTAACGTATCACATGAATAACTATGATCTGTAAGTTTAAATTCATTCTCCAATTTATCTACATTAAGTCTCTCAATATATCCATTCAAATGTACTGAAATTAAATTTTTACTGCTACTTTCAAAATCATCTGACAGTATTATGGCATCTCGGCAATAACCTGCTCCACTCTCTATAGATGCCTTTTCAATAACCTGATCATAATTTGTTGTATACACTCTTTTCCATTGTAACCCCATAATTTTTTTATGGTGTTCAGCCACACTTAAAATATTATACTGTTCCCTCAATTTATTAACAAGCTCTGTTGCCGACTTTTTCTTTTTATAAAAATCCGCAACCATTTCAAGTCCATATTCCACATTTTCATTCATTCCCATACTTCTTAATAATTCTTTTTTTAACATTTTTGCTGAAGGAACATCACCATTTATATTTTTGGCTCCATAAGAAAATCCAGCACCAGCAAATAAAACCGCTTGTCCATCTAACACATTCTCTATAGCTTGTTCTAATTCCATACTTTCCTCCATAAAACTTTATTCTTCTGCATATTTAATTAACATTTGAATATCTAAAGAATTCATTCATATCAAAAAAATTATATCCACCTATAACAGTATCATCCTTCTCAAATTTCTGATATGTTCTTATAGGCATTCATATAACCTTAACCACTTTAGCCCATAAATAATTTCATCTTTAATATTATATAATTAAATTGCATTAATTGAGACATATATTTAATACTATTTGTGCCCATTACTATAACAGTTTAATACTTAAATTAACTGTTTTCCCTTCATATCTATCAGCCCTACTTTTCATAAAATTATTATATCAAAAATACAATAAAGAATCTATATGTCTATTTATTCATAATAATTTCGAGAATTAAGATTAGTTTTGAAATACTTTTACTGAATTACCAATGCCACTTTCCTTATTCACAAATAAACCTCCATTAGTCAAAAACTTTTCCAGCTTGACTTAGCTTTACAATTTACATGGTAATTGCACTATATTAAAATTGGTATCACGAAAATTCATACTTATCAAAAACACAACTCCCGCTTATCATACGTTTTTATTTCACAATTCTTATACTAATTTCAACATTGCATTGTTTGGGAAATGTCATTTTAAAAATAAGAATTCCGCTGTTGCTGCTGTCCGAAAAAAGTGACTCCCCATATATCAGCAGTTTTGTCTACATTTTGGTGGCAACAATTATTACTGTTTTCATCTTCAATGTGTTCCATATCATATCCGTAAAGCAGAAATTTCAGACAACCTAATCAAACAAATTCAACTTAACATTAGCAACAACAGTAATACAAACACTATATTCATTTTTTGACTAGTGAATCGTCTGAGGTATCCAGGTTAACCTATCGGCTAACCAGCTCCAACAACACAAAGTGCATTCATATTGGCATATTCTTTTATATATCACACTTCTATCTGGGCACTTTAGAAAATTTAACATTCTGTAGATGTAATGCCGAATTTCCACAAGCCAATTCCTTAATATTCATAATTATGTAAATCACTCCATACAATGGCATCGTCCCAATTAGAGAGACTTTTTTCCAGTTTATTCTTCTCATTCATTTTTATATACTACCATGGTACTTTTATCAGTTGGAATAGCCATTATTATTTGTCCATTCAATAAATCGTTTTATCTATAAATCCGCTTCTTCTTTTGTATTTATTTTCAGGAGCTCTTTTGCCAGATTATATAACTCTGTACCTGCCATTGAATTAGGTCTTGATGTCGTGTAACGCTTTACCTGGCAGAATACATGGAAAACGTATCTTTGATGCTTTGCTCCGGACCATACTTTTTCGAATGCCTTTGCGAACCCTATTCCGTCGTCAGATACAACCATTCTCGGTTCGGCTATTTGTTTCATTAAAGCCGTCCATGCAGCGGCATATTCATATCTGCATAAATACCAGCC
>ERZ772858.2624-NODE-2624-length-12884-cov-5.104529_pt1 | contig 12884 bp, 11 predicted proteins | sample MGYA00512136_ERZ772858 | MGnify/ENA primary metagenome ERZ772858 (study PRJEB29015, sample SAMEA2737726) | human gut metagenome | biome: human gut; feature: human-associated habitat; material: faeces | place: China | collected 2012 ...
CACCTTGCCAAGGTGGAGGTAGCGAGTTCGAGCCTCGTCGGCCGCTCCAGACAAAACAAGCCACTGCAAAACATGATTCGTCGTGTGATGCAGCGGCTTTTTTGTACGTTGAAAGCTTTTTTGGAATTGGAAAAGGAGGGGAAAACGCAGTGATATTCGGCAAGTACATCAACCGGTATTACCTCAAGCATGCTCCCGTACTGCTGCTGGGCCTTGCCGCCCTGCTGACGGTGGATTACATCCAGCTTTTGATCCCGCAGCTCTACCGGCTGGTCATCAACGGGGTGAACCTTGGCCAGGTGGTGGTGAACGGTGAGACGCTGCTCTTTACCAAAGAGGTGCTGCTGCAGCACATCTGCCTGCCCATGATCTGGATCGTGGTGCTGATGGTCATCGGGCGCTTTTTGTGGCGCATCTGTTTCTTCGGCTCGGCGGTGCGGGTCGCGGCAGACCTGCGGGAGCGGATGTTCGACCACAGCCGCAGGCTGTCCCAGCAGTACTATCAGGTGAACAAGGTCGGCAACCTGATGAGCCTGTACACCAACGACCTGGACACCATTCAGGAGTGCTTTGGTGACGGCGTGCTGATGTTCTTCGACGCGCTGACCCTGGGTCTGCTGGCCCTTTATAAGATGTGGACCATGGACGTGCGGCTGACCCTGCTGGCCCTGATCCCGGCCCTGATCATGTTTGCCATCGGCACCCAGATGAGCAAGGTGATGACCCGGCGCTGGGAGGAGCGGCAGGAGGCCTTCTCCGGCCTTTCCGATTTCGCGCAGGAGAACTTTTCCGGCATCGCGGTCATCAAGGCCTTTGTCAAGGAGTACAAGGAACTGCAGGCCTTCCGGAAGCTGAACAAGGAAAACGAGGAGATCAACGTGACCTACACGAAGATCGCCACCCTGCTGGAGGTGCTGGTGACCCTGTTCGTGGAGTCCGTGATCTGCATCATTCTGGGTTACGGCGGCTATCTGGTCTATCAGGGCCGGTTCAACGCCGGCCAGCTGGTGGAGTACATCGGCTACTTTGAGGCCATCGTCTGGCCCATCATGGCTGTGTCCATGCTGATCGAAAAGACCAGCCGCGGCAGGGCCTCCCTGAACCGCATCACCGAGCTGCTGGATGCCCCCATCGATGTGGCCGACCGCCCCGGCGTGGCCGACCTGACCGACCCCAAAGGCGGCATCGAGTTCCGCCACCTGAACTTCCGCTACCCGGACGGCGAGTACGATGTGCTGCGGGATATCTCCTTTACCATTGCGCCCGGCGAGAGCGTGGGCATCGTGGGCAAGACAGGTGCGGGCAAGACCGCGCTGGTGGACCTGCTGCTGCGCACCTATAATGTGCCGGACGGAACCCTGTTCGTGGACGGCAGGGATGTGAACCGCCTCTCCATCCACTCGGTGCGCAATGCCTGTGCCTACGTTCCGCAGGATAATTTCCTGTTCTCGGACACCATCGCCCACAACATTGCCTTTGGTGTGGACGATGCCACCCCCGAGGACATCGAGCGGGCGGCAAGCATGGCCGATGTGCGGGATAATATCGTGGATTTCAAGGACGGCTACGAGACCGTTCTGGGCGAGCGCGGCGTGACGGTGTCCGGCGGTCAGAAGCAGCGCATCTCCATCGCCCGCGCCCTGCTCAAGGACGCACCCATCCTGATCCTGGACGACTCCGTCTCGGCGGTGGATACCAGCACCGAGAAGATCATCCTCGATAACCTCAAGAACAGCCGGGCAGGCAAGACCACCCTGCTCATTGCCCACCGTATTTCCACGGTGGAGCGGCTGGATAAGATCGTATTCCTCAACGAGGGCCGGGTGGAAGCCGTCGGCCCCCACGACCAGCTGTATGCTTCCTGCCCGGAGTACCGCCGGATGGTCGATCTGCAGCGGCTGGAGGATGAGACGAAGGGAGGCGAAAACGCATGATGCATCTGAATCCATTGGTTCTGGTGGGCGCTGTCATCGGCGTGATCACCGCCCTGCTGGTGGCAGCCTATGCCGCCGTCAAGGACAAAAAGACCGCCATGGGCTTTGAGCGCAACATGGAGGACGGCGAGATCATGCGCCGCCTTGCCCGCTATGCCCGGCCCTACCTGAGCAAATTCCTCATTGTGGGCCTGCTGATGCTCTTCTCCATTGCCTACGATATCATTTCACCCCTCATCGTGGGCCGCATCGAGGAGCTGGTGGCCGGGGAGTTTGAACTCCGCGCTCTCTTCCTGGGCGTGTCAGTGTATGCAGGCGTGCTGGTGTTCTCTATGGGCAGCACCTACCTGCAGGCCGTGATCCTGCAGCGGGTGGGCCAGCGCATCATCTCCGATCTGCGCGAGGATCTGTTCAGCCACATTGAATCTTTGGCACACGAGCAGCTCAACGAGATCCCGGTGGGCAAGCTGGTCACCCGAGTGACCAACGATACCAACGCCATCTCCATGATGTTCACCAACCTCTTGGTCCAGCTGACCAAGAACAGCTTTGTCATTCTGGGCATTCTGGTGGCCATGCTCTGCCTGAACTACGAGCTGACGTTGATGGTGCTCTGCTTTGTGCCCTTCATCGTGATCTTCACGGTCATCTTCCGCAAGTTCTCCCGCCGCGCCAACCGCAAGCTCAAGAACGCGACCACCGATATCAATACCTATCTGTCCGAAAACCTGTCCGGCATCAAGGTCACCCAGATCTTTGGCCGGGAGGACGAGAAGATGGAGGACTTCCGCCAAAAGAGCCAGAAGCTGGCCCGGGCCAATCAGGAGCAGATCTTTGTGTTCAGCGTGTTCCGTCCGCTGGTGTATATGCTCTATGTCAGCTCGATCCTGTGCCTGTTCTATCTGGGCGGCATGGGTCACCTGAACAACGTCAGCTTCCTGGGGCAGACCATTTCCAGCGGCACCATCGTCACCTTTTATATGTACATCTCCAAGTTCTTTACCCCCATCCAGAACCTGGCCGAGCAGTTCAACTGGCTGCAGTCGGCGCTGGCATCGGCAGAAAAGGTGTTCTCCATCATGGACATCCAGCCCAGGATGCAGGATGCCCCCGATGCCATTGAGCTGAACGAGGTGAAGGGCGAGATCGAGTTCCGGGACGTGTGGTTCAGCTACGTTCCCGGCGAGTGGGTGCTGCAGGGCGTTTCCTTCCATGTGGATGCCCGCCAGACCGTGGCCTTTGTGGGCTCCACCGGCTCCGGCAAGAGCACCATCCTCTCCCTGATCTGCCGGAACTACGAGTTCCAGAAGGGCCAGATCCTGATCGACGGTATCGACATCCGCAAGATCAGGATCTCCTCCCTGCGCAGGCACTTCGGCCAGATGCTGCAGGATGTGTTCCTGTTCTCGGGCACCATCCGCTCCAACATCGTCCTGCGGGAAGAGGGCATCCCCGACAGCGAGATCATGGAGGTCTGCCGCTACGTCAACGCCGACAAGTTCATCAACAAGCTGGACCACGGGCTGGACGAAGAGGTGCGTGAGCGGGGCAACAACTTCTCCGCCGGACAGCGGCAGCTGCTCAGCTTTGCCCGCACCATCATCCATAAGCCCAGCGTGATGATTCTGGACGAGGCCACCGCCAACATCGACACCGAGACCGAGCTGCTCATTCAGGATTCGCTGGAAAAGATGCGCACCGTGGGCACCATGCTCATTGTGGCCCACCGGCTGTCCACCATCCAGCATGCGGACAACATCATCGTGCTGTCCCACGGTAAAATTCTGGAGCAGGGCACCCACCAGCAGCTGCTGGCCCGGCATGGCCGCTACTACCAGCTGTACACCCTGCAATACCACAAGGCGCAGCTGAACGCAGCCGAATAAGCGCAGACAGAAAGGCCGCTGACCTGAGATGGGTCAGCGGCCTTTTCCGTCTGCACCGGGGGTGGAGTCGTCCTCTTCCGGATCGTGGAGGGAACGCAATTAACACTTGCAAAACAGGTGCATCGCTCGTATAATAGAATGTGGTAAAATAATAAAAAAGAGAAATGGAAAGGAGGGGCCACAGGATGCAGTGGATCGATGCGATCGGCTACGAAGAAGTGATGACCTTTCTGCGCAGTACACCGGCGAACCTCTTTTTCAAGGATACGGAATGCCGTTATCTTTTTATTTCGGACGTTAGGACTTTCTTCCCCTACGGAGAAGGGCAGGAAGAGGATGTGCTGGGCAAGACAGATCTGGAGATCTGGGGCAGCGAGGAACAGGCCCGCTTTTATTATGAGCAGGACCAGAAGGTGCTTGCCACCGGCAAGGGAACCGGCTATATCACCGAGGTGCCCCGGAAGGATGGGACGGCATACTATCAGATCAAAAAGAACCCCGTTGTGCTGGAGGGAAAGATCATCGGCATCGTGGGGCTTATTGGTGATATCACCGAACGAGTGCGGCTGGAAAAACAGGCCGAGAACTGGGCCGTCCACGATGAACTGACCGGTCTGTATAACCGCAACTACCTGAAGGTAAAGGGTGCAGAGCAGCTGAAGGGAGCCATCATGCCCATCACGATCATTATGGGCGACTGTAACTACCTGAAGCGTGTGAATGATGCCTACGGCCACGAGTACGGCGACCTGCTGCTCAAGCGGGTGGGCCGGGTAATCCGGGAAAACCTGCCGCCGGAAAGCGTGGCCCTGCGGATGGGCGGCGATGAATTCCTCATTGCCTGCAACCACTTCTCTGCAGAAGAGGCCGAACAGCTGATCGAAAGGCTGCACGGGGAGCTGGCCCGCCAGAGCGACGACCGCCTCAAGCTGGATGTTGCCTTTGGATACCACACCGTGACAGAAGGCCCCTTTGATTATATCGCAGTCTACCATGCTGCCGACCGGGATATGTACCGGAACAAGCGCAAAAACCGCTGAAAATCCGGATGAAATAACAGCCTCAGCTCGATCTCAAAGGGCTGAGGCTTTTTTGGTGATCTGTTACATCAGGGCGGTGAGCACCGTGCCCATGAGGATGGCCAGCACACCGGCTCCGATCAGCAAAAACAGCACAGCCACCTGCTGCGGTTTACAGGATCACATTTTTGATGAGCAGGGAAACGCTGCCGTCCGGATCATGGAGGAACTCCAGCTCGGAATCGGAGTTCAGCAGCTCGGTGGGGATCTTGACCTCGATGCCGTTGGCGGTGCGGATGCTCCGGCTCTCCATCCGGCGGATGCGGGCAGGGGTCACGGTGACAGGAGCAGCGGCCTCTTCCAGCACCTCGCTCTTTTCCACATAGTCATCAAAGGGCACAGCGGCCAGCGGGTATTCCTCGGCCAGCTGCTGGCGCACCTGCTCCACCGATACCTGATTGTCGTTGTCGGCAGCCTGGTTGGCAATGAGCATGGCCACCTGCGCGTCGGCATGGGGCTCGTCCTCATAGGCATCCTTCACAGCCTGTGCGGCGGCCTCCTGAATGGCCTGCAGCTTCTTTTTCTCGGGCTCGGCCTGGGTATACTGGAACACAACAGAGGAGAGGTAGAACTCCTTGTGGCCGTCGATGTCGTATTTCTTTTCCAGCAGGCGCATGGAGTAGTCTGTCAGGTTGACGAGCGCACCCTCCTCCACCTTGCCGCTCTGGGTGGGCAGGCAGGCCCGCTGCTGGATGATGGAGTTGACCGGGGCACCCTCCACCGTCTCGGTGTAGTGGGTGTAGCCGTTTTTGTAGTTCAGCTTCAGGATGCCCAGCCAGGGTTCGCCGTCGCGGGTGAAATCCACCACCGCAAGGTCTGCCCCGGGGATGGTGGTGTGGGCATGCATGTAGTCAAACAGCACCCCCGCAATGCGGCAGGACAGGTCCACAAAGTCGCCGTTGTGTTCCAGCTCGTTGCGGAAGGCGGAGTCCGGCAGTGGGCGGCACTGGCGGATCTCGTCGCTGGCCAGCAGCTTTTCGATGTGGTTTTGCAGGTAGGCGGTTTTTTCGGCGGTCATTTCCATGCCGCTGCCGCTGAGCACAGGGGCGTCCAGCGTGGTGTCCAGCACATGCAGGATCGCCTGATGAATGATGATCTCCATAAGTCGGGCCTCATTTCCATTTGATGTCGTTCTTCCGGGTGTCAGTATACCACATCCGGTGTCAAAAGGCGAGAGGGCGTATTGTAAAGCCGGGCGGCGCGTGCTACAATGAAGCAAACAGAAAGGGGCGTTGACCATGGAATTTCGGGACAAACCCATGCAGAACCTTGTCCGCATTCCGGAAAAGGACATCTGCAAAAATGCACAGAAGCTGCTGCTGGACGGCGAGACCGTTGTGGGAGCCTACAAGACGGTGCGGGATCAGGTGGTTTTTACCACTCACCGCATCATCCTGGTGGATATGCAGGGCGTGACCGGCACCCGGCAGGAGATCTTCGTACTGCCCTACCGCAAGGTGCTGCACTTCGGTATCCAGACCGCCGGCTTCGGTGACCCGCTGCAGGCCTCACAGCTGACCGTATGCTTTGCGGATGAGCACGAGGCAAAGTTCGGCTTCATTGGACAGGACGACCTGTTTGCCGTGGCCAATGCCATCAGCCGCCGCATCCTGTAATTGGCCCGAAAACAGCAGGCTCCCCGCCCGGGAAACCGGACAGGGAGCCTTTTGCTGTATACGAAAAGGAGAATGGCAAAAAATCAGCTGCGGCGGGTCTTGCGCACCAGCTGCTCGTGCATGCAAACCATGAGCACCAGCAGCGCCAGCAGGTAGAAGGGGAACAGGGCCGGGGTGATGTTGTTGGCCAGCAGGCCGAACAGCGGCGGCATGGTCAGGTTGCCCACATAGGCGCTGGCCATCTGGATGCCGATGACGGCCTGTGACTTGTCTGCCCCGAAGTGGTCCGGCGTGGAGTGGATGATGCTGGGGTAGATGGGCGCGCAGCCCAGCCCCACCAGTACAAGACCGGCCAGTGCAAGGGCCTGCGGGCCGGGGATCAGCAGGGCAGCTACGCCCACGGCCAGAATGATCTGACCCATGCGGATCATCTGGGTGTCGTTGAATTTCATGGTGATGAAGCCACAGGCTGCTCGTCCGGCGGTGATGCCAAAATAGAACAGGCTGGCAAAGCTGGCGGCAGTTTCGGCAGCCACTCTGCGGCTCAGGGTCAGATAGCTGCTGGCCCACAGCCCGGCGGTGGTTTCCAGAGCACAGTAGCAGAAGAAACAGAGCATCACTTCCCGGGCGCCCGGCAGGGCAAACACCTGCCGCAAGCTCAGTGCCTGCGGGGCGGTTTCTTCGGTGCCGCTCTCCGTGCGACGCTCCTTCCACAGGGGCAGGCTGACCACGAGCACCACGGTGAGCAGGACCTGGAACAGGGCAATGGCTCGGTAGCCGACCGTCCAGTGCATTCCATGGGTCAGCGCCGCGCCCATGACCATGGGGCTCACCATGGTGCCGATGCCCCACATGCAGTGCAGCCAGCTCATATGGCGGCTCTTGTAGTGCAGGGCAACGTAGTTGTTCAGGGCTGCGTCCACGCTGCCGGCACCCAGCCCGTAGGGGAAGGCCCACAGGCAGAGCATCCAGAACTGTGTGGAGATGGAAAATCCGAACAGCGCTGCGGCGGTCATGCCCACGCTGATGGCCGTGACCCTGCCGGTGCCGAGGGTCCGGGTCAGCCGGTCACTCTGCAGGCTGGAAAGGATCGTGCCCAGCGAGATGATCATGGAAAGGATGCCCGCGCAGGACACCGGGACCCCCAGCTCCGGGTACATGGTGGGCCAGGCCGACCCAAGCAGGGAATCCGGCAGGCCCAGACTGATAAAAGCAATGTAAATGATGGGCAAAAGAAGCGAGACCATAGGCTTGAGTTCCTCCCACAAGCATGCTATACTTGCAATGCCTCTTGTGCGTTGCTGTTATCATAATATCACACAATGTCACAGGGTGTTAGAAGAAAAACGGTCGTTTTTTATGACAAAACCGGCGCAGAGGGCCCGGCAATGTTGAAAACCCGGAAAGGAACCCGTAGATGGCTCTGGCATTGAATTGCGGCATCCCATCCACACCGCAGGGGCGGGAGCTGGTGCAGCACGGCAGCGCACTGTTCCCGATTGCGTGCTACGAAGAACGGCTTACCTGCTATTCGGTGCCGTGGCACTGGCATGAGGATTTTGAGTATATCCTCGCCTACGAGGGCACCGTGACCGTGGGCGTGGACAAAAAGCGCATCTGTCTGGCGGAAGGCGAGGGCGTGTTCATCAACTCCGGCGTGCTCCATGCAGTGGAATTTGCGGCAGAAGGTCCCTCAGCGCTGCGCAGCGGGGTGTTCCATCCGCGGCTCGTGGGCGGGATGGACACCATCTACTGGCAAAAGCTCATCCGGCCGCTGCTGCAGCCCGGTGTACCGTCCTATTTTCTGCTGAGCAAGGGGGAGCCCTGGCAGGCGGAAGTTCTGGCCCGGCTGTGGGAGGCCTGGCACGCTGTGGACGAAGAACCGGACGACTACGAGAACCGGGTTCGGTATCTGCTTTCGGCGGCGCTGCACACCCTCGCGGCCCACTGCCCGGTGGGCGAGTGCCGCAGCTCCCGGCAGGAGCAGGTGGCGGCCCAGCGCATGAAACAGATGCTGCGTTTTGTGGAGGAACACTATGCCGAGGAACTGACCGTGGAACGCATTGCGGACAGTGTGGCCCTGAGCGAAAGCGCCTGCCTGCGCAGTTTCCGGCAGCTGCTGGGTACCACGCCCATCCAGTATGTGAAACAGTACCGCATTGAAAAAGCCGCCGGGCTGCTGCTGACCACCCGCCTGCGCACCGGCGAGATCGGGGCCGAGTGCGGCTTTACCGACCTGAGCTATTTTACAAAGACCTTCCGCGAGATCAAGCACTGCACGCCCCGGGAGTACCGGCAGCGGTTTGCGGTGCAGGGCTGACCGACGCCCACCCGCCGGATCATTCTCGGAAAAACTTCCGGCCCGGCTGTCAACCCTATTTGACGCATCAGACGCATTATACGATCAACAAAAAGGAGAATCGCAGAACCATGCAGCGCAGTCTTACCAAAGGCCCCATTACAAAGAGCATCCTGCTGTTTGCTTTGCCGCTGATGTTCGGCAACCTGCTGCAGCAGATGTACAACATCGCCGACACCTGGGTGGTGGGGCGCTTCCTCGGCGCGGATGCGCTGGCGGCGGTGGGCTCGTCCTACACCCTCATGACCTTTCTCACCTCCATCCTGATGGGCCTGTGTATGGGCAGCGGCGCGGCCGTCTCCATGCAGTACGGAAGCGGGGAAGAGGCCCGCATGCGGCAGAGCGTGTTCCAGTCCTTCGTGCTCATCGCGGGCATGGCGGTGGCGCTCAATGTGCTGGTGTACCTGGGGCTGGATGGCATCCTGTGGGTACTGCGTGTGCCGGAAGAGCTCATCCTCCTGATGAAGCAATATCTCCGCATCATTTTTCTGGGTATCACGGCTACCTTTTTGTATAACTACTTTGCAAACCTTCTGCGGGCCATCGGCAACTCCGTGGTCCCGCTGCTGTTCTTGGCTGTGTCGGCAGTGCTCAATGTGATCCTGGACCTGGTGTGCGTGCTGGTGTGGCACTGGGGCGTGCAGGGGGCCGCGGCCGCCACCATCTTCTCGCAGTTCGTGTCCGGCATCGGCATCGGACTGTACACCCTGAAAAAGTTCCCGCAGCTCTGCCCGAAAAAAGAGGACTGCCGGTGGGACAAACAGAACCTTGCCACCATCCTGAACCTTTCGGTGATGACCAGCGTGCAGCAGTCCATCATGAATTTCGGCATCCTCATGGTACAGGGGCTGGTCAACAGCTTCGGCACCGTGATCATGGCGGCTTTTGCAGCGGCAGTCAAGATCGACTCCTTTGCCTACATGCCGGTGCAGGACTTCGGCAATGCCTTTTCCACCTATGTGGCCCAGAACTACGGCGCGGGCCAGACCGACCGCATCCGCAAGGGCGTCCGCAGTGCAGGGCTGTGCAGTGCGGCGTTCTGCATCGTCATCAGTGTGCTGGTGTGCGCCTTTGCAGCGCCGCTCATGGGCATTTTCATTGACCCGGCGGAAACCGCCATCCTTGCTGCCGGTGTGCACTATCTGCACATTGAGGGTGCGTGCTATCTCGGCATTGGCATTCTGTTCCTGCTCTACGGCTACTACCGGGCAGTCAATCAGCCCCAGATGTCGGTGGTGCTCACGATCGCATCGCTCGGCACCCGTGTGGCGCTGGCCTACCTGCTGTCGGCGACCCCGCTGGGCGTCACCGGCATCTGGCTCAGTGTGCCCATCGGCTGGGCACTGGCCGATGCCATCGGCATTGGGTACTACCTCAAAAAGCACCGGGCAAAGTACGCGGTGCAGGCCTGAGACAAACCAAAAGCGGATGCATCCCTTGACGGGAAGCATCAGCTTTTTTATAGAGCATCAAATTTTCAGTGCATCAATGGCCTGCTGCAGGTGCTGGTAAAACTGCCCCAGATGCCAGCCGTCCACAAAACGGTGGTTCACTTCCAGGCACATGCCCAGAGTCTCACGGCCATCTGCCGGGACATATTTGCCCCAGGTGATGCGGGGGATGTTGTCGTCCTTATCAAAGTCCCGCTCGTTGGTGCAGCCGGTCAGGTCGAACCACGGTGTACAGGAAAAATAGATCAGATCGTCCAACTCTCCGCTCTGGTCCAGAAAGGTCTGCTGGGCTTCGCTTTTGGCACGGGTGGTGCGGCAGAAGCTGTCCAGATCGCCCTCCTTCGGCAGCGTGACGATGTGGAACTGCTGGCTGCCGGGCTTCAGGTCGGTGAAGCTGGGCACGCGCTCGTCCAGCAGCCAGACCTCCCCGCTGCGGATGGTATAGCGGAAGTTCTCCACGGCGTTGACCGCATCGGTCACCAGATACCCCAGCGCATAGTAAAAGGAAACGCCATGGGCCCTTGCGTAAGCATGGAGATTGGTCACATCCACTCGGAAGGTGACGCTGTAAAACGGCTGGGACACCGCCGAGAAAAACCGGAACAGCTCCGCCCGCGGCCAGACGGCAAGGTCAATTTTCTGCATGAGAGGTCACTCCATATCGTACAGCTTCATGGTTTCCGGGCTGCGGTATTCGTGCTTTTCATAATAGCCGATCAGGGTGCCGTCGGCGTCCCGCAGGGCGACCATGTAGACGTCCTTGTTCTGTTTGACGTTGTGGTAGGTGTAAACAAGGTTGTGATTTTTGTCGGCGGCAAACCAGTCGATGACCCGCTGGATGGTCTGGCGGGACTGCGGATTGTGGCAGGTCAGTACGCTTTTGCCCAGCAGGGCAGCACCGCCATGCTGGGCATAGCTGGCAATGGCGGCGGGGTTCATATAGATGATGGTGTGTTCCAGGTCGCAGATCACGACCGCTGCACGGTCCTGATCCACGAGACTTTTGAAATAGGCATTCAGCTCCATGATTCATTCTCCTTTGGCAGGGTCCGGTTTGGTTTTGTCCAGTGCGTCAAACTGCTTTACGATCTGCGGGTCCTTCAGTTTGATGACCTTGCCGGAAAGATCGTGCAGGGTGTTTTCCTCCGGAATTTCCCGGAAGGTGATGCGCACGGCGCACAGGGCCTGCGTTTTTGTGCCGGTGCGCTCGTTCATTTTGCGGTTGCCGTATTTGATGTCGCCCAGCACGGGTTTGCCCAGATAGGCCAGATGGGCACGGATCTGGTGGGTGCGGCCGGTGACCAGGCCGATCTTGCGCCCCTCGTCCACGAGCGCGCTGTTCGCCAGGCCCACCAGCACCAAACGGTCGTCCACGTCGCGCACCGCCTGGGCGAGCGCGGCGGCCAGCTCCGGGTCCACGGCGGCGTGGTTGTACAGCTGGCCATGCGGCTTCACGTGCCGAAGCGGGACGCCGGCGGCGGCGCAGAACGCCTGCAGCGCGCCTATCTGGTACAGCATGTACGAGTAGGCTTCGTCGGGCGACAGGTTCATGTCGCGGCGGCCGAAGCCCTGCAGGTCGGGGTAGCCGGGATGCGCGCCGATGGCGATGCCGGCATCCGCTGCCATGCGCACGGTGTCGCGCATGACCATCGGGTCGCCCGCATGCTGCCCGCACGCAACGTTCGCGCTGGAAACGAGCGGGATGATCTGGTCGTCGAGCCCGAGCGTATAGCGCCCGAAGCTCTCGCCCAGGTCGCTGTTGAGATCGATACGGTACAATCCACTACTCCTTCAGGTCGATGTTCTTCGTGTCGGTGATGAGCATGCAGCCCGGCGCGTGGGTGATGGCGAACGGCGGCTTGCTGTTCATGACGATGGACTGGGGCGTGACGCCGCAGGCCCAGAACACAGGCACTTCGCCCTCGCGGATCTCGACGGGGTCGCCGAACTCGGGGTGGGCCAGGTCGCGCACGCCGATAGCCGCCGGATCGCCGATGTGGAGGGGCGCGCCGTGCACCTTGGGGATGGCGCCGGAGATCTGCACCGCCTTCACCACCTGGTCGTACGGGATGGGGCGCATCGACATGACCATGTTGCCGGACATGCTGCCCGCCGGGGTGCATGGCACGCCGGTCAGATACATGGGCACGTTGCAGCCCATGGTGTTGTGGCGGATCTCGATGCCGGCCTCGATGAGCTCGCTCTCGAACGAGAACGAGCACCCGATGACGAACGAAACCAAGTCGTCGCGCCAGTAGTCCTCGACGTTGTCCACCTCGGCCACCAGCTGGCCGTGCTCGTAGATGCGGTAGCGAGGGAAGTCGGTGGCGATGTCGCAGTCGGTGGCGCAGATGGTAGCCTGCCGCGCGCCCACCTCGGTCACTTCCAGCAGCGGGCACGGCTTGGGGTTGCGCTGCGCGAACAGCAGGAAGTCGTAGGCCTGCTCCTTCGGCAGCACGATGAGGTTCGCCTGCGCATACCCGGGACACAGCCCGCTCGTCGGCGCCGTGAACTCCCCCGAGCGAATGAGATGCCGCGCCTCGACCGGAGAAGCGGAAA
>ERZ772858.2637-NODE-2637-length-12787-cov-12.747251_pt1 | contig 12787 bp, 9 predicted proteins | sample MGYA00512136_ERZ772858 | MGnify/ENA primary metagenome ERZ772858 (study PRJEB29015, sample SAMEA2737726) | human gut metagenome | biome: human gut; feature: human-associated habitat; material: faeces | place: China | collected 2012 ...
GCGAATGTGGGGGCTTTAATCTTCATAGTCACACTTTTCGGTAGTGTGCTAATTAGCATATCACCCATCTTTTGTGCAGAGATTCCTTAAGTTTTAGGTTCTCGACCTTGTTGTTTGCTGTTTTCCTATCTTTCTTCATATGTTCAAAAATTTCGTTTTGGTTATTTGTATTCCCAATTTGCGTTTTTTCGGCCTTGTACTCTCCCATTGCGGCCGTATACGGAGCCCCTGATTATCAATCTTTTATTTCGTTTCTTGCGACAGATTTTTCTGAAACGAGTGAATTTCTAAGTTTGGTTCCTCTTAAAGAATACAAAAGGTCTCTTTTAATTCTGGCTTTGGCTTTTTTGACTTATCTCCTAGCCAGAAAACTTTCGATTAAGCCGTGGAGAAATAAGACGTACGTCTTGTTTACCGTTGCTCTCCTTATTCTTGCTGTAGAACCGACACAGTTTCTAAAAAAAAATAGTGAGGCCAACAAGGAGGCGCAAGAACAGTTAAAGGAATTGAATAAATTTGCAACCACGACATCGTGGCGCGACAGCCGAAGCGATGGTCCTCTGAGGGATTACGTATTAATCATTGGAGAGAGTGCTAGAAAAGATTACTTTCATTCTTACGGTTATCCTGTTGCAAATACTCCATTCCTTGACAGTGTCCCCTCAATAAAAGTAGATGGGATGAAAGCCGGCGGAACCTATACCATCGGCTCACTGACAAATATGCTTACTGTTCCCGATAAAAATAATTGGAGACCTAGATATGACCGAACTCTCATAGACCTCGCAAAGACTGCAGGGATAAAGACTTATTGGATTTCAAGCCAAGGTATGGTGGGTAAATACGACACACCTGTATCTGCGATTGGAAAGAAGGCGGACGTTACAGTATTCCTGAATAAGGGCGAATACTCCGCAAAGAACATATCTGACTACGCATTATTAAAATCGTTTAGGGCGGCGCTTAAAGATCCCATAAGGCAGTCTCGGCTCATTGTTCTTCATACAATCGGTTCCCATCCTGATGCCTGTAATAGGATCATCGACTTTAAAGATCCTTATAGGGTAAAAGACAAGAATTACGAATATTTAGCCTGTTATGTCAGTTCGATAAAGAAGACAGATGACTTTATTAGTCGATTGTATGAAATACTGAGCAAAGAAGAACTTCGTACCGGCAGGCCTTTTTCGATTATTTATTTTTCAGACCATGGTCAGGTTCATAAGCTAAACGACGGGAAGATCTTATTAAACAATAATGTTGCCAGTAAATTTCACTACGATATTCCGCTAATTAAAATCGATTCTGATAATAAAGACCTTCGTCTGACTCTTTCTTCTGAAAAATCGGGACTTAATTTCACTGAAGGATTAGCAAATTGGATGGGGATAAGAAATCCCGATCTTCTTCTCTACGACCTTTTCGACGGGAAAAAGGATCCAACGGATTTCGGACTAAAAAGAAAGATTGAATCCATCAAAACGCCTCCGGATCCGGCTATAGATCTTTCTTCGCATCTTCAATAGAACACAGTTGGTTCCGAAGGGGCTAAACATCTGTTCATCATGAAAGACAGTCAAGTGAAAGATAAGAAATTTCCGACAAAAAAATGAGCGTAGGTTTAAAAGTCTTGCAGGAAGTCTAGTTTACTTTTTTAATTTTGATACAAACTTTCAATTGAAGAACTTTAAGGATCAGACGTGTCTTGACGCAAGATAGATTAAATTCGGAACCTAATATGGACTTGGAAAATTAACGAAAGATGGCGAGTAAATCCAAAACCAAAACCGCATGGGTTTGTTCAGAATGCGGATACGATGCCCCTAAATGGTTCGGACAGTGCCCTTCATGCAAAGCTTACAACACGATGAAAGAGTTCCGAATTGAGGCGGAATCTTCCAACCGCTATGCTCGTGCAGAACAAGCAGCATCAAACGCCACTGGGAGGGGAAGGGCGGCACTTGCAGGAACGAGCGATATTCTCGATCTTTCAGAGATAGAGGCTAAAGAGAGCCCGCGAATTTTAATCGGATTCAGTGAGCTTGAACGAGCACTCGGGGGCGGCTTTGTCCCAGGTTCCGTTGTATTAATCGGCGGAGACCCTGGCATCGGTAAATCGACCTTGCTTCTTCAGGCAATGTGCAAGATGGTTGCTCTTGGTCAGGTTTGCCTTTACGCAAGCGGCGAAGAGAGCCCAACCCAGGTCGCTCTTCGTGCACAACGTCTAGGCGTAAATACGAAAGGCTTGAAATTCATCAGCGAGATTCAGCTAGAAAAAATTGAAGCCATCATTGAGGAAACAAGTCCTCAATGGGTAGTCATTGATTCGATTCAAACGCTCTTTTCAGAAGATTTAAGCGCGGCGCCGGGGTCTGTCTCTCAGGTTAAAGAATGTGCAGCTCGTTTGACACGTATTGCCAAGCGCAAGGGGATCGGCGTTATCTTCGTCGGCCACGTTACAAAAGAAGGGGCTATGGCCGGTCCTCGTGTCTTAGAACATATGGTGGACACAGTTCTTTATTTTGAAGGCGATCCTGAATCCAACTATCGTATTCTTCGTGCCTGCAAGAATCGTTTCGGCTCCGTTAACGAAATCGGCGTATTCGGAATGACGGATAAAGGCCTTCGCGGTGTCAGAAACCCCTCGGCTCTTTTCTTAGCTGAAAGAAGAGAAGGCGTAGCGGGCAGCGTGACCTTTATAAATTTAGAAGGTACTCGTCCGATTCTTATCGAGATCCAGGCATTAGTCGACAAATCGATGCTTCCGAACCCGAAACGTCTCACTGTCGGTACCGATGCCCAGCGTCTTACGATGCTCTTAGCGATTCTTCATCGCCATGTCACGCTCTCGACTTACGACCAGGACGTTTTTTTGAATGCGGTCGGCGGCATCAAGATCAATGAAACGGCCAGCGACCTGGCAGTTCTTATCGCAATTGTTTCTTCAATGACGAATCAAGCGGTCAGCAGCAAGACGGCAATTTTCGGAGAAGTCGGTTTAGGCGGTGAAATCAGACCGGTTTCCAGAGGGCAGGAACGTATCAAAGAGGCCTCTAAGCTAGGTTTTACGAGGATTATTGTTCCGCTTAAGAACAAAGCCGCTGATATTCCTGGAGTTGAGATTATCGGCGTAGATAATCTTAGAGATGCTGTGAAGGTTGTATTCGGATCAAATCGTGTTAAACACGACGAACAAGTTTATCCCGATGAATAAAAAAGGCCGCCTGTCTAGGCGGCCGAAAACTATCGGAGTCGTTTACTTGCCGGAAAGCTTATTCAAGCGAGCAACTAATGAGGATTCATCGCCTCTCATCGGACGATGGGTTTCGCTCTTAGACGGAGAAGCAGCGGGCTTCTCTTCGATTCCGGCCTGAGCGTCGGCGTTAGCAAGATTTTCGTGCATGATTTCGTCCATGACGGAACCTTTTGCAGGTGTGTTCTGTTGTGTCACTGTTTCGTCTCCATTGGATTGCGGCTCATAGACAACTCTGCCGTATGGGCCGTAAATATCAGTTCCGGGTTCCGGAACTTTCTCTCCTGGGAACCGCGGTGCGCGAAGTCCATAATAATTCGGGTACGGAGAGGAAGGCAAGAGCAGCATCAGTAAAACCACGAGGTTCAGAAGCGGTATCAGCTGAGCGATCACCCAGAACCCGTTGTGATTTCGGTCGTGCAGGCGCCGAACCGTCACGGTAAGAGACGGAAAGAAAATCGCGACACAAAAAATCAGGTAAAGACTGCCAAAAATCAAGGCAAGAACCGGATCTTTCGGAAAAACCGGAATGCCCTGAGCCATCGCGTCCTCAGGCACGTCCACTAGTTTTGAGATGAACCAAAACACCCACAAAATCAAAAGGTTGATAATCGTGAAAGACCAATACTCGGCTCGAGAGGCTCGCCCTTGAAACGTAAAGTATTTGCTGAAGCAGTAGCGATACCACTGTAAAAACATTTTTTACTCCTTTGTTATGCATTCATTGTATTGTCGTTGCAGAAGGAGTGCGTTTCAGAACTCCAAAACGTGCAGTCAAAAAAGCAAGTCCAAGCCTGACGGACTGCTCGGAAACCAATAGAATCTCAAAAAACACAAAGGGCTATCCATGAACACCATTCAAAAACTTTTCTTTTCTGCAGCTCTGTCAGGTTCTGCACTTGTTTTAGTCGGCTGCCAAACCGCAGAGCCTTACGTTTCCTATCCTTATGAAGTGACGGCTCAAAACGCTCGTATTCTGAGGAAACTAGATGTTAAAGACGTCGCAGTGGACCAAGTACGCGTTGTTAAAGTCATGGATCTGGAGTGTGCCGGAAGCGTTATCCCGATTCCCGGTCAAGAAGAATTTAAAACCTTGAACGGTGCATTCTCAAATTATTGGAGAAATGCTTTAATGGCTGACCTAAACCAGGCCGGCATCCTCAACCAAAAGAATCCTAAGGTCAAAATCTATAACCTCATTGACAGCGTAAAGATTCAAGCCGAACCCACATTCCTGGCTTGGCGTATCAATATGGAATTATTTTCCTCTAACGGCCATTCAATGAAAATGAACGTGGTTTACAACGCGCCGACTGACGGATTAAAAAATATGCAGGAGGGCTGCCGTAGAGTTGCCGAGACTCTCAATAAAGCAGTGAAGTGGTCAGTGCTGAAAGCCGTCAGTGACCCGAGATTTGAGGCACTTGTGCAGCCGGGATTAGACTTCACACCTTCAATGAAGGCTCAAAGCTTCCAGACGATTTTCCTTGGTGAAGATGAAAGCGAGCGCTGGGTAGATAAGGCGCCCAAGAAGCCTGAGAATTAATTCTTATCAAACGACAAAGCGGCTTGAGAAATCCTCAAACCGCTTTGACTCATTTATTGTTAGGCAATCTTGAGAACCGTTTCCGGGTTCTGCCACAAGTAAAAGAAACGAGTTCTGGACTGGTTGTACCAGCGAGGATTGTTAAGATACCAGTTCACAGTCTTTCTCAAGGCATCTTCAAGCGAAGTTTTCCCCTGTAACCCCAGAACCACAAGGTTCGCCTCATCTTTTGCAATATCGGACGTGACCGGAGAAGTCGCAACTTCTTCAATTAAAGCTTGATAACGTCCAACCGGAGGAGGCAGCTCCTCATTCAAACTCTCGCAGATAACATCTGCGGCCTCGAGATTAGTCAGCCCGCAGGACGGACCGCTGAGATGATAGTGACCTCCGATCTTGCCGTTCTTTTCAACGAGGACGATCGCATCAACGACGTCTTTTACATAAACCAGATCGGAGACTTTTTCTTCCGGATTGACGACTGGAATCGTCTCGCCTTCAATTGCGCGATAGATAATCATAGAGATCGGACTATCGGGCTGCTGGAAGGGACCGAATGCCGGCGGTACGAGAAGGCTGCTGATCGGTAAACCGTCTGCAACATAACCATCTAACAGCTTGAGCAAGTCGGTATACATACGGCCGTAGGAGCCCAGAAGCTTGTAGTGCTCGGAGACGACGACAACGATTTTGTGAAGCTTTGTGTCGGTCATGCCGTTGCGCCATTCTTTAACCGTTTCGAAGAATGTGCGGAAGTTGTCCAGACTGGATTCTTCCTCCGGGTTCTTCGGAGTGATGCAGAAAAAAATCGTGTCGGCAGCAGCCATGAGCAGAGCTTGGCGAATATCCTCAGGATTGGAAATATCGCAGCGGGCAAAGCTGTGACGGCTTTGCTGCATGAGCTCGGCAATATTGAGTAAGTTTCCGAGACCGGAAAGATTGTCAAAATTGAAGACTTGCTGTCCGTCTTCAATGAGCTGATATACGAGGTTAGTGCCTATGAAGCCGGCACCACCAAAGACTGCTGAACGATTGCTCACTTTTTTCTCCTTATTTGTAATTTTAAGTGGGCTCCCCACAATCGCAATTGGTATTTGTCAGTTAGGTTTGACCCTAACTGAAGGGAAATTAGGCGGTATTTGTTCTTTTTTATGAACATTTCGGGATTTCCCTTAAGCCCGAACTCCGCAGGCAAAATCCTATCTAGAACCAGAAGTTTGTCATTGGTCAAATGACTAACTTCTGAATCTCTTGGCGGGCACATCCACCCGGAACAGACATGTGAGCCAATCGCGAACCCTCTTTGGCAGCAAATCCACCAGCCAGTATTCGCATGATCTGTTCCGGCGTACCGTGTAGCGGTCCATGCTCATCAACAGCTTGTTGATTGAGTTACCCGGCAACTCCATCTTCCAATTCGGCCCACGTTCCTGTTGAAGCATCAGGTTGTGCCGAATCTGAAGCCTGAGGTCGCATCCGATGAGGTAGACCAACAGTTTCCCGAGATGCGAGGCTTCCGTGACACGCAGACGCCGGCCAGGCAACTGATTTTTCAGTTGGTCGAAGCCTTGCTCAATCAGTCCTCGCAAACGATATAAATCAATAGCAACAGAGGAATCTTCAACCACATTGCTCTTAATGTTCAGCCAACCGGCGAGGTCAGCTGTCCTATTAACCGCCGTCTGATCAATCACCCATATTTTTTTCGGGGTTTGATGCTGAGATCCCTTCGGATCGGCCACTTCCTTCAGATACGGTCTTGCCTCTTGGAACAGACGCTGATCGACCTTTCGTCCATGACTCAGTTCATCGAAGACCTGTACCACTAGGCTGTTCAGGTTCGACCTGACCGCCTGTGCGCGTTCCGGATCGTAGAAAAGGTGGCTGTAAACCTTGGCGGTAGTTTTGTTCGACTTCTGCCAACTCTCGGTGACGGTATGGCTATAAACACGATGAATTCGATCCCAGGCTTGAGTCCTGCGCTCAAGCTCACGGCCTTGTTCAAAAATCCACTTTTCCTCATTGCTGCCGGCTGCAATTGGACAACCGGTAAGAAAAGCCATGTTGTCATTGATCAGCTTGTTCAGCATTGAGTTTGACGGGTACCCGCGATCGCTGATCAGCATGATTTGATCCATCGGGAAGCCGGCCTGCTTCATGCGTTCATAAATATAGGAATACGATCCGCGGTCATTGATGGAACCGTTGTAGGCGAATGCGTAGACGATGTGTCCTGTCAGCTGATCGAGGACGGTCGCAAGATTCAACTGAGGTAGCCCTTCGTCCTGCTTGGCGTGGCCATATTCAATTTGCTCTGCAGATGAATACGAATTAATGCTGGTACTGTCAATCGCGCAGTATCGAATTGGAATTCTTCCGTCGACTTCGGCCTGCTTCTTCTGCAGAGTTTTGAAACGTTTCGCCCAGAACTCATCCCATGCTTCAGGCGTGCACGTGCGAAGCAGTTTGGTTACTTCCTGAGCGGAAAGATTCTGAGCCACTCGAGGAAGGATCTGATGGTAGGCCCAGTCGGAGTAGCAATCGGCCGAACCACCCTTGAGGATCTGATAAATCGCATAGCTGATCCATTGTTCGGCATGCTTGCTATCAAACACTTCAGCAAGCGCCGACACGATTCCTTGATGAATGGCAAGACCTTTCAGGGCATAGTGAGGCAGGAAAAATTTGAAATTTCCTTCCTCCTTGTCCTCCGGATTCTCATCGTCTGCCGCCTCGTCATTCAAATCGCCATCCGCCGCCGTGTCTTCTATCGCAACGTTTTCTTCGACAGGCTTCTTATTGGGGAAGCCTACGGATTCGGCGGGAAGCTGGTCAAAGAAGGTGTTCTCATCGACAAGATCGTGATTCAAGTAATACCAATCCTGTTGAGCAAATTCGGGATGGAGAGACAGAAATTTCGAGGACATCTTCACCATGCCGCTAGACTGGATCACACCCACCTGGATTTGGACAGCCGGAACAGAACGTCCTTTCTTCCCCAGCGCCGCCTCTTCCGGAATAGGAGCAATCCATTTGTTGCGATAAGCCCTGACATAGGTCTTGCCCTTGTTCTTATAAGACATGAGCTTGAGGTGAAGAATTTCCTGTCCCGTGGCCATTTTTAGTCACCAACTAGATTAATTGCTGTACATTATATCTTACTCTAGTTTGACCAAGAAAACAAGAGCCCTGCCAGTTTTTTTCTGTCTGGCAGGGCTCTTGAGGTTTCGCGTTATCCAGATAGTAGATTTACCGCGGAGTTCGGGTTTTAATCAAAAAACGGCGGAAAATTCCGCCGTTTATGATGTTTTGTACGAATAGGCACCCTCTGTCGGAGCCCTACTTCCTGCCCGCAAAGAGCCAGGGGCAGCACACCCTCTCGAGCAGTCCGATGACGCCGTAGATCACGAGACCAAGAAGGCTCATGCCCAGAATGGCGTTGAACATGAAGAGCACGTCCCCCATGCCCCAGGCGTCCATGATGAGGTAGCCGAGCCCCGAGGTGGTTGCGAAGCTTTCGGCCAGAAAGAGCACCGCGACCGCCGTGCCGCTCGCCACCTTGAGGGAGGTGAAGAGCGCGGGGAGCGCTGCAGGAACATAGAGATGTCGGACGGCCTCGGCCGTCGTGCCGCCCATCGAGCGGAAGGCCTTGACCCAGGAGGGATCGATGCTGAGCGCCCCCGCACGGATGATGACGAGCACCTGATAGCCCGTCGTAAGCGCAATGAGGAGAACGCGCGAGGCGTCTCCGAGCCCCACCAGCGTGAAGAAGACGGGAAGTAATACGATCTTGGGCAGCGGATAAGTAATGAAGAGGAGCGGACTGCCCGCCAGATCCGCCGCGCGGCAGTGTCCGAGCAGAAGTCCCAGAGGAAAGGCAACCGCGACGGCCGCAACAAGGCCGAGCGTCAGGCGCCAGAGGCTCACGAGGATGTGCCCCCAGAATTCAGGCGTGCTCAGAGACTCGGCGAAGAGCCTGATCGTGGCCACGGGATCGGGCAGAAGGTCGGGCCCGAGCGCAAGCGCGCCCGCGTGCCAGCATCCGCCCAGAAAGAGAAAGCCGAGGATGTAACGCAGCACGATCATTCGTCCTCTCCCGAAGCGGCCGCCAGCCCCGCGTGAATGCGGCGCACGGTGTCGTAAAAGGCAGGCGAGGCCCTGTCGCCGCAGCCGAGCTCCTGCGAGTAGGCGGGATTTTCAAAGCATTCGGGCGCTCTGCGGCCGTGGGGCGCAAGCATCAGGACGTGCGAACCGAGCGCCACGGCCTCGCCGATGTCGTGTGTCACCAGAATCACGCTGCAGGGATGCCTGCGGCGGAGCGCAGTCAGGAAATCCTGCATGCGCGCACGCAAAAGCGCGTCAAGAGCCGAGAAGGGCTCGTCCATGAAGAGAACCTGAGGCTGCACGATGAGCGCGCGGCCGAGCGCAAGACGCTGCCGCTGTCCTCCCGAAAGCTCGGAAGGAAAGCGCGACTCGAGCCCCGAGAGCCTGAGTTCGGAAAGCATGGCCGAGACACGTCCGGCCGAATCGGCGCAGCGTCCGGCGGAAAGCTCCAGTGGAAGCGCGAGGTTCTCCCTCACGCGCTTCCACGGAAAAAGACCGAGATGCTGCCAGACGAAGCTTGTGCGCATGTCCTGAATCGAACGGACTCCGCCCTGAGGAGAGGTCCACCTGACCGTCCCCGAAATCGAAGGCCTCAGCCCCGCAAGAGCGGTGAGAAGCGTCGACTTCCCGCAACCGGACTCGCCGACGATGGCAAGCGAGGCCCCCGGCGGCAGCGACAGATCCAGCCCCTCAATGACGGGCCTGCCGTCGTAGCCAAGCGTAAGCCCGTTGCAGGCCAGTCCCGGCGGCTCAAGCGCCTCTTCCCTTTGATTCTGCATGCGCACCTTCGAATTACGGACGGATCACCACGCTGTCGTAAGCGGGCACCGACTTGATCATGTTCTTTCCGACCATCCATTCTCCCACGCGGCGCACGTCTTCGGCGCTCGGCAGGGGAGGCAGACCGTCATTCGTGCCGAACATGGAGAAGCGGACCATCGTGTAGTTCTGCGCAACGGGCGCAGGCAGCAGGCCCTTCTTCACCATGACGGCGCGGAAGCGGTCGGGCTCCGACTCTATGAGTCTGGCGGCATCCGCCACGGCACCCCGGAAGGCGGCGACGGTCTTGTCGTCAAGTCTGTCCTTCTTGAGCGCAACGACGGCAAGCGCCTCGTTGAGACCGCGGTCATCCCAGATCACGCGTCCGCCCTTCGCCTCGACGACGGAGACGAGCGGCTCGGGCAGCATGGCCGTTGCGGCCTTGCCGGTCTGAAGCATCTGCGGGCGGATCGGGATCTGCTTGACCTCAAGGTTCCTGAGCGCGCCGTCGGAAAGCTTTTCCTCAGCCTTCATGCGGTCGAGCAGGTAGTCGATGATCGTGGCGGAGCTCATGGCCGTCTCCGTACCGTCGAGATCCTTGAGCGAGCGGATCTTCTCGGCGGCGGCAGGCGCGACGACGAGACCAAAGGCACGCTGCGCCCGGCTCGTATGGGTCGTCGTGAGAATCACGGCCTGGGGAACGCCTCGTTCATTCTGAGTGAAGACGTTCATCAGATCGCCGAAATGCCCGTCAAGGCGGCCCGCACGCATGGCGGCACCAAGTTCGAGAGCAGACTTGAAAGGAATCACCTCAACGTCAAGCCCTCTGGCATTGAACAGCTTCTCGTCGGCCGCAGCGTGGATCACAATGGCGTCGGCGGCTGGAAGCACGCCGATGCGAAGGGGCTCGGCGTCGACCGTCGCGGAAACCATCGTGCCGGCAGCCAGCAGGGCCGCCCATAAAGTCTTCTTCAAAATGAGCTCCTTAGGGAAAAGCTAGTCGCGCCGGCGCGCGGCCTCCCCCGCCGTCACAGACCCACGTTGAGATCCGCGTCGGGATCTCCGGCGTCGTCATAACGGTAGGGAGCTTCATCGTCGAACGGCACGTCGGGCGGCATGCCCGAGACGTCATATTCTTTCATACCATCGGGAACAAAATCAACCTTCTCGTCCGAAAGCTCAGGCGGCAGGCTCTCCGCAAAGGCGGCGGACTCTCCCGCGGTACGCCCTGCGGCGCTTGCTGCCAGAGCCTCCCTTACGGCACTCGTGGAAACACGGGAGGCTCCCTGAGGCGCGGCCTGCTCGCCCGAGACGGAAGAAGTCCCCGTGTCGCCCCTGAGGAAGCGCTGCAGCTGCGCGACGATCGGATTGGACGAAAGGGGGGCGGACTCGCCGCCCCAAGGCTTTTCAGCCGCACGCTGGCTCTCGAACCTTGCCTGATTCTCAATGCGCAGGCGGTACTCGCGTTCCGCAAGACGAGCCTCGTCCGCAAGGCGCTGAAGCTCAGCCCTTCTGTCGTTGAGCCTGCGCATCGCGTCCATGTCCCTCGCCGCATCATGGGCAAGCATTTCGATGCGGGCCTTCGTGCGCTCGAGCTCGATGAAGGCCTTCCTTACCTCAAGGCGGGCGCCCTCCTCGGGCGTGCCCGTCGAGAGCTCCTCGGTGAGGAGCTCCTCATAATAGGAAAGGCTGGCACTCTCTCCGAGCCTCATGAGAAGGGAAGCAGGATTGACGCAACCTCCTTCCTCGTCCTCTGCCGCCGCTGCGCGCCAGACCTCGATGATGCGTTCGGCGGCGGGATGCGTGCTAGACAGGAACTCCTCCTCGATCGAGTGGCTGAATTCGCTCACGAGATGAGGATAGGAAAGGAGGCACTGGAGCATGCGCTCCCTAACGTCCTTGACGCGAACTCGAGGCTCGGGTGCGGGCTTCACGGGCCAGCGTGAAAAGCGGTCGTCACGCCTGCGGGCAAAGCCGCCGCGCCCCTGCTGCCGGCCGCCATCGAAGGACGGTCTGGAGGGAGCGGCACCGGCGAGTCCGTACTGGCGCTCGATGTCATCCGCCTGCAGGCGGGCGATGCCCGCAAGCTCGCGGATGAATGCAAGCCGCAGGATGGGCGCATGCTGCATCGAGAGCACCCAGGGCTTGGCCTCGGCCACGAGCTTCGCACGCTCCTCGGCGTACATGAACTCCTTTCCTTCGAGAAGGAGCTTCTTCATGAAGTCCGTGAGTCCATAGGCCTTTTCAATCTGGCGCTCGAAACCCTCAGCGCCCTCTGCCTTGATGAGGCTGTCGGGATCGTGCTCGGGCGGCAGGATGATGAAGCCCGCCTTCTGCACGTCCGTGATGACGGGCAGGGCCGCCTCAAGCGCACGACGCGCAGCCTTGCGGCCGGCGGCGTCGCCGTCGAACGAGAAGTAGACGCTGTCGGTGAGCTTGAAGAGCTTCCTGACATGCTCGGGCGTGATCGACGTACCGAGTGCGGCGACGGCCTCCTCGAACCCGGCCTGCGAAAGCTGGATCACGTCCATGTAGCCCTCGCAGACGATGGCGCGGCCCTTGCCGTAGATCGCCTCCCTGCCTTCGAAATAGCCGTAGAGCTCGCTGCCCTTGTGGTAGATCGGCGTTTCGGGACTGTTGAGGTACTTGGGCTGCTCGTCGCCGTTCATCGTGCGGGCGCCGAAACCGATCACAAGCCCCTTGGCGTTGCGGATCGGGAACATGATGCGCCCTCTGAACGCATCGTAGCGCCTGTCGTTCCTGACGTTGACGAGACCGCACTCCTCAAGCGCCCTGTCGGAATACTTCTCTCCGAAAAGGGTCTGAAGGGGATGCCAGTCGTCGGGCGAATAGCCGAGACCGAACTTCGCGGCCGTGGCGGCCGAAATACAGCGGTTCTTGAGATAATCGGAGGCTCCTGCGTTCCGCCTGAGCTGCTCCGTGTAAAAGGCCGCGGCCTCTCCCATGTAGTCCGTGAGCGTGCGCGCCTTCTCGCGGGCCTTGATCTTTGCGGGCGAGCGGTCCTCGGGAACCCAAACTCCCGTGAAATAGCCCGTGATTTTTTTTAATAGGGCTATTTTTCTTCAACTAATTCCCTGATTTCTTTAAATAAAAGATTTCAAGAT
>ERZ772858.2640-NODE-2640-length-12773-cov-2.519028_pt1 | contig 12773 bp, 13 predicted proteins | sample MGYA00512136_ERZ772858 | MGnify/ENA primary metagenome ERZ772858 (study PRJEB29015, sample SAMEA2737726) | human gut metagenome | biome: human gut; feature: human-associated habitat; material: faeces | place: China | collected 2012 ...
CTGCGCCTGATGATCGATGTGGCGGTCCACGGCGGGGAGGAGTTCGTCTCCTTGAAGGATGTGGCCGCCCGGCAGGGCATTTCCATGAAGTATCTGGAGCAGATCGCGGGTCTGCTGGGAAAGGCGGGATTCCTCCGCAGCGGGCGTGGCGCCCTGGGGGGATATCGTCTGACGAAAGCGCCGGAGGAGTATACCCTGGGCAGTATCCTCCGGCTGACAGAGGGAAATCTGGCCCCGGTGGCCTGCCTGGAGACGGAGGAGAACGCCTGCGAGCGGTGCGGCGTCTGCCCGACCCTGGACTTCTGGACGGGCCTGTATGCGGCTGTGAACGAATATGTAGACCGCTTCACCTTGGCGGATCTGGTGCGGGAGGAATTGGAGAAACAGGGGAGAGCGTCCCGACCCTCCACAGACTGAATGGCAAAACGCCGGCCTCATATAGAGGCCGGCGTTTGTTTGAAAAGCAGGTCAGTCCGTCAGCCCGGCGCAGTCGGCGGGCCGTCCGGAGAGCATCTCCAGCCCGTGGGCGAGCGCGGGGAGGACGGCCTCCAGGTTTTCCCTGGCCGCCTTGGGAGAGCCGGGGAGATTCACGATGAGCGTCCCCTTCCGGATGCCCGCCGCGGCCCGGGACAGCATGGCCCGGTTCGTCACCTGCATGGAGGCGTAGCGCATGGCCTCCGGAATGCCGGGGGTCAGCCGGTCACACACGGCAAGGGTGGCCTCCGGCGTCACATCCCGGGGGGCGAAGCCGGTGCCTCCGGTGGTGACAATGAGATCCACCGGCTCCCGGTCGCACCACTGCCGCAGGGCAGCCTCGATCCGGCCCTTCTCGTCCGGGACAATGGCGGTCTCCGTCACCGCGTACCCGGCGTTTTTCAGAATTTCCACAACCAGAGGCCCGCCCGCGTCAGGGCGCTCTCCCCGGAAACTCCGGTCGCTGACGGTCAGGACAGCGGCTTTGAACATGGTAGATCACTCCTTCACGATTCCAGCAGCAGAATGGCCTCCGGCGGAACGGAGACGGTGAGGCGGTCCTTGTCCGGCACCGCCTGCCAGTTGTCCTTGTCCAGCTCCATCCGCAGCAGGGGCGCCTCCGGCGCCGCGCCCTCCGGCCGCAGCAGCACGATGGTGGAAAACACGTCCTCCACCACCTTTACTGCCGTGCAGGAGAAGGCGTTTTCCGCCCCGGGACCGGCCAGCTGAACATGGTGGGCCCGGATGCCGATCCGGCAGACGCCCTCCGGCACCGGACGGCCGCAGGAGAGCGTCAGTCCCCAGTCCGGAAGAAACACCGCATCCTCCCTTGGCCGGGCGTCGGCATAGTTCTTGCAGCCGGAGAGCCGGGCAGCGGCCTCTGTGCCGGGGCTGCGGAACAGCTCCCCCAGGGTGGTCACAGGCTGGGATCTGCCCCGGTCTATGACACACACCCGGCGGCAGTTCCGGAACACCTCCCCCCGGTCATGGGAGACCCACAGCACCGTGCCCGGGAATCCGCCCAGTGTCTCTGCCAGCTCCAGTTCCAGCTGGTATTTCAGGTAGCTGTCCAGGGCGGAGAAGGGCTCGTCCAGCAGGATGGCCGTGGGCTCCGACGCCAGGATTCGGGCCAGGGCGCACCGCTGCTGCTGCCCGCCGGAGAGCTGCCCCGGCTTCTGGTCTGCCACGGCCTCCAGCCGGAACTGCCGCAGCTTCTCCGCCACCTCTGTTTGGCGGCGGGCCTTGTCCCGCACGGCTGCGGCGATGTTCTGCCGCACCGTCATGTTGGGGAACAGAGCGTACTGCTGGAACAGGTACCCGACCTGCCGCCGCTGGGGCGGCAGGTTGATTCTGGAGGCGCTGTCGTAAAGGGTAACACCGTCCAGCTCGATGTGTCCCTCGTCCGGCGTCAGAATGCCGGCGATGCACTTGAGGGTCACAGACTTGCCGCACCCCGAGGCCCCCAGCAGGGCCAGCGTCTCATCCCCGGCGTCAAACTGGACCGCCAGATGAAAATTTCCCAGGGCCTTTCGGATGTCCACGGAAAGCGCCATTACCGTCTGCCCCCTTTTCCGGCCCGTTTCTGGCGGGCTTCCAGCAGGTTCACTGCCAACAGGAATACAGCGGAGATGGCAATGTTCACCAGCACCCAGCGGAGGGCCTCTGTGTCATTGTCGGTCCGCCAGAGCTGATAGACGGTGGTGGAGATGGTGGCGGTGCGGCCGGGGGTGTAGCCGGCGATCATGGAGGTGGCACCATACTCCCCCAGAGCCCGGGCAAAGGCCAGCACAGTCCCCGCCAGGATGCCCTGGCGGCACACGGGCATCCGCACCCGCCAGAAGATCCAGATATTGGACCTGCCCAGGGTCGCCGCAGCTTCCGCCAGCGTAGGATCGAAGCTCTCAAAGGCCCCCCGGGCGGTGCGGTACATCAGGGGGAAGGCCACCACCACCGTGGCAAAGACAGCGGACCACCAGGTCATCACCAGCCTCAGGCCGAAGTGGGCCTGCACCCAGGCGCCGATGGGGCGGTTGGGCCCCAGCAGCACCAGCAGCAGCCAGCCCACCACGGTGGGCGGCAGCACCAGGGGCAGGGTCAGCACCACATCCAGCACGCCCTTCACCAGCCGGGGCAGCTTGGCGATGTAGTACGCCGCCAGGATCCCCAGGAAGAATACCGCCACCGTGGAGATGGCGGCGATCCGCAATGAGTTGTAGAGAGGGTACCAGTCCATTTCAAAAAACCTCCTGGGGAAAGGGGGCGTCTGCCATCCCGACCCGCCAGAGGCGGGCCGCCGCAGAAGTGGCGTACAAGCGTTTTGCAAAGCAAAACCTTGGAGAGGCCGGGCTTTGCCTGGTCGAGCAAAATCAAATCAAGGGCTCCCATTGGGCCAAGGCCCAATGGGAACGATGGCGGCGATCCGCAATGAGTTGTAGAGAGGGGACCAGGCCATAAGGTTCCTTTGGAAAATAAGAAATCCGGAGTTTGGAATGAGGGGATCAAGGGCTGTCAGAAAGCATTTTAAACGATCCAGCCTTATCAGACGCCTATTTCCAATCTGCTTGAACTCACACCATGGGGCTGAAGCCTACCGCCTCGAAGCAGGCCATGGCCTCGTCGGTCGACAGGAAGTCCAGGAAGGCCTTGGCAGCATCGGGATTGGCGCTGTTTTTCATGACGGCGGCGGGGTAGATCACCTGGCCGCACATCTCAGCGGTGGCCTCGTCCACCACGGTCAGACCGGCGGAGAAGGCGTCGGTGGCGTAGATCACGCCGCAGTCCACGGTGCCCTCAGAGACCTGGGTGGTGACCTCCTTCACGTTGGAGCCGTAGGTCAGCACGCCGGAACTGGCCAGGGTTTCCTCATTCAGACCGTAGTAGGTGAAGATCTTCTGAGTGTACTGGCCCACCGGAACGTCGCTGTTGCCCATGGCCAGGAACACATCGCCGCTGGCCAGCAGCCCCGCCAGCTGGTCAAAGGACTCGATGCCCTTGGGGTTGCCCTCGGGAACGGCCAGGGTCACCTTGTTCTACAGCAGGTCCAGGCGGGTGGCGCTATTCACCAGGTCCAGGCCCTCGGTGTTCTCCTCGCCGCCCTCGGCGTCCAACTGGTTCATCTGCTTGGGAGCGGCGGAGATGAACACATCACAGTCGGCTCCCTCCTGGATCTGGGTTTTCAGGGTGCCGGAGGAGTCATAAGTCGCCACGACGGCGACTTCCGGAGCCACGGCCTTGTAGGCCTCGATGACCTGATCCAGGGACTCCTGCATGGAGGCCGCGGCAAAGACGTACAGCTCTACCGGTTTGGCGGTGGTCTCTGTGGTGTCGTCTGTGGTGGTGCTGTCGGTGTCCGCACTGCCGCCGCAGGCGGTCAGGGCCAGCGCCATGGACAGGGCCAGAACGAAGGAGAAAAGCTTTTTCATGGCGAAATCTTCCTTTCTTGATGATAATATGTTGAACCCGGCTTTGCAAGTCCGGTGTCAAACTAACGTGATATTCAAATGAGGATAACGGATGGAAAAAACCTGCGCCGGACGCTCCGGCGCGGGCTGATTTTTACTTTCCAAAGGGGCAGATGGTCCAGCGGCAGGGCTGGCAGCCGAGACACAGGCCGCCCTCCCCCAGGGAGACGATCCACTCCTTGGTGACGCTTACATCCGCCGCCACCCAGGGCAGCACTAGGTCGAAGATGGTGGCCCCGGCGTACATGACGCAGCCGGGCAGGCCCATGACGGGGGTGCCGTCATCGTAGTAGCCCAGCAGGAACATAGCGCCGGGAAGCACCGGGGCGCCGTAGGTGACGATCTTCGCCCCGCTCTGCCTGATCCCGCCGGGGGTGTTATCGTCGGGGTCCACGCTCATACCCCCGGTGCAGAGGATGACTTCCGCCCCAGTCTGCCGGGCTTGGGAGATGGCGCCTGCCACGTTCTCCACCCCATCGCCGGAATAGGAGACGGAGATGGTCTCGATGCCATAGGCGCTCAATTTGTCCTTCACCACCGGAGTGAAGGTGTCCTGGATCAATCCCTTCTTCACCTCGCTGCCGGTGGCCACGATGGCGGCGGTTTTTCGCACCCAGGGCCGCAACTCCAGCAGGGGGGTATCTCCGGCGGCCGCTTTGGCGGCTGTCAGCTTCTCCTCCGCGATGATCAGGGGGATCACCCGCATCCCCGCCAGCTTGTCGCCTTTTTTGACGGCTGTACCCCCCTTCCGGGTGGCGATCATCAGCTCATCGATGGCGTTTACCGCCCGCAGGGATTCCGACCGGACCAGGAACAGCCCGTCGCAGGATGCCTTCAGCTCGATCTTGCCCTCTTTGACGCCGCTCCGCTCCATATTCTCGTTGGCACACAGGGCCAGCAGGCGCTCCGCCCCCTCATCCTCGTGGAGCATCCCAGGCGTCATCTCCCACACGTACAGGTGCTCCTTGCCCATGCCGAGCAGCACCGGGATGTCCTCCGGCGCCACCACATGGCCCTTGCGGAACCGGGCATCCTTGTACTGGTCCTTGATGATCTGGGTCAGGTCGTGGCACAGCACATGGCCCACCGCATCCTCCGTCCGTATCAGCTTCATGCTTCCGCCTCCAGAATCTCGATCTCATCGCCGGGACGGACCACGCCCTCCCGGACCACCACGGCGAAGATACCCTCCGTGGGCATAACGCACCTGCCCACCGCCTGCTTGATGGCGCAGTCGCTGTGGCACTCCTTGCCGATTTGGGTCACCTCCACCTCCGTCTCACCGATCCGCAGATGGGTGCCCACCGGCAGGTGTTTCAGGTCGATGCCCTCGGTGTTGATGTTCTCCGCAAACACCCCCGGATCCAGTGGGATGGGGCAGCTCGCCCGCATGGTGTCCACGCTCTCCTCCGCCAGCAGGGAGATCTGCCGGTGCCAGTCCCCGGCGTGGGCGTCCCCCACGATGCCGTGGCGGAACTTTAGTTGGATTTCCGGGACGGGGTGCTTCTGCTCCCCCTTCCGCTCGCTGATGTTGACCGATACCACGTTTGCCAACAGGCTCACTCCTTGATCTGGTAATCTCCGCTCTTGCCGCCGGACTTGGACAGCAGGCGGATGTTTTCAATGCGCATGTCCTTTTGGACTGCCTTGCACATGTCATAGATGGTCAGCGCCGCCACGGACACGGCTGTCAGGGCCTCCATCTCCACCCCGGTAACGCCGGTGCAGGTGACGGCGGCCTGGATCTCCACCATGCAGGGGGAATCGGACAGGGCGAAGGTGATGTCGATACCTGTCAGGGGCAGGGGGTGGCACATGGGGATCAGCTCCCAGTTGTGCTTGGCCGCCTGGATGCCCGCCACCTGGGCTACCGCCAGCACGTCGCCCTTTTTCAAGGTGCCGTCCTTGATGTTCTGCAATGTCTCCGGGGCCATGTGGATCTCCCCGGCAGCCACTGCCCGGCGGTGGGTGACGGCCTTCTCCGTCACATCCACCATCCTGGCCCGGCCCTGTTCATTGAAATGGGTCAATTCCGCCATGGTGGTCATCCTCCGATCTGATTCATGTTTCGGGGCGTGTCGCTGGACCGTTCTGTGAGATGGTGGCGCTCCGGCTTGTGGAGGATGCCCCGCCGGACGGCGTCCTCCAGTGCCTGGCCGTGGAGGCCCCGGAGGGGGATCTCTTCCCGGCTGTGGAGGCAGCCCTTCAGCTTGCCGTCCGCCGTCACCCGAATCCGGCGGCAGTCCGCGCAGAAGTCGTGGCTCACTGGGGAGATGAGCCCCACTGTCCCCAGCGCGCCGGGCAGCTGGTACCGCCGGGCCACTCCCTGGGCCTCGATGGGTTCCAGCTCTGCCATCCGGTCCAGCACCGTTTCTGCGGGCAGGAAGCGGCTCCGATCCCACCCGGCGCAGGGGCCCATGGGCATCAGCTCGATGAACCGCATCTCCCAGGGATGCTCCCGGCTGAGATTCACAAAATCTTCGATCTCATCGTCGTTGAACCCGCCGATGAGGACGGTGTCAAATTTTAGATTCCGGAATCCAGCCGCCTCCGCGGCTTTAATGCCCGCAAGCACGTCCTGGAGGGTCCCCAGCCGGGTCATGGCGGCGAACCGGTCCGGCCGCAGCGTATCCAGGCTGATGTTCAGCCGGTCCACCCCCGCATCCCGCAGGGGCCTTGCCAGCTGGGGCAGGAGGGAGCCGTTGGTAGTGAGGCACAGCTCCGCCAACCCGGGGATGGCCCGCAGCATCCGGCACAGGTCCGGCAATCCCCGCCGCACCAGAGGCTCCCCGCCGGTGAGGCGGATCTTCTTTACCCCGCACCGAACCGCCGCCGCGGCGATCTCCGCCAGCTCTTCGATGGAGAGAATATCGCTGTGAAGCCGCTTCTCCACGCCCTCGGGCGGCATACAGTATTGGCACCGGTAGTTGCACAGGTCCGTGACGCTGAGCCGCAGGTAGTCGATTGTCCGTCCGCAGCTGTCCCGCATAATGTCCTCCAACCGTGATACTCAAGTGAGATAAACGATATACTATATTATAAGCGCCCTGCGGGAAAAGTCAAGAAAAACGCCCCGGCCAATGTCGGGGCGTGAGCCGAAAAGTATCAGCAGTGAGAGGCCCTCCAGGCGGCAGCCATCCGCACCGACAGCGTCAAGACAATGGCCAGCAGAATGAGGGAGGCGATGCCTGCCATAAGAATCAGAGCCATCAAGGCCCACATGGAGGTCACAGGAATTTCCGGTGCTGAGAGCAAGTCGGCGATGGGCGCGGTCAGCAATCGGTACGCCAGGAATTCAATCCATAGCACGACCAGAATCACTCCATTCCGCCGGGTGGGAGGAAAGGAGAATGTGCAGAAGGAGCGGACAGTCCCAATCAGCAGAGCCAGTATCATCAGCGATTGGATCCACGCTGCAAAGGTATAGACGGGGGTTCCGACTTCCTCCCAAGAGAACGTGAAAAAGAAAAGATTCCAGCTGATGCGGGTGCCATAGTAGCAAAAGATGTAAACCGCGAAGTACGCTGCCCAGGCGCACCACAGCCCCGGCCGCTTTCGGACGAGAAAACAGATGATCCCGCACACCAGAAACGGAACGGCCAGGATCAGGCCGATGAGGATCCCCCCCAGCCCCGTGGGGATCAGAAACGCCAGAAAGGCCATGCAGAAGAGGATGATCCCGGCGATATTCCGACCCGGCATTGACGGAGACACCATGACCGGAGGCGTCTCCACCTTCAGTTGGGGCTCTGCTCCCGTCACCAGTTCATCCAGCGTCACACCGAAGAGCTGGCTCAGCTTCATCAGCCTGTTCAGGTCCGGCACACTGGAATCCGTCTCCCACTTACTGACGGACTGGCGGCTCACCTCCAGCACTTCCGCCAGGTCCCCCTGAGACAGGCGTTTCTCCGCCCGCAGGCGGCTGATGTTGGTTCCAAGGCTCATACCGCGCCCTCCTTTGTGGTTCCAGTATAGTGGGAGAGTGGGCAAAAGTCCACCAAGGGGACCTGAAAATTTGGCAACTGGCAGTTGCACACTGCCAAAAGCCTGAAAAACAGGCAGTCCCGGCGGACTTGCTTGACGAGGAACGGAGGAGGTGCTATTCTATGAAAAGAAGAACGATAGAGGGAGAATGCGCCATGACCCTTTCCCAGCTGCTGGATATCCGTCCCGGTGTCACTGCCGTCATCGGCGGCGGGGGAAAGACCACTCTCCTGCGGACCCTGGGCGAGGAGCTGGCCGGACAGCATCCGGTCCTGCTGTGCACCACCACCAAGATTCTCCCGTTTTCGGACCTGCCCTGCGCCCGGACAGCGGCGGAGCTGGACGAACTGCGCAGGGCGCATCAGCTGCTGTGTGCCGGGACAGACGTACCGGGAACGGGTAAGCTGACGGCCCCAGAGACGCCCATGGCGGTGCTGGCGGAGCAATTCGACTACATTCTGGTGGAGGCGGACGGCGCTGCCCGCCGTCCCCTGAAGGCGCACGCCCCCCACGAGCCGGTGATCCCAACTGAGGCCAATCAGACCATCTGCGTGGTGGGGGCCTCCGGCTTCGGCCGTCCCATCGCTGCGGCCGCTCACCGGCCGGAGCGGTACGCGCTTCTTGCGGGGGTGCCGGAGGCGGCGGAGGCCACGCCGGAGGCCGAGGCGAGGGTGCTTCGATCCGAAGATCTGCACACGAAAGTTTATGTCAATCAGGTGGAGACGCTGTGGAATCTGGCAGATGCCAGGGTCCTGGCGCGCCTGATGGACTGTCCGGTTCTGGCCGGCAGTCTGTGGAGGAGGGAGTATTTTCCATGCTGGTAATCATCCGAGGCGCCGGTGATTTGGCCACCGGTATTGCTCTTCGGCTGAAAAGGGCGCATATATCGGTGATTATGACCGATATACCGGCCCCAACTGCCATCCGGCGGACCGTAGCCTTCTCCCAGGCCATCGTGTTGGGAGAGACAAAGGTGGAGGATGTCACCGCCCGCCGGGTGGAGACACCGGAGGCGGCTATGGCCCTTTTGCAAGAGAATGTAGTCCCGGTGCTGGTGGACCCGGAGGGAGCCTGTATCTCGATTTTGAAGCCGGACGCGGTGGTGGACGCCATCCTGGCCAAGCGGAATCTGGGCACCCGGATCACCGATGCCCCGGTGGTCATCGGCGTGGGGCCGGGCTTCACTGCCGGGGTGGACTGTCACGCGGTGGTGGAGACCATGCGGGGCCACAGCCTGGGCCGGGTGATCCATGCGGGCAGTGCGCTGCCCAATACCGGGATCCCGGGGCTCATCGGCGGCTTTGCCGGGGAACGAGTGCTGCGGGCCCCGGCGGACGGCGTGTTTCACCAGCTGCTGGACATTGGCGCCCAGGTGCGGCAGGGGGATGTGGCCGCCACGGTGAACGGCGTGCCCATGACCTGCACCCTGGACGGCGTCCTGCGGGGTATCCTGCCGGATGGTACCCCGGTGCACAAAGGGATGAAGGCCGGGGACATCGACCCCCGCTGCAAGGTGGAGCACTGCTATACCGCCAGCGACAAGGCCCTGGCCATTGGCGGCGGTGTGCTGGAGGCGATTTTGGACCTGACGGGAGCGATGAAAGACCGCGCAGGTGGGTATTCCGGTTAGGTGCAGCCTGTCGGGGACGATCAAACTGAGGAAACGGGAGGAAGAATCATGCCTGAAAATGATGTCAAGCTGACGAAGCTGGCCAAGTGTGCCGGGTGCGGCGCCAAAGTGGGGGCCGGTGTGCTGGCCCAGCTGCTGGACGGCATCCAGGTGCATCGGGATCCCAATCTGCTGGTGGGGTTCGACAAGAGCGACGACGCCTCGGTCTATAAGGTCAGCGACGATCTGGCCCTGGTGCAGACGGTGGATTTCTTCCCGCCCATTGCCGACGACCCGTACCTGTTCGGACAGATCGCGGCCACCAACGCCCTCTCCGATGTGTACGCCATGGGCGGCGAGCCCAAGCTGTGCCTGAACATCATGGCCGTGCCGGAGTCCATGCCGAAAGAGGCGGTGCACCAGCTGTTGCGAGGCGGCTATAACAAGGTGTATGAGGCGGGGGCGCTCATCACCGGCGGCCACAGCATCCTGGACGACGAGCCCAAGTACGGCCTGGCGGTCACCGGCTTCGTCCATCCGGACCGGGTGCTCACCAACTCCGGCGCCCGGCCGGGGGACGTGCTGCTGCTGACGAAGCCCATCGGTATCGGTGTCCTCACCACCGCACAGAAGGCGGAGATGCTGTCGGCCGAGGGGCGGGCTTTGGCAGAGGAACTGATGACCACCCTGAACAAGTCCGCCCGGGACGCCATGGTGAAGTACCGCGTCCACGCCTGCACGGATGTAACGGGCTTTGGCCTGCTGGGCCACAGCTATGAGATGGCCCAGGGCAGCGATGTGGAGCTGGAGCTGGAGGTGGACGCCATCCACCTGATTCCGGAGGCGCTGGAGTTTGCAAACATGGGGCTGCTGCCAGCGGGGATGTACCGCAACCGCGCCTTTGCGGAGGCGGGCGTGGATGCTGGAGAGACCGTGCTGTGCAAGCAGGACCTGCTCTATGATCCCCAGACCGCTGGGGGCCTCCTCATGGCCGTGGACCCGGCAGACGCGGAGGCGCTGCACCGGGAGCTGCAGGGCCGCGTTCCCAGTGCCCAGCGGATCGGCGTCGTGAAGGCCTACCGAGGCGGGAAACGCATCTTCCTGCGGTGAAAGTCGAAAATGGGAAACAGGTGCCTGCCGGATTTCTGGCAGGCACCTGTTTTGCGCCCGTACCGGGCGGAACCCTTAAACGGGCAGGCGCAGGAGCGCGGCGGCGGCCTGGAAGTAGATCAGCACCGCCCCGGCATCCACAATGGTAGTGATGAGGGGGGAGGCCATGATGGCCGGATCCATGTGGAGCTGCTTGGCGGCAATGGGCAGCATACAGCCCACCAGCTTGGCCAGCACCACCGTGGCCGCCAGGGACAGGGAGATCACCAGGGCGATGGCGCTGTCATGGTACTGAAGGTAGATCCGCAGGCCGTTGGCCGCGGCTAGGACGGCGCTGACGATGGCGGCTACCGCCAGCTCCTTGCGGATCACCCGCAGCGCGTCCCGGGGGCGGATCTCTTCCAGAGCCAGCCCCCGGATCACCAGCGTGGCGCTCTGGGAGCCGCAGTTTCCGCCGGTGTCCATCAGCATGGGTAGAAAGGCCACCAGCAGGGGCACGGCGGAGATGGCGTCCTCGTACCGGGTGATGATAGAGCCGGTGATGGCGGCGGACAGCATCAAAATCAGCAGCCACACTACCCGATGGCGGGCGTGCTCCCAGGCGGAGGCGGCGAAGTAGGGCTTCTCGTCCGGCGTCACCGCCGCCATGATGGAGAGATCCTCTGCGGCGGCCTCCGTCAGGACATCCATGGCATCATCCACGGTGACGATGCCCACCATCCGCTCCTCTCCATCCAGCACCGGCAAGGCCAGCAGGTCATATTTCGCCAGGAGCCGGGCGGCCTCTTCCCGGTCTGTGAGCGTACCCACAGATACCACATCCGTGACCATCAGGTCCGCCACAGCGGCATCCTCCGCGGCTGTCAGCAGGTCCTTGGCCGACACCACGCCCAGCAGCTGCCGGTGCTCCAGCACATAGCAGGTGTAGACCGTCTCCTTGTGGATTCCGGTGCGGCGGATGGTATCCAGCGCCTGCCGGACCGTATCGCCCGGCCGGAGGGAGACAAACTCCGGCGTCATGACGCTGCCGGCACTGTCCGCCGGATAGCGCAGCAGGGCATTTACCGCCATACGGCGCTGAGGGCTGGCGGAGCGGAGGATGCGGGTCACCAGGTTAGCGGGAAGCTCCTCCAGAAAATCCGCCGCGTCGTCCAGATGCAGGGCGTCAAAAATCTGCTGCAGCTCCCCGTCCGCGAAAGAGCGGGCCAGGGTGGCCTGAGTGGGACCGGGGAGATAGGAGAACACATCTGCCGCCAGGTCCTTGGGCAGCGTGCGGAACACCGCCGCCTGCCGGGCACTGTCCTCCACGGAGTCCAGGAGGGCGGCGATGTCCACGGCACCGCGGCCCTGCCAAAGGGCGCGTAGCGCCTCGCCGTCCCGGCTCTCCAAAAGCTGAAAGATCTGATCCTTGTTGAACATGGTCATAGTCGTTACCTCGCTTTCGTCTGTATTGTCTGGGTGGCTGACTGGCGCTTTCCATGGTCCGCACCTCCTTTCTGCATAAAACTCTATGCGCGTTCGCGCGTTAGGAACATCGGCTGTGTGAGGTTTTGCGCATCCTTTCCAGCTGCCCCGAAGGGACGGGGAAATGGCGAGTTTGAATTTTTGGCCGTGCTTTTCCGCAGCAAAAAAATCCCTGCCGGAAATCCGGCAGGGAGAGCTGCACACAATGGGCGTCTTCGTCCAAGCTTTAGCTTCACGGGGCGTAGCAACTGCGTTAAGCGGCGCCTTGTTGTCGACGCGGCCTGTTGACCAGCTGGTTGTGTCTCCACAACTGTGCGGCAGCAGTCTTTGGATGATTCCGAATCCCCGTGGTAGCCTCACCTACCGATTCGCCGTCATTATAACCGCCTGGACGGACGTTTGTCAACCCCGTCGCCTCAAAAAATTTTTCGCCATGGCCTCACAGCGCCTTCCGGTGCTGGTTCATGATACGGGCGAACAGCACGCCGTTGGAGGGCGGGGTGTATGTAATGGCATTGGCTCCGGCCTGGATGGTGCGGAGGATCGACTCCTCTGTGGGGCCGCCGGTGGCGATGATGGGAACCTTCGGGAAGTCCCGGCGGATCTCCGCCACGATCTCCGGCGTGGCGGCGGCGCCGGAGACATTGAGAAAGTCGGCTCCCGCCTCCAGG
>ERZ772858.2642-NODE-2642-length-12770-cov-2.495478_pt1 | contig 12770 bp, 9 predicted proteins | sample MGYA00512136_ERZ772858 | MGnify/ENA primary metagenome ERZ772858 (study PRJEB29015, sample SAMEA2737726) | human gut metagenome | biome: human gut; feature: human-associated habitat; material: faeces | place: China | collected 2012 ...
TAATGGCTGCGTCCCTGGAATAAGGACATTTACGCAGTGCTTCCACGATCCTTCCTGCCTCTTCCTTTGGTGCCATGATCACCATTCGTCCCTCACATGCCAGATAAAGCGGCTCCAGGCCAAGCATGCCGCAGACACCCTTTACCTCCGGAGCTACCGGAACAGCTGCTGCATCCAGGCGGATCCCTACGTTACTCTGTCCTGCGATCTCGTAAAGAACCGTTCCGACCCCACCTCTTGTGGCATCACGGATCACATGAATGTTATGGGTGGCATCCAGCACCTCTTTTACAGCTCCCCACAGCGGTGCGCAGTCACTTGTCACATCTGCGTCAATGCCGAAATCCTCTCTTGCCAGAAGAATGGTGCATCCATGTCTTCCCACATCACCGGTTACAATAATGGCATCTCCCGGTTTTGCCAGCTCACCGCCTACCTGAACGCCTTCCTGGATCTCACCCATTCCGGTTGTTGTGATAAACACACCGTCAACCTGACCTTTTCCTGCCACCTTAGTATCTCCGGAAACAATACTCACTCCGGCTTCTTTTGCTGTTTTTTCCATGGCTGCAGCGATCTCCTCCAGCTTCTCCATGGGAAAACCCTCCTCAATGACAAAAGCGCAGGTAAGATACATCGGTTTTGCTCCCATACAGGCAAGGTCATTAACGGTTCCGCAGATGGAAAGCTTGCCGATATTTCCCCCCGGAAAAAATGCCGGAGAAACAATAAATCCATCGGTGGATACTGCCATTTTTCCTGCAGGCGGAACCAGCACGGCCGCATCATCGGCTGTGAGATCCGGATTTGCAAAATGCGCTTTGAATACTTCATCGATCAGTTCTGAGGTCTGACGGCCTCCGGCACCGTGTGCCATGGTCACTGTTTTATTTTCCATAATATTATCTTCTTTCTATGCTGGGTCAAAGGAATTTCATATCGGTTTCATCCTGTCAGATCTTCCGGATACGATCCTTCGTTTGTACTATATGTAATGTATCATATTTCGCAGTCCATTAAAGCGAACATCAGTTTCCGTACATAAAATATGCGGAACATGCTCCTTCATTGGATACCATACAGGCACCTACCGGATGCTGCGGGGTACAGACCTTTCCGAATACCTTACAATCTGATGGCCTGCATTTTCCCTGAAGCACATCCCCACAGCGACAGGCCGGATTTGGCCTGCCCTGGATCGGCGGCACTGCATATTTTTTTCTGGCATCAAAGGCTTCCCACTCCTTCCGGAGCACCAGCCCGGACCCCGGGATCACACCCAGACCGCGCCATTCAGAATCGCAGGGCTCCATCAGTTCATCGATCAGCTTCTGTGCCTCCGGGCTTCCCTCACTTTTTACCACACGGGGATAGCAATTCACAAAGAACGGTTTTCCTTCCTGAAAACGTACCAGTGCAACAGCCAGTGCCGTAAGCAGCTCCTTCGCTGTAAAGCCTGCCACCACACCACTGATGCCTTCCTCTGCCAGATGCTCGCAGAGCGCAGTTCCTGTGATCGCATTGACATGTCCAGGATAAAGGAACACATCCGCACTGCCCTTTAATGCCTGATAAGCCTGGGGCATGGTCTTGTTTGCCACAAGGAGCGAATAATTGGAAAGTCCGTCCTCTCCGGCCTTTTTCACGGAAAGACAGCCGGCAGGCGTGGTGGTCTCAAAGCCAACGGAAAGAAATACCACCTGCTCTTTTGGATGCTCTTTCGCATATTTTTCTGCATCTGCCGGTGAATAGACGATCCGTATCCTAGCGCCTTCTGCCCTGGCATCTGCAAGGCTTTTCTTTGTTCCCGGTACGCGGACAAGATCACCGAATGTGCAGATCGTCACCTGTTTTTCCAGAGCAAGATAAACGGCCTCGTCAATAAACCCTACCGGTGTTACACAGACCGGACATCCCGGTCCTGAGATCAGCTCCACCTGCGGCGGCAGAAGCTTGCGGATCCCCAGACGGAAGATCTCGTGGGTATGTGTTCCGCAGACCTCCATGATCCGCACCGGCGGCCCCTGATATCCTTCTATGATCTCTCTTGCTGTTTTTTTCCTCTCTTCCATCACAGCAGTTCCTCCATCAGCTGGTCTGTCTCTTCCTCGTCATCATCGGTGATCTTTGCAATGGCAACACCTGCATGCACCATCACATAATCCCCCGGCTCCAGGTCTCCCAGGAACTGGGCGGAAACCTCTCTCTTTGCGCCGCCTGCGTCCACCACTGCTGTTCCGTCACTGATCTTTACTACTTTTGCTGATAATCCTACACACATATCTGTGCCTCCCATCCTGCATTTCTGCTGTATGCTCCATGCATTATCATAAAACATTTATGATCCGTATCTGCATGATATTGTCTATATTTATCTGTGCCGCTGCACATAAGCCATTCCATACACCGCCTGTCCCAGTGCGATCCCTCCGTCATTCGGCGGGATCAAGCTGTGCTTCAAAACTTTAAACCCCATTTCCGTAAGGCCGTCATCTACCAGCTCCAGAAGCAGCCGGTTCTGAAAGACACCGCCACTTAATGCCACTTTCCGGATTCCGGTCTGCCGCTCTGCTTCCTCACAGGCTGCAAGGATCTCATCTGCCAGTGCCCGGTGAAATCCATAAGCCAGCTTCCCGGGATCCTCTCCTGCAAGCCTTGCCCGAACCAGATATGCAACGATCTCACCTGTATTTAAAATAAATTTTCGTTCATCTTCAGACGCTTCTGAAATGCCTGTGCTTTCCGGAATGTCTTCCTTTTCTGACATCCGTATCTTCAGATTTTCTTCCGGATTTTTCTTCTGCATCTCCCGCTGCTTTCTCCAGGCCTCCGCCGCAAATTCCAGTGCTGTGGACGCTTCTCCCTCAAAGGTGGACGCTCTCCGGATCCCCAGGATCGCACTGACTCCGTCAAAAAGTCTTCCTGCACTGGTGGAAGTCACGGCATTGATCTTCCGCTGTGCCATAGTCACCAGTACCTTTGCTTCCTGATCTGTACAAAGTCCCAATTTACGGACAGTATCCAGGGTTTTTTCCAGATTTCCCATATTCTTCCAGATCAGGGAAACGGCGATCCGCCAGCCTTCTTTTGCGGAAATATCTCCGCCAACCTGGACAAAGGGTTCTATACTTCCAAGCCTTGTAAATCCTTGACAGTCTGCAACCAGGAGCTCTCCGCCCCAGATGGTTCCATCGGTTCCATAGCCTGTTCCGTCAAAGGAAACCCCTATCACCTTTTCTTCGCAGTCATTTTCTGCCATGCAGGATAAAATGTGTGCATAATGATGCTGCACCCTCAGAACCGGAAGCCCTAACTCCTCTGCCACCACTGTGGAATTATATTTAGGGTGAAGATCACAGACCACTACCTCCGGCTGCACCTCCAGAAGTGTTTCCAGCCGCCCGATCGTTTCCTTCAGGGCTTTTACCGTTCGAAGATCCTCAAGATCTCCCACATAAGGGGAAGGATAAAAACGATTATCCACACCAATGCAGAAGGTGTTCTTAAGTTCTCCACCTGCTGCGATCACCTGGCCCTTCCAGGGTGTGGAGACCATAAACGGAAGAGGCGCATACCCGCGGGAACGGCGGATCATATAGGGTTCACCCTTATAGAAATCCATCACCGAATCGTCGGCCCGGATACGTATCTTCCTGTTGTGGGAAAGAATGCAGTCACAGAGATGGGAAAGCTCCTCTGCCGCCTCCTCATCATCTCTGCAGATCGGCGCCCCGGAAGTATTTCCGCTGGTCATTACCAGAAGCCCGGGCATCCGGATTCCATCATCGTAATGAAAAAGAAGCAGCTGAACCGGTGCATAGGGAAGCATGACACCCACCTTGGGATTCCCGGGTGCAATGCTCTCACAAAGCCTCGTTTCTCCCGGCAGCTTATCCAACAGCAGGATCGGCTTCTGATGACCGGTAAGGATCTTCTCCTGTTCCTCGCTGACCTTACAGATCTTCTTCACAGCTTCCATATCCTGTGCCATCACTGCAAAAGGCTTCACCGGACGCCGTTTCCGCTGCCGCAGCCGCTGTACAGCCTCCTCACTGGTAGCATCACAGCAAAGGTGAAAACCACCGATCCCTTTGATGGCCACGATCCCGCCGGAAGCAATGATCTTCCTTGTATAAGTGATCGCCTCCCGTCCCCGTTCCTCTCTTCCCGCCAGGTATATCTCAGGGCCGCAGTCATTGCAGCACACCGGCTGGGCATCATAGCGTCTGGTATCCGGGTTATGGTACTCATCCGCACAGGAGGGACACATAGGAAATTCCTTCATACTGGTCCGTTCACGGTCATAAGGAAGTGAATCCAGGATCGTCAGTCTGGGACCGCAGCAGGTACAGTTGATAAAGGGATGAAGATACCGCCTGTTTTCCGGATCAAACATCTCCGCCTTACATTCATCGCAGATCGCGATATCCGGGGAGACAAAGATTTCGCCCTTTGTCTTCTCACTTTCGATGATATCAAACTGTGTAAATTTCTCCGGCTCCTCCACCGGTTCTTCAAGAAGCTTCAGGATAGCTGCACGCTTCGGTGGCTTATTCCCGATATCTGCGATAAAGGCATCCACATCCTGCTGCTTACCCTGAGCAAAAATCTCCACATAGGGTCCTTTATTGGATACACTGCCACGGATTCCTCTTGCCATAGCATGACGACTCACCGTAGGGCGAAATCCCACTCCCTGTACGATCCCGTAAACACGGATCATTTTCGTAATTTCCCGCTCCATATGTTTCTCCATTCCCTGCAGCTGTTTCCACTGATCTGGCTGCAGCATGCATGTAACTTTATGTCCTGCTCTTATGGACTACCTGCATTTTCCGGATACTGCAAAATGCACTGTATCCACAAACACTCCTGAAAAAGCCTTTGTCATCCGCTTCATACATGGATCTGCAAAGATCACGTCATATCCGCCCTTCTCTGCCAGTTCCATGTAATCTTCCTCATCCCTTAATGACACATCGCCCTCCTCCAGGAGATCTTTTTCCATGGAAAACCAGCTTGCCACGGTGAGCTCTCCGTCCGCACCACGTTTCCGTAACTCCTCTCTTATGGAACCGGCCATCACCTGCTGCTGCACGATGAGAATCTTTTTTCCTGTATAATCCATATCAGGAACCAGCTCTTCCGCCAGAGGATATCCCACCTCATAAGGTGTTCCGAAGGTTTTCTCCAGATATCTGGCACATTCCAGTGCCGCAGGAGAAACCACGATATTTTTTTCCGCAGAGGAGGCTTTTTTTACCTCATCAAGCCCGTCTCCCATTCCGTAGCAGACGGCTCTCTGTCCTCTGGCACGGAATTTTTCACGGATCTTGTCTGCTGCTTTCAGGTCACTGACATCCTGAGGTGTCATTCCGAGAACTCCTGTCTTACCAGCCTCCACAGGCAGCTTTTCCCGGGCAAAGGCTTTAAAAAGCTCCAGATAAGCCTTCCGCTCTCCCGCATCATAAAGCTCCATTCCGTTGGTATTTACCGTAAGCACCGGAAGATCTGTTTTCTTCTCGCACATCCGCCGCAATGCCTGATGATCCGTTCCGATCACAGCCGGTACCGGTGTTCCGATAATGGCTGCAAAGCCTGCCTCCACCTTTACTGCTGCATCCACAAGCTTGGCAACAAGGCGGTCATCCCGTCCCAGGATGGCATCCATATCCCGAAGTCCTGCGCTGAATACCGCGCTTTTCTGTTCAAACCATCTTGGTTCATCAAAGCCGCAGACATTTCCAGCACATCCTCCTGCATCACAGATCACGATGATCCCGCCAAGCTCATACAGCACTGACACGGCTCCGGACTGATCCGGTGCAAAGGGTGTCAGATATTTCCGAAGTCCTCTCATACCTTTTCTCCCTTCTGCAAAACTTTCTCTGTCAGTGTTTCAAACAGCCTGCGTACCCCTGCATAGCCATAGGGCTGCCGGTCCTGATTCCACACGGCATTTGGCTGATCCCGGTGATAATATCCTGCATCCTTTCCTATAGTAAGGTTCACTCCGCTCCCGGACGGATCGTAATACAGCATGGTGGGTTCCATATTGGAAAAAACCTTTGTATCCGGACTCAATTCCGCAAGATGCCGTATGTATACAAAATTCTCGGCTGTGATAGTTCCGTAGATCTCCGGCACCCGGAAACCATACCGCACCAGGGCCAGGGCCAGCTCAAAGGAATCTCCGTTCATGCACTCCCCTACAGCAAAAGACGCATCCGGACAGACCTCCCGGAATCGCTCCACTGCCTCTTCTGCTGCTTTTTTATACACTTCCTGATCAAAAGAGACTCCAAGAACCTGTCCCAAGGCACGATACTGATTTTCGATCTTATCTGTCTGGTAGAGCCTCCGAAGCTCAATAAAAGGAATCTTCAGCCGGTCATGAAAATCCTCCGCTGCAAACCTTGCTTCCGGATGAAGCACCAGATTAAAATTGGCCTGTGACATGGTCTGATATTCTTCATAATCCTTACATCTTGAGATTTCATGGATGGTCTTTACGCCTGCCTGCTGCAGCAGCTCATACATCTCGCAGTCATCAACCAGCGGCGAAAAAAATCCCAGAAGATTGACCACATTTCCCTTTTTCTTCTGTGGCTCAAGGAGGGAATATAAGGACTGGCGCACATGGACCATAGGCGGCTTTCTGCCCTCACGTGTCAGTGCGTACATGTAACAGGGGCGCACCGGAATATCCACCTTTTCCTCTGCCTTCCGGCAGACACGTTCCATATCCGTTCCCAGAAGTGCATCCACACAGGTGATACAGATCATCACCACAGACGGCTTCTTCTCACAGCAGTCGCAGATCTCTTTTACCGCTTTCGGGATCTTTTTCAGGTGACGGCCTGTAACAATATCCGTCTCGTCCATCATCAGATAAAAAAATCGATCATTGTACTCCGGCATGGAGCTGATAAGAGAAGTATTTCTTCCGCAGCATCCCGGTGCCACGATCAGCATAATCGAATCCGGGATCGCAAGCCCCGCTCTCTTTACACCGAATCCTTCCGCTCCCGGCGAATTAAATGCAAGCGTCGCCGGAGAACTGTAGATCAAATGCGTATGGGAAATGAACTGCTGCGGAATGTTCTCTTTTCCAAGACGATTCAGTTCTTCCACCGTACAAAAATATGCTTCCTGTCTCATATATTTTCCTCTTCTTTCCATAAATCAGTCCACTCTGTCTTTCAGAATGCCTGCTGCCTTATGCGTTTTCCTCTTCCTTTAATAATAATTCCGCCAGATCAAAGAAACATTTGCTGATCTCGGAATCCGGATCACCCTCGATCACTGTTTTTCCCTGATCTTCCCATCGGATAATTTCATCGCTTCGCGGCACTTCGCCCACGATCGGCACACCGATTTTTTCTGAAAATGCCTGCACCTTTTCCGTCTCATTTTCCACATTTCGATGGCTCAGCACGATACCAAATACACGGGCATAACTGCGATCCTCAAAGTTGCGTACCGCACTGGAAATATTATTTGCTGCGTACAGCGCCATTTTTTCTCCGGAAGTAACGATCAGAACTTTCTCTGCATAACCCTCGCGGATCGGTGCTGCGAAACCGCCACAGACCACGTCACCCAACACATCATACAAAACCACATCCGGCTTGTAATGTTCAAACAGTTCCATATCTTCTAAAAGCTGGAATGTCGCAATGATTCCTCTTCCCGCACAGCCCAGTCCCGGTGTCGGTCCGCCCGTCTCGATACATAAGACATTTCCAAATCCTTCTCTTGCAATGTCTTCCAGTTTCTCCGGTTCTTCATCTTCCTCTCTCATATAATTCATGACCGGTCTTAACGGTTCCCCACCGAGCAGGTTCATCGTCGAATCTGCCTTCGGATCACAGCCGATCTGGATTACTTTCTTCCCCATCGTGGCAAATGCTGCCGCCAGATTGGATGTGACGGTAGATTTTCCGATGCCGCCTTTGCCGTAAATTGCTACTTTTAACATGTGTGTTCCTCCTGCATGTTCTTATTGCTGAAAACTTACCTTTGAAAGTTTTTCTTATATACTTAAATATAATAAAGCACGATATACCCAAATGGCTCTCTTTCATGTTAGAAATCGCCTGATTTTGTATACCGTGCTGTAACATAACCTGCTGTTAACTACTTTTTAATGAAACGAATTCATAACTATTCCTGCTCGGGACTTACCTTGCAGTCAGAGTCATTCTTTTTTTATTTTCTTCCCTGTATTTTCTTCTCTTTACATTCGGATAGATATCGATCACTCCGTCTGTATCAATAGGTTTATTATACTCTTTATTCAATTAGTCAGTCAACGCAAACCTGTAGTCTCTTCTTTTACAATTTTCTCTGTCTTTACCTGCCCTTTTTGCGCAAAAGAACAGGGCTGCCGCACACATCATTTCGTACGACAGCCCTGTCATATTTATAAAAATTGAGGAATTAATAAAATGGATAAAAGATCGGCAATACAATGAACACTGCAATGACGACGGCTCTCGGATCCGCTCCCAGTGACTCGGCAATGGTCCATGCGATCAGACATAAAATACTTCTTCTTCCGTAAATTCAAAGCTGGTCTCATATTCCTGAGATGTAGAAGTAATCACATTCAGATTATTCAGATCTGAAAAAACTTTCTTTCTGACTTTTAACTTCCCACTTCTTATTTTATATTCTCTACTCTTATATGATCTCTTTCGCTATCTCTTCTACTATCCCTTCACGCCTTTCCGATACACCACATACGCAATCACCGCAGTCACCACTTCCGTGATCCAGAACGCATGCCATACTCCGACCGCTCCCATAAAACGGCTGACAATGAATGCCACCGGAATAATCACAACCACATATCTGCATAACGAAATGATCAGTGAATGCACACCTTTTCCAAGACCTTCCAGTGCCCCGCTGCAGATAACCGATACCGATGAAGCAAGGAATCCAAGACTGATGACTCTGAGTGCCACACTTCCGGCCTTCATCGTTATCGGATTCGCTGTAAATAATCCCATCAGCTGTCCCGGAACTGCCAGACAGATTGCCATTCCGGCTGCCATCATCACGAGTACCAGGATCAGGCCATCCTGGAAGATCTTATGTACACGCTTATGCTCTCCCGCTCCGTAATTATATCCGAGAAGCGGACGCATTCCCTGCACGATTCCATTTGCCGGAAGGTAGAGGAAGGTCTGCAGCTTATAGTAGACTCCGAGAACGAATACGTAGACTTCCCCATAGCCTGTAAGTATTACGTTCAATACAGAGATTAAAAGCGACGGAAGTGCCAGGTTCAGGCTTGCCGGAATTCCGATTACATATAATTTTTTCCACAGCTTCAAATCAGCCTTCAGATATTTCTTTCTGTATTTCACCGGCAGCGGATTCACAATATAAAAGATCAGGTACAATACTGCTCCTGCTGCCTGTCCGATTCCTGTTGCAAGTGCCGCTCCTTCGATTCCCATTTTCGGGAATGGTCCGAGTCCGAAGATCAGGACCGGGTCCAAGATAATGTTGATGATCGCACCTGACATCATACAGGTCATCGATTCTACCATACGTCCGACCGCCTGGAATGTCTTCTCAAATACCAGCTGCCAAGATAATGCCGTAGCAAATAAAAATGCAATTCTCGAATAACGCACACCATAGTCCACAATCTGTGCATTTCCCGTAAACATCTGTAAAAACGGTCTCATTACGGCAATTCCAAGAATCATAAATCCGACTCCGTGAATCGTTCCTAGCAGCATTCCCTGTGTTGCCGCCCTGTCTGCCATCTCTTTATCCTGCGCTCCAAGATAAAATGAGATGACCGCATTGATTCCGATTCCAAATCCGATCATCACCGCATTGATCAGATTCTGCACTGGATACACCAGTGATAACGCCGTCATGGCATCTTCGCTGATCCTGGCGATGAAGAAGCTGTCTACAATATTATAAAGTGAACTCACCATCATAGAAATGACCATCGGCAGTGCCATCGATACGATCAATTTTAATACCGGTTGTTCTTTCATATATGTCTGATCCATATATATCCCCTTTCTCTCATATGTACTATCTATTAATCTTCTAATTCTATTGCGGATCTTTGCAATGCTTTTCTCTATTTTCCCATCTTGTCACAGATTGTTTCAACTGAATATGTAACAACAAAAAACCACATGGTTACTTCTACTCAGTAACCATGTGGCGAAAAATAGATTGCTCCAGAAAAATCCACATTCATTTTAGGGTTGTATTATAGCACTGTCTTTCAGGGAATGTCAATCACTAGTTCTATGAAATCATCTTCCAATTTTCCCTCATTTGTCACATCCGATTAACAGATCTTATTCCCGTTCGCTTTCATCTTGAATTTCATTCCCAGCATCTCTGCCGCACGCTTGCACATCAGCATACGCTGTAAGAAAATCTCAAAATAATCTAATATAGAACAGATTCCTTCATCCAGTTCAATCTCCAGCAGAATCACCTGCTTTTCGACATTTACATGCAGACTGGATGCCACTGCAGCATAATTCACCCGGTCATGTTTGTCAAAGCTTTCCTTGATCGTGTTCCGCACACGGTTTCTTCTTACATCCGTCTTATCCGCCAGTATCAGTGCTGCCGATACCGCATCCACTGCCATGCCGGTTGCCTCATCATGCTGACCGATTGCACTGACGATCACTGCGATGTCTTCATCCGGTGCTTTCAGATCCCGCAGTATCTGAAATGCCATGATCGCGGAACTATGTGCATGATCCACACGGTTTACACAATTTCCCATGTCATGCATATAGCCCGCTATCCTGGCAAGCTCGATCGTATGCTGGTTATACCCTAATTTTTCCAGAATATTTCCGGCAGTTTCCGCCACTTTTACTGCATGTCCTCTGGAATGTTCGGTAAACCCAAGTGCTCCAAGTACCCTATTTCCCTGCTCAATATAGGCATTCACCTCCGGCATATTTTTGATTGCTTTATATGTTACTTTGCTCAATTTTATTTCGTTCCCTTCTAATTCTATAATCTATGAATCGCATCCATCGCAAGCTCGGAACGCTCACATTCTTCTGCAGACATTGTAATCTGATAACATAAAGGACTACCCTTCATGTATTCCGACGCATAACTAAGTCCATTCGTTCTCTCATCCAGAAATGGCCGGTCTATCTGATTCGGATCACCAAGCAGAATGATCTTCGTTCCTTTTCCGGCTCTTGTTATGATTCCTTTCACCTGATTCGGAGTCATGTTCTGCGCCTCGTCTATGATCAGATAGGTCTTGACAAATGACCTGCCCCTGATGAAACGGCCTCCGATGAAATTCATTGCTTCTGTCTGGATCAGTCCTCTTGCAAATATCTCTTCGATCTTACCCTGTAATTCCTGTTCATCCTGATAACGCTCTTCTTCATCCGAATCAATCAGCTGCTCTAGATTATCTACGATCGGACGCATCAAAGGTGATATCTTTTCCTGCTCGTCTCCCGGAAGGAAACCGATATCCTGGTCAAACTGCGCATTCGGTCTGCAGATCAGAATTCTTCTATATTCTCCGGTCGGATTGTTCAGCACCTTCTCCAGTCCGACTGCCAGTGAGTAAAATGTCTTCGCCGTTCCTGCCATTCCTTTTACAATTACAAGCGGTGCTTTCTCTGCGGATTTCATCAATGCTTCCTGTAAAAAATACTGTCCGGCATTCCTTGGTTTGATGCCATAAGGCTGGCTCTTTCGGAATTCTAACGATACTACTTTCTTCCCTTCAACTCTTCCAAGATGTGTCTTTTTCACAGACTGATCTGCCTTCAATATGATAAATTCATTCTCCGTAAGTTCCGGCTGGATCTTATTACCATCTTCATCGGACAAATAAAGTTCCTTCAGATGAACGCCTTTTTTCTTGAATTCTTTGAACTTGTCTTCCGCCACATAGCAAATCTGTCTGCCGCTGTACTGTCCCTCTTCTTCGATGACCTGCTCTGTGCTGAAATCCTGGGCTTCAATTCCGAGAATCTGTGCTTTTAACCTAAGGACCAGATCTTTTGTCACCAGAACGACCGGCTTTTCTTCTTCCCGGATTCCCTTACATACTTTTAAGATCCGATTATCCGGCTTATCTTCCGGAAGGCTTTCCGGCAGTTCTACATTTACACAATTGGCCTCTACACGGAGGATTCCTCCATTTTCCATCTGGACACCTTTTAAAAGGTCTCCTTTCAGTCTGAGCTTTTCCAGAAAACGGATCGCCCGCCTTGCATTTGCTCCCTTTTCTCCTTCTGCTTTCTTCAGGCCATCCAGTTCTTCTAATACAACCAATGGCAATATCACCCTGTTTTCTTCAAAACACTGACATGCATAAGGTGCCTGGATTAAAATATTGGTATCAATAATATAGGATTTGATCATAGATATTTCTCACACTTTCTGATTTTGTTTTTTGTACATTTTCAGGTATAGTATGAAAATATTGAATTTACTCGATATTTTTGTAAAAAAGATGTTAAGTTATTCTTGAAATCTACTGAAATTTTCAGATTCATATACAGAATGATTCTGTCAATGGCAGATTCTCTGTATTTATTATGTATTTTTTATTTTCACAGATTCTTGACTATTCTCCGAGGAAATATTTTCCGTATGCATCTGCTGCCTTGATTGCTGCACATACAGTCTCCGGTGTTACCTCGAATGGCATATTATGAAGCGTATCGTTCTCTGCGCAGGCTGCTGTTGCAACTGCCATCAGTTTCTCGTCCGTCACTTCTGTG
>ERZ772858.2647-NODE-2647-length-12714-cov-20.963346_pt1 | contig 12714 bp, 20 predicted proteins | sample MGYA00512136_ERZ772858 | MGnify/ENA primary metagenome ERZ772858 (study PRJEB29015, sample SAMEA2737726) | human gut metagenome | biome: human gut; feature: human-associated habitat; material: faeces | place: China | collected 2012 ...
ATCACTAAAATAATGTTCCGTCTGTCTGTTGAAGTGCATCCGGATGCGGAATGGTAAAAGTAGAACAGAATATATGGAACTTAATACAATAAACAAAACAGGAACTTGGAGCGAAACGGCAGACCGCATCAACAGCAACTTTAGCAAGATCTCCATTGAGGTTGAAGAGATAAAGCAGAACGGCGGTGGCGGCAGTGGTGGCGGGGGCGATGTCACTAACGCTGACCATGCCACATCTGCATACACGCTGGATAAGAATACGCCTGTGCTTGACTGGTTCTTATCCGCGCTGAACGATGATGATGCGCAAGGCATAATCAATTTTCTTAAAGGTCTGAAAATATCCGGGAATTTGGTAAGCCGCATTGTGAAGCAGGGTGACAAGGATGTTACCTACACCGATGAAGACGTGATGAGCGCATTGCGTGTAATGATTGAGATAGAGAACAGTGTGGAGAAGATGAAAGAGATATTCTTGCGGAAGGACGTGGCGGATTCCACTAAGTTCCTTCTCAGCATGTTTGCCGGTGCTGTTTTCGGGAAGAATGGTTTTGCAAGCGGCTTGACCGGATTCGGAGCCAAGATATTCGATACAGGGCATGGAGAGTTTGAGAGCATGTTTATCCGCCGGTTTCTTGAAGTTCCCGAATTAAGATACAATCGTGTGATGGTCACGCTAGGAGACAAGTGGCGTGCGCCCGGAGCTGGTATTATAGAAACAGTAGATACAGGAACCAAAACATGTACGCTTAAGCTGGAAGATGGTGAGATTGGTGCTGTCGCAGTAGGTGATATTTGTATGGGTATCTATCATAATATCACTGGAAATGCTACGGAGGATTATGACGATGGAAAGGGCAACAGGCGTTTTGCCGGATTCTGTACGGTCTATTTCACAATCACGGAAGTCACAGGTGAAAGAAACGAAACATTCAAATACCAGTTGCGTCCTACATCTTCATCGTGGTCTTCTTCTTTCGATCCATTTGAAATGATGAATTTTGTAGCATATGGTAACTTCACCGACACGGACCGTCAGACCTCAGTCTACGAAACGAGGACTTACACCCGTATGTTGTGGAAGCAGAATACATGGGAGATCTCCGCTGCCAATGTTGCCCTGCAATATGGAGACCTTTCCAATCTGAATATATTCGGGTTAAACATGGATGGTTACTCCATGTATCTGAATAATATATATATGACAGGTATTATTAAGCAGATAAAGCCGGACGGAACACCTGTACAGACTTTGAATTTCCGTGAGGAAGGCTATATACCTGGCGTACATTACGATTACTACGACAGCTTGTCTTATAAGGGAAGCATGTGGGCGTGTATCAATGAGGATGGTTCGTCTGCTGCACCGGGATCTAACGGCGATTGGCTGGAGATTGCTTCTAAAGGTGATACGGGAACACCGGGAACACCGGGAAAGGACGGTGTGAGCGTGACCAATAGCGGTCCGTGGTATTCCGGCTTGGTTGTTCCCAAAATGAGTATCGTTACAATGGGAGGAAGTTCGTTTCTTTCTAAGGTATCCACTACCAATCCTCCCTTGTGGTGCTGGACGGACAATGCCGGCAATCGGTTTACTTTCAATGATGGCGGATATTGCTTGACGGGTGAGATAAATACCGATGAATATGAACTTTTGGTTCAAAGCGGAAAGGACGGAAGCGATGGTACCAGTTATGAGAGGGTATTTATTCATACTACAACAGAGAGTAAACCTGCTACTCCTTCCACGTCACAGACGGACGATTATGTACCTTCCGGCTGGCATGATGATCCTGTAGGTGTTTCCAGCTCTCTGCCTTATGAGTGGATCAGTGAGAGGGAGAAGAAAAACGGTATATGGAGTGAATTCAGTGCTCCTGCCCTTTGGGCGAAGTATGGATTTGATGGTGCTGACGGTGCTGAGGGCGTAGCAGGAACGAGCATCATTTGGAAAGGTGATTTTTCCTCCGCTCCTTCCAATCCTCAGAACGGGTGGGCATACAAGAATACCACTGATAAGAAATCATATGTATATCAGGATGGACAGTGGTATCAGATGACTATTGACGGAATTGATGGGAAGAACGGGAAAGACGGATTGAGTATTGTATGGAAAGGAGATCTCCAAACACCTCCTTCCAATCCTCAGACCAACTGGGCATACCGGGATACCAATAATGGTCGTGTATATATATGGAACGGAACAGCATGGGCATTGATGGTTGTGGACGGTTCGGACGGTGCTGATGGTGCAGCCGGTTCTGACGGATTGAGCGTGTTTATAACTTATAATGACAGCACTTCCCAACCTTCTGTACCTACCGGGAACGGTACTACTGGAGGATGGCATACAAATGCGACAAGTGCCGCCATATGGATGTCGCAGAAGGTTGCTGCGTCCGCATCTGACGGAGCATGGGGTACACCGATAAAAATCAAAGGTGACAAGGGTGACGGTTACACCCAGATGGGGCAGTTTAGGACTGGTATGGTTGTTCCTAAGATGGGTGTCGTTTCGATGGGTGGCGGCTCTTATGTAGCCAAGGTATCCACTACCAATCCTCCCTTGTGGTGCTGGACGGACAATGCCGGCAATCGGTTTACTTTCAATGATGGCGGATACTGCCTGACGGGTGAGGTGAACACTGCCGAATACGATGTATGGGCAGAGAAAGGTGAGCCGGGCAAAGACGGAACGGATGGTAAGGATGGCGAGGATGGAAAAGACGGGAAGCCCGGCGAACAGGGTATACAAGGAATACAGGGATGTATTATACGGTCTTCCGAGTGGGCGTCCGGCGTGACGTACAGGAATGACGAGGATCTTACAAGTGGCACGAGATATATTGATATCGTGATGGTAAGGAATAATAGCGCGGTAGACGGATGGGATGTGTATAAGTGTATCAAGACGCATACATCCTCATCTTCTATAACCTATACCAATACCACCTATTGGACGGAATTAAGCAATGTTGGTCCTATTTATACCAGCCTGATAATAGCCAAGAATGCCAGTCTTAATTTCGTCCAAGGCAATGAGTTATTGATAAAGGATTCGAATAATAATGTCGTAGCCGGTCTTACAGGAGGAAGCAGCAAGGAAGCCGGCACGACCCCTATAAGGATATGGGCTGGCGGTAAGGTACCGGGTAGTGCGCCGTTCCGTGTGGATCAGAATGGAAATCTTGTCGCAACGAAGGCGAATATCGGGGGTACGGTCACCGCCACTCTTCTCTACTCACCGGGAAGCGATATGGATAGTCTGGCTGATTCGGAAGGCAATATGACCGTGAATCCGTCTACTCAGGGATCTACGTTCTTCTCTGCTGACGGTTTGGGCGGAACCATAACTCTTCCTCCTGCATCATCATGGAACGGATTGAAACTGGAGTTTGTGGTTGATATGACATCAAGGGTGCCCAAGAACCCGGATAAATACAAGGCTACGAACTATTTCTGCGGACTGGCGGGCGCTTATAATAATAAAACAGAAATTCAGATGGCAAGGCCTTATGTTTTGGAGATGAAGGCCTTTAACAACCATTGGTATATAACACGTATGGATTTAATTTAGTAAACGATATGATATTACAAGCAGGTTATGATTGTTATCTGACACAGGTTGGGGATATGCCTCTGTCGGAACGAAGATTTGAGAATCAGGTATTGATAAACAGCCCTGAGGATGTGGCTATGTGGAAAGAAATCACATCAAAGCAGAAGGAGCAGATGATTGCCGAAGCGTCCTTCATCGATACGGAAGCGATAGATGTTGAAGCACTTGATCGTGTGGATACACTATTAAACGATATTGCGGCAAACATTAACAATGCCGGGCTTACTGTAGAGGGAGCATTGGCGAAGAAAGAGTACTTTCCCGTATGGGAGGATCTGATAGGTACAGAGGTTGATGTGCAGTTCCGCTTCCGCTATGGCAACACGCTCTATGAGGTTATACAGAAACATACACCGCAGGAGGACTGGAAGCCGGGAACGGGTACGGAATCCTTATACAAGGTTGTGCAGATAGAGCACTCCGGCACACTGGATGATCCTATACCTTGGGTACATAACATGGTGCTGGAAGAAGGCAAGTATTACACCGATAAGGAAGTCCTTTATCTCTGTATCCGTGACAGCGGAATAGGTATGGCATTCGATTTGGAAAATCTTGTTTCGGGTGGATATGTTCAAGTGGTAATAAATAATTAAAAAAAATACGATTATGGCAGACAAAAAATTAAATCAAGTATCGCAGTTGACGGACTTTGATTATGCGTTGGTTGTAAAAGGGAATGACGTGGCAAAAGTTACAAAACAGCAGCTAGCTACAATACTGGGAGAACTCATCGGGATAAATGATACGTGGTTAAGGTTCAGAGATGTTAGAAGCATAGAATCTCAAGACAAATTAGATTCTATGCAATATAGCGGAATCTACTTACTAACACAACCTTCAGAATTAGAATATGTCCGTAATTGTGTATTAGTTGTAATCGGTAAACCTAATATCTGTTGTATTCAGAAACTATATAATTATAGCGGAAATATCTATAAATATCGAGTGAAATGGTATAGTAATACTTGGGGTAATTGGCAAACCGTATCTTTGACATGATTTTCTTAAAAATCGAGAGCTGGGAGAACTTCTGCCTACTGCAAGTAATGAGAAGAAAGGATTAATGCCTATTGGACAGGCTCTAACCAATGAATTTGTTTTAAAGAGTGGTGAAGTATTACTATTATCTACTTCTGAAAATAGTGTTGTATATAATGTTGTCATTTGGCATCCATGGAGAGGAATGGCATCATATCAGATATTGATATGTCGTGATGATAAAAGAAAAATATATAAAGTTATAGCATTATCCAATTTATTATCACAGAAATTCTATGTTAAAATAGATGGCTACAATGTTATAAGTATGTATTTGAAAAATAATGATAGTGGTTCAATGAATATAAGAATACAACCAGTTACCAGTTTTAAAACTACTCCTGTGATTGCAACATTGCCGGAAGATGCAATTGAAGTCGCTGCTGAATAATAATTATACAATTCATGCTAAAAATCGAGAGCTGGGAGGACTGCTGGAAAATAGATTGGTAAAATATAAGGAAATGAATCTTGGAGCAAATGAGATAATAGATACTGGTGTGAATACAGGATTAATACGTTTTAAAATTAATGCAACATCTGCATCATGTGTGTTTTTTTGCAATTCAGGATCATCTAATATAATGCTAATAACACAGAATATCGATAATTATTTTACAACCAATAAATCTTCTAATAGTGGGAAAATAGCTATTTATAAAGAGTCTGACAACGGTAACATTTTAATAAAGAATCTAACAGCCACTAACTATGGAACTTTTGTGTTTTATTACATATAAGATCTCAGATAACTACTTCTGGGAGGACTGATAGGGATAAATCAAATGTTAGGAGATAAAGGATATCCAACATCATTTGCATCGGCAACTGAGGTTGGATATTATACTATTGACGACAGATTAACTGACAGAGATACCCCTAACGGTCATAGGGCATGGGGAGGATTATTGGTTTTTGGGCGTTTGTTTATAACTCAAATATACATTCCGATGAATGATAATGTTTTTTATATAAGACAAAAATTAGGAGATAATTGGGGAAAATGGGCATTAATTGTCGGTTATTTTTTTATTAAAACTATATTTAAAATCACGTTTTGAATCGTGTTGTTTAGATAAATTAAAGTCATATCATTTCGCAATACCCTAAAAATACCCACGAGAAAAAAATCTTAAAAATATACCAATACTTTTTGTATAACACCCGATGTTTTTTTATCAAAGCTTTGATATATCTTAAAAATATACCAATTATATATTATATTTTTTCGACACATAATAAGCCAAGGAGGCGACAGAATAAATTGCAGCGCAATCATCTGAACCATTATAATCCAATATCCCATCCATAAACTCATTGTATTGCGGGATCTCATCATAGTCTGCACGAAACATCACATTATTTTTGATAAAATCCAGAAAAGCAGATATCCTAGCGTCTGCTCCCATATTTTTATGTATGATTCTGACATCATATCTATCCCTTAAGCCCCGTGCTATAGGGAAATAATTTTTTTCACTTTCAAACAAGATCTCCGCAGGAGATATCCCTTCTAAAAATGACAGAAGAACATTTTCATCAAATGAACTTATATATGTAACATTATCGATATATATTCGCTCATTTACATAACATGAAACCATAATAAACTTTCCGGCATATTCGGGAAGAACATATACAAGTCTTGTTCCCTGAATATTTTTAGATATATCATAATATCTCATATCTTTATTTTCCTGCTTAATTTTACTTCGTTTCCTTTTCAAGGAGAAACGAGTATATTCATCCTTGAATACCCATACGGTAATATATCGCAGACAATCCACCAAGTGACCGTATCTCTCATAAGACTGTCCTGTAATCTTATCCTTTACTCTTTTTTTCAGCACCCCTCCATTAACGTCCTTCTTGGCATTGTTATAATCGACTATCGAGTTTTTACATCCATCATCTACCGAAAATGACATTCCCGAGCCTCCATCGAGCATGTAGTTTACAAATTCACCTGACATCGGTACGGACGGGTTAGAAGCCGGTATCCTCTCCTCAACATGGTAATCGCTTTCCAGCCCTTCCACGAACTTATCAAGAAACGATCTCTTCTCTTCGTCTATAGTGTTCCCGTTTCTTGTCGAAGCATCTCCGTACAGATACAGCATATCATTATACTTTATTGATTTCAGGTAATCTACCGCCATTTTTGAAGCCTGTGTTACCGTGTTGAACGGATCACTGGCGCATATCTCGTTAAACTGCCTTATACTACTTCCATCCACTTGAAAAAATGATATTGAAATATAAGGGAGCACATTGTTATCAATTGATATATGAACCGGCATCCCTTTAATGTAGTGTGTCGTTTTTATGTGTTTGTTTGAATCAAATGCATACAGGAACTCTCCTCCTGTCTTAATGCTTCCCCATTCTCCCAATGCGTATACCCTGTAGTAATTATAATCATGATCCTTGTACCATTGGTAATTAGATATCGTCTGTCTGTCATAGTATCCATACTTCCCGTCCGGAGAACCTACTACCCAGAAGTTGTTCTTATACGAAGAATGCAGCTCTACCGTATCCGATGGATATCTTTCCATTTTTCCCGTACGCTCATTAGCTATCATTCTAGATTTATTATATCTCTTTCCTAATATCCGGCTATAATCCTTAGGTAATAAACTCCTTTTTATCGGATATCTTACTTTCCCGTACAAATCATTCGGATGCTCATCCCACTCGTATGTATCAAGGATCTTGGTTTTTATCCACGAGTCCTCTGATACTGGATTAAAGTTGCATATAATCTGTAGGCCCTCCTTTCCTCGTAGGCGGAAACGTATCTGTGTGAAATCCTCATATTCAAACTCAGTGGCCTCTTCCATCACTATCCAGCGATATCCTGTGATAGACTTTATCTTCTCGGGATCGTCCAATCCTGTAAAATCGATTTTGCAACCATTTATACAGGTTATATTATTTTCCTTTGGAGCGAAAAACTGACTCAATTGAAGAGCTTTCATTTGGGTCTTAAACTCTTCATATACCGTATTCTTAAGACTAGCTCCAACTTTTCTCACAACGAGAGCTGAACCTTCTCCGGAGAATACAGACAACAACACGGATTGTGTCGTAGATACAGATTTCCCTGATGAAGAACCACCTCTGTTTATAATATACCGGATATCCTTGTCATGCATCGCCTCACGGATATGCCAAAACAGGGGATTAAACAATTTATACGAGAACACCATCTCTATCATTGCTCGTCCCCAATTATCATGCGCACATTGGTACTGACATCACTTTTTACTGGAGCATCCCATCCAAGCATCTTGCTTATCTGTGTAATGGCGGCTATTTTGCTATATAGCCGTATCTCTACTCCATATTGAGTATTCTTAATCGATTGGATGCAACATCGGACTGGTTTTGGTATATCATCAAGAGAACGGACAATAAACGTATCTTTACCTTTTAATTGAAGATCTATAGGGTCTACATTTACCACATTTGTAAGGAAGCGCAATGCATCTTCCTTCTTCATATCAGACTTTTTTAAGATATCAGCCTGTAATTCATTTACACGGGATGCGACAGATGGATTTCTCAGTAATTCAAATGCACGCTTACTAACGACCCCATCCTTCCATCCAATACTATTAGGGTAAGCTTTCCGATATGCATCTGTAGCATTACCCGTTTCCATATAATAATGGCAGAAATTTTCTCTATTTGCTACGAGTTTTTTTCCCATAAAAGTCTTTTCGTCCGAAGAACGTACCGTGCCCCTTTACACGGAAACATTATAATTCAAAGTTACAAAAAATCTGAATAAAAACAAAACTTGTCATTTAATTCATTTTCTTAAAAGTTCTTTATCATGTAAACCGTGATCACAAGCTGTCTTATAAGCTATATTCCGTAGTTCGTTCAAATTAATATTATTCATTGTCTATTTTTTTATAATCCTTACATCCATTACGATAAAAACCACCATCATATAAATCACTGTAACCATGGTTCACTTTAAACCGAAGAGGATGGTTTAGCGCACAAAGATCACTATAGTGCTGTTTAGCTGATTCTTCAATTACTTTCTCCATCTCATCATCATCTAATACCCTTTCGTCCGGTTTAAAATTCTTGCATGTATCACAGTAACGGATAGGTTTACGTTCTCCTTTTTTCCCTGAAGGCTTTTTAAACCCTTTTAGCCAACAGCTTTCGTCTTTGATAGGGCAACATCTACAGTAATCATCAATATCGTAAAATTGACAGTAACCGTCACAGAACCATTCTCGAAACTCTGTAAGCATTTTCTCTTTTATAAGTTCTTCCTTCATTTCCTTATTCCTAATTTAATTTCTTCATCCTTGATTATTTTCCCAATCTTATCGGCTTCCTCATATCGTTCCTCCCTTATCAACTTTCTTTGCAGCTCCGAGAGCTGGTTAAGGAAAACAATATCGTTACGATCTGACACACGACGGACATATCTTTCTATATCATCCAGCTTATTCTCCATGCGTATATGCCACTTGCTTACCAAAATTAAAGTAAATGCTAGAGCACAAACATTTAATGAGGCAAGGATGAATTTAAATATTGATTCTGCTATTTCCATAATCATATAAGTTTTAATGCTTCCTGTAAACCTGCTTCAAGTGCTTCCTCGTAGCTATCCCATTCCTCTCCATCATTTGTTCCTTTATAAACAGAACTAGCCATATGAGTTCCATTGTCAGCTTTAGATATTTCGTATCCATAGCCACAAGCACAGTTGTATATACATATATGAATGTTCTTAGTTTCACGAAGCCACTTCTGGGCGATGGATTGTATTGGACAAGAATAGAATAATTTAGGTAAATCCTTACTAGTTCTAAATATGGTTTCCATCATCAAGCCTTTATCGTTAATGATATATTTGCAATACTCATTAAAGCCTTTCTCTTTCAGCAGTTTCGCTGTTTCTAATGTTACAAATTCTTCGGTCATGACTATTCTCCTTTCTTCTTTTCACATTCTTCACAATGTAATTTATAAGCATGGGCAAACATCTTTAACGTAACAGGCTCAAAGTGAAAATCTGCCTGTTTCCCTTCTATGACAACTGAAACACATAATTGGCCATCGCAAAAATCAATATATGCCTCACCACCTCCATCTCCGTTAATGGAAAGTGTTTGTGTCTGTACGCTATTCATAATTATTCTCCTTTAATCTTTTAATTAGGGCATCAGCGCAATTAAGCGAATATTTAGCGACTACATCAGAATTAACACCATAGTCGTTTGCTATAACAATTTTAATAATGTCTTTTGCCAATTCGTACCTACGTTGTTCCCAATCAATGTTTTCACTAAAAAAATTAAGTTCTGACACCTTGATATACATGTTTCCCACCAATGCAGTACCATCATCATATAAATCCTTAATCTCTACAATTTCTCCAGTTGATTTTATTCTTGCTTTCATTGTTCCTCCTTTGTTTTAAAGTGTTCAATCAGTTCGTCTACAGTAGCCTTGTGAACGGTATCTATATTAACATCAATATCATTGTAAACCCAATAGGAAGAGAACTTGATTGCAGGACACATAATCCATTTATCCCCATCGGTAAACCATTGGTACTTGTCTGTATCATCCCTTAATGCAGCGATAGCTAAGAAAAGTTCCTCATTCGCTCCGCAATCAATAAGACCATCTATTCCTTTAAGACCATTTTTACCATAATCGTCCAATGAATAAACCGAATTAATTCCAAATACACAAGTAAATAGATTATGCCAGCCTAAATATGGATTACAATAATAGCCAAGTTCTTTTAATCTATTTCTAATACTAGTAGTGTTTTTACATAATAAAGCACTGTGTTGTAAATCCCATAATTATTCGTTTTTTAATAATCCTGATTTCTTCAATTTCTTTCTAAAATTCTTTTCATTTAAGGCTTGTTCATAGTAGCAATTAGGTTCTATGACCGTTTCAGCCCTAGTTATAGGAAGCCCATTCAGACCAATAGAAACATTATGTATAATAGAAGCTCTCTTTATCTCCCTTGTCTTAACGTTAAAAGAGAATAAGATATGCCCTGGATTCCTCTTAACTTTTTTAATCAATTTATATTCTGTTTGTTGTTTTTGTAGATACTCTATCTGTTCTTTAGAAAGATCATCTTTTGTTACAATAGGTACTATATCCATTTACTTTTCCTCCATTACAACTTTAACATATCCGTTTTCAATACACCAACACAGCATATCATAGGCTGCATCCAATAGGTTTTCTGACAATTTAAAAACAAATGGTTCACATATGCCTATTTGATAGCTTATAAACCAAGCTCCAGCGAAATTAGGCTCAATGTGCAGCTTATATTTTGTACCGAAGTAATTTAGGTATACAGGCAGCTTACCGAGAATATCCTGCAAGATGTAAGCAGGGTATTCATGCTTCATGTTCGGTTGACTCACAAAAAGACAAGGTTCTTTCTCTATTTCATCTGTTCCGTTGATGATAGAATCAGCGGTAGGCAAAAACTGCCAGTGCATGCTTGCATCGCTTGTATCCAGACCAAGATCCTTCAAGTGCTTCATCTGCTCGATTGATAATGCCTGTTTCATTCCTTTTCCTCCTCTGTTTTAATATCCGTTACTTTACCACGATTAACAAAGAAGAAACAACCCATCACATTACACAGGTATGATTCATGCTCCATCTTACACTCATTGCATTCTTTATTCAACGAACATTTACTGCAATCAAAATCCAGACAGCGCGCATCAATCAGTTCAACCATTTCATGCAGCACTCCATCAATTATTATTCCGTTCTTTATTTCCATATAGTCTAAGTAATTTAATTGCTAATAGAGGTTTTTTATCTCCTATTTGATTGATTAGCTTTGTAAATTTGTCCACTCTGCCATAGTGTCTAACACAAATAGCATTTGCCTTCATCGAGCGTCCTAATCCGTATAAATACTCCATGCGTGCATTTCTACGGATATTCTTCATTATCTTTTTTGCTTGTCTTAATTTCATATCTCAATCTCCTTTCTGTTTAATTCGTTCAAGCACATCCCTGTTTTCTTCGAGTATATCATCAAAAGAGGGGATAGGAAACCATGCCAGCACGATACTATTTCCAAAAATCCATCTATTATCTTTATCAAAAGCATTTATTTTATAAAACCTTTCAATTAGAATGTGTGAAACACCAAAACACATTGTCAAAACAAAAACTTTTTGTCCTTCCTCTGGCAACCGCTCCTTAACGCTTATCCAAGGCGATTGCTTTGACTGCCATTGTGCGCCAGAAATAAAGTCAACAATGCAGTATGGTTCACAATGAAGCTGCCTGTTTCTGCAATCATTGGAATATTTTTTTGCCGCTTCTTCTACTGTCTGTTTCATATCTTTTTTCATAATTCGTCAAACTCTTTTTGTAATTCTTTTATCTTACTATCCAAAGCATACATATAGCACTGAAGGAAATTCTTACCAAAAATTTCTTCCTTTAATGGTACATCATTGTGCATTCTGTTGTATGTAAATATCAATCCACCACCATATTTTATGTTAGAATTTTCAAGTGCCATCTTATGATCTTTGTATTCCTCTATTTTATTGTTGAGTTCTATTGCTTTGTTGAATTTATCTTTATCCATATTTCTCCTTTCCATCTATCCTAGCAGCATATACATTGCTACTAGGAATAGGTAATAAATTGTTGTTTTACTCATTACTATATTGATTTACACTAATTCAATTATATCCTTCTTTAAATTAACAAATAAAGGTATTGCAGACATGCCCCCATTGTAATCCAACTGTCTTAAAGATGGGACAACCTCTCCGTTATCATCAATTTCATAATCTGCGATATAGGCTAACTTCTTTGCTTCGGGAACCAATATCCTTTCATTGTTCCTTTCATGAGCCATGACCGTTATACAGACCTTGCTTCCAACAGGAAATCCTTGGTTGGATTCAATGTATTCCTTTTCCAACTGAATTTTCTGATTCTTCAATTCCCTTATTTTTGAATCAATATCATTTTTCTTTGTCTGAAATTCTTCTTTGTTCATT
>ERZ772858.2657-NODE-2657-length-12662-cov-5.201951_pt1 | contig 12662 bp, 10 predicted proteins | sample MGYA00512136_ERZ772858 | MGnify/ENA primary metagenome ERZ772858 (study PRJEB29015, sample SAMEA2737726) | human gut metagenome | biome: human gut; feature: human-associated habitat; material: faeces | place: China | collected 2012 ...
AATTGAAAATTTGTGGCCACGGGACGGTTCTTGCCCTCTACCGCTGCGCTCAAAATCAACTTTCGGCAAATGTTTCCGAATTGTTAAGGCGCAAAAACAAGTAAAGGTGGTGCTGCTCATGTATGGGAGTCACCGTTTGCTCCGAACGAAGTTCCTGCCCCTGTTTGTGCAGCGGCGTTGACGAAAAGTCGGTATCACGTTCGGTCGGCTCATGCAATTTTCAAGGTTCGGGTATGAAGAATTGCAGGCCGGTCGCCCGGCTGCAAATTCTCTCGGGAAATAAAGAAAACCGCCCCGCAAAAGACCAAAGGATTTTGTCGGAGGAAAGCGGCGGCAAAATGGTTCGGTGCGGTTGCGGGGCGGCTGTTTAGCATACTAAAGTGGCCGGGATGGGTAAGAGAATACCATGAGAGGTGGTATTCTGTCAAGCAGGTAACTTGCAATTTAACAGAGACCACAAAGTGTAATCTTTTCTATTGTTAAAGATGCACGAAGATTTTCTGGACCTGTTACAAAAAGCAGCCACCTAGGCAACGCACAGCATTGCTCGCATGGCTGCGGAAACGGGAGATTTTTACTTATTTTCCAGCTGATCCAGCTTTTTGTAGAGGGCGATCATCTCCTCAACCATCGTCTTGGTCAGCTCGGCGCTCATTAGCTGATCCTCGGCATGTGCCAGTACCAAGCGGACGGTGGTCTCGACGCCCTGGCCCTCAGCCTCGATCATGGCTGCATGGGCGTGGTGTCCTTCTACAAAGTAGCCGTCGGCTTCTTTGAAGAGATTTTCGGCCTCATCGTATTTGCCCTCTTTGGCCTTATAAAGGGCCTCCATAAAGGTGCTCTTGGCGCTGCCAGCTGCGGTGATCAATTGAAAAACTTGCAGCTCTTCCTGTTCCGTCATTTCTGCCATAGTTATATCTCCTTTGTACCGTTTTTACGTATTGTTTATGCGAGGTCTTCGCCGTTGGAAGCGATGACCTTTTTATACCAATAGAAACTGTCCTTGCGGCTGCGGGCCAGGGTACCATGGCCCGCATCGTCCCGGTCTACATAGATGAAGCCGTAGCGCTTTTTCATCTCGCCGGTGCCGGCCGAGACCAAGTCGATGCAGCCCCAGGGGGTATAACCCATCAGAGGGATGCCGTCTTCCTCCACCGCGGCTTTGAAGGCCCGAATGTGCTCTCGCAGGTATTCGATGCGGTAACTGTCGTGGATGGAACCGTCCGGCTCGACGGTGTCCGCTGCACCCAGGCCATTCTCCACGATGAACAGCGGCTTCTGGTAGCGGTCGTAGAGCAGCCGCAGCGTCAGCCGCAGGCCCATCGGGTCCACCTGCCAGCCCCACTCGCTGGAGGGCAGGTAGGGGTTGACCACGCCGGCCACCACATTGCCTTTGGCTTGGCCTGCCTCGGTGGGACGGCCTGCCTGCACCATCGACATATAGTAGCTGAAGCCGATGTAATCCACCGTGCCGCGGCGCAGCAGGTCGAGGTCGCCCGGCTCCATCTGGATAGCTATGCCGTGGCGCTCCAGATTTTTTAGCAGGCGGGGCGGGTATTCGCCGCGGGACTGCACGTCGGCGAAGGCCAACATGGTGGACATCATGTCGTCGGCGGCCTTAGCATCCAGTGGGTGACAGGTTTCGGGGTAGACCACGCCGAACAGGGTCATGCAGCCGATTTTGTTTTCCGGATCGATCTGGTGGCCCAGCAGCACCGCTTTGGCGCTGGCTACAAACTGGTGGTGGGCTGCCTGGTAGATGACCTGCTCCCGGTTTTCGCCGGGAGCAATCAGTAGGCCGGCCGGGTTCCAGGGGCCGAACTCGATGGCGTTGATCTCGTTGAAGGTCATCCAGTATTTGACCTTGCCTTTGTACTCAGTAAAGATGACGCGGCAATACCGCTCGAAGAAATCCACCAGTTTGCGGCTGCGCCATGCGCCGTATTTCTGCACGAAGCCGAGGGGCATCTCGTAGTGGCTGATGGTCACCACCGGCTCAATGCCGTACTTATGACACTCGTCAAACAGGTTATGGTAGAATCGGATGCCGGCGGGGTTGGGAGAGGGTTCATCCCCCTGAGGAAAGATGCGGCTCCACGCAATAGAAGTACGGAAGCACTTGAATCCCATCTCGGCAAAGAGCTTGATATCCTCCTTGTAGCGGTGGTAGAAGTCGATCCCTTCGTGGTTAGGGTAGTAGAGGCCTTCCACCACGCCGTCGGTGATCTGGCGCTTTTTGTCCTTGCTGCCGGCGGTCATCACGTCGGCGACGCTTAGACCCTTGCCGTCCTCGCAGTAAGCACCCTCGCACTGGTTGGCGGCCACCGCGCCACCCCACAAAAAGTCTTTAGGCAGGCTCATGGATTTTGCTCTCCTTTCGTTTTCGGCTTATTCTTGGAACAGTTTCATAAAATGGAGATACTGCCGCCGACTGATGATCCGCTTGACCCGCACTTCGTCGGTGATCAGGGCGGTGGTCAGCTGGTAAAACTTCTGGGTTTGGGCCGAGGCGGAGTCATAGATAGCCACTAGGATCACAAGCTGGACCTTGTTGACCGACCAGAGGACGGGCTTGTCCAGAATGCCGACGCAGACCACGTTCTCATTGACTAGGTTGTCAGCCGGGTGTGGGATGGCCACCAGGTGGCCGAAGTCGGTGCCGCCCATCGCCTCCCGCTCCAGCACCGAGTCACAGAAGCCCTCAGGCAGGGGGTAAACTTTGCCCATCAGCTGACACATCTGCCGGATGACTTCCTCCCGTGTGTTTCCCTGCACATGCGGGAAGAACAGATCGGGCCGATAGTAGTCTTTCAGGAAGTTGACGCTGCCCAGTTCCAGCTGCCTGCGGACCTGCGGCACATCGCTGGCGTCGAGGAAGTTGCCGATCTGGTAGATAGGGACGGCGGTCGCGGTCTGCAGCGGCACGGTAGTAAAGACGTAGTCCACCCGGCTCAAGTCATATCGCTCGAATTCGTACATGCTACACACATCCAGTCGGTCGATGTAGACTCCGAACTCGTTGCGGAAACGGAAGGCCAGCAGTCGGCTGCTAGCCTTGCCCGTCATACAGACCAGAAGGATGTTCTTTTTCTCAATCTGCGCTTTAAGAGATTCCAGTGCCATTTCCAGAATAATGGCAAAGTATCCCGTCTCGGATTCGGGCACTGGCCTGCTATAGAATTTTTCGTACTCAGCCATAGCACGCTGGGCCATCGCAAAGGCGAAGGGGTAGTTCTGCTTGATCTCTTCCAGGATGGGGTTCTCCATCTGGATGCCGTACTTCATCCGTATGTTGAAGGTGACGATGTGGTTGTACAGCGAGATGCGGACGTTGAGATTATCGCGAAAATTAAGGTTGTAGACCCGCTGCACGCAATCCAGCAAGATGGTGGTCAGCCGGTTGACGTTTTCCTGGACCACTGGACTGGACTGGGGATGGTAGCCCTCGCCCAAGCTGCGCCGTCCTGCGATGTAAATGGCAATGTACATCGTCTCGGCCGGTTCCGGCGCAATTTCGATGCCCGCCTGACACAGCCTGTCGGCCAGCATCAGAGCGGCCTGGTATTCAGGCATGGCCTGCACCTGGGCCAGCTCGCCGGGCTTGGCGGCAGCTAGGTGGCCCGCGCCGCTGCGCAGGAAGGCTACATACAGATAGATGACGATGTTCTGAAAAGCTGCCTCCGTAAATTTGATCCGCTGGCGTATCATCATGTCCAGCAGAACCTCGCCGATCCTGGGCAGCATCTCGGCCTGGTCACGCTGGTCAGCAAAGAGGGAGTTTTGAGACTGGACCAGGTAGTCCATATAACAGCGGCGGCGGTCAAATTCACTGCCATGCGCACGCACACCGTAGTGAGGTTTACGCTTCAAGGTAATGTTATACTGCCCCAGAACGAACTCCACCTGCCTCAGCTCGGCCGACAGGGTCTTGCTGGATACATACAACTCCTCGCTGAGGTCATCGAGCTTGAAGTATTCCTCGCCGTCCAAAAAGCAGGCCAGCAGGAAGCGGAAGCGATCCTCTACTGTATTGGGGACGGCGGAGGCCAAAGAGTGCCGGTTTTCGTTGTACCATGTCTCGTAGGCGTTGCGGTCCTCCACTCGGAGGCGGTAGCCGTGGCGTTGGCGCGACTCAACAGTTGCACCGTGACCTTCCAGTTCCGCGCGCAGTTGCCCGATGCGGGTCTGCACAGTACGGCTGCTGGCGCCACTTTTGACAGCCAATGTTTGGGCTGTGAGATAGTCGTTCTCCGACAAAAGAGTGAGCAGGCTCATGAGGTTGCTGTCAAGCATGGCGTTCTTCCTGTTCTTTTTTCACTTCGGCAGCCCGGCGGGCGAAAGTGGTCCGTTCCACGTAGTTGGCAGCCAGCCAATCTTTCAGTTCCTGGCTGCACAGAAAATCGGTCTCCATCGGGCGGATGAAGGTATAGGAAGAATGTTCCAGCAGATACTGGTCCAGCCACCCTGGATGAAAAACCAGCACCGAACACTCTTTGCCGCGCAGCCCGGCCTCGTCCTCAAAAACAAACTTGCGCACATCGTAGAGGCCGCGCTCGTCGAGTCGATAGAAAGCAGAGCACTGGATGCCGTGTTCGACCGACCACTGCGGATCCACCGGGTCGCAGTAGAGCAGGCCATTACGGGCAGCCACATTCTTCAACCCCTGGAAAAAGTTGGGCGACATAACCGCGTGTCCTTCGAAGTAAGCGGGATCCCGCCCGGTGATGGCGCGGAAGCGGTCGAGCTGCGCCTGAATCTCCAGTTCCACTTCTTCCAGGACGATGGTATCCTGTTTTCGGGCGCGTATTTCGCGGCTGGTACAGAATTCGCCGCTGGGCTGTACCAGGGAAGGAATACGGGCCGAATCGGTCAGTGGTCGGCCTACGCAGATATTGGTGTGTTGGCCCACCTCGACGCCGGTGTCCTTTACTAGCGCATAACCAGCGGCTGCATACGGCATATTGGGCATCAGACCGGTACAGGTGATGACCCCGTCTACGATGGCCTTGCGGATGCCATAATTGACCGCCTCACTGAAACCCAGGTCGTCGGCCCGGAAAATGATCTTCATTTTTCCCTACTCCTTTCGATCACGCACACTCTTTTCTGACACTACCAGTGTACCAGTTCCGCGCCGGTTTTTCCACGAAGTTTTTTGCCGCCGTCAAAGACGATAGCCGGCCCTGCACGTCCTTGGCTTCGTCATTTTTGACAGGAAACAGGAACAGGATTCGTCAGTTTGCACCCAAGCGGCGCGGCTTCACGCTTTGTTTGTCCTCGGCCCATAGCAGAGAGCGAGCTTTGCAAAAAAGTCCTCCAGCAAAAAGCGCACGTCCACTGAATCGTAGACCCGGATAGCCCGCCCACTCCCAGGCAGATAGCGCCCACCGTCCGCGAGGACGGGGGCGGGTTCCATGTGGAAATTCTGCCGCCAGTCGCAGCCCAGCAGGGCCGCCACCACCGGCGAATCGCCAAAGTTCCAGCTCTCCCCCTTGCGCAGAGTATACGGCTCGTTGTTGGTGAGGTTATACTGCTCCATCATGTCGTACAGGTAGCGCCCAACTGTTCCGCAGGGGCGGATTTTGTGGGCTATTTCGGCCATCGTCACCTCCACCGTACCGTAAACATTGACCGGGAGCTGCCAGAGCGCTACCTCGCTGCCAAAGACAGCGCGTGCGGCTGCCAGGTCCTGCTTCATGTTGAAGTCGCAGCCCCCCTTGGGGTAAGGCATACCGCCGATCCAGACCACCGTCATCTTCCCGGCAATGGCCGGGCAGCGGTTGAGAGCAGCGGCCACGTCGGTCAGCGCGCCCTGTACTGTCACATAGAGGGGACGGGGATCGTCACGCTGTGCTTCCTCGATCAGGAAACGGACCCCCTCTGCGTCCGGCGTATCATGCTCACCGGCAAGTGGGGTCGCGCAGCCGCGCAGCATGGGCACGTCAGTCATCTCGGTGGCTTCCATCAGGGCGGTCAGCATTCGGTAGCTGTTCTCCATCGACTGCCGGTCGCCGTGAGTCTTGCCCTCGTAGTGGGCGGCGATCACCCCGCGCACATCGAAGATGGGGGTCAAAAGCTGATGGACAATGGCAAAGGGATCATCCGCCTCGTTGCTGACGTCGCTGGAGATGACAACGCGAATCTGCTTGCCTTGCGGCAGACATAGGCCCATCCGGTCCAAAATTTCTTTGCGTTTCATTGTAATAAGCCCTCACTTTTCAAAATATGATGTTTTACAAGTTGCTGCCGTTCCCGGCAATCACATCCCGGTACCACCAGCCGGAATCCTTGACGGTCCGTTTCAGTGTCGGGTAGTCCACATAGATCAGGCCATAGCGGCAGCTGTAGCCCGCCGCCCACTCGAAGTTATCGAACAGGCTCCAGACCGAGTAACCAATCACCGGGATACCGTCCTCGATCGCGTGGGCCACCTCCCGCAGATACCGGTGCAGAAAGTCGATGCGCTGCGGGTCATGGACTTTGCCGTCCAGCATCACATGATCCAGCCCCGAATAGCCGTTTTCGGTGATAAGGATAGGCAGATGATACCGCTCATACCAAAACTTGCTGGCGTAATAGAGCACCTTGGGGGTGATGTTCCAAGCCGTGGCCGTCTGGGGACTGCCCTGGTAGGCGTATTCGTCGTATCGGGACGGGTCAGGCACCAGGTTCACCGTGCCCTGATAGCAGTTGTAGGCGTAAAAGTCCAGCGGCTGGGAGACAAGCGCCCATTCCGCATCGGTCATGGTGTAAAGCAAACCGCCGAATTTATCTGCCGCCCAGTCGGGATAGCGTCCCAAAAAGACGGGGTCTGCCCACCAGGTGTTGGACATGATATAGCCCGGATATTCGGACAGAGATTTTTGCCGGGCTTTCTCCACTTCTTCGGGGGAGTCGTCTTTGGGCAGGCAGCAGTCGCCGGTAGGGGCCATACCCACTTTGGCGCCGGGGCAGTTTTTCCGTAGAATCTTCACCGCCCGGCCATGGGCCAGCAGGATGTTTTTAGTCACCGCCATCATGGCGGCATCGTCGTTGTGCTCAAAGGGGGCGTGGACTCCGGCCACCAGTCCCAGCCCACAGAACATCTGCGGCTCGTTGAAGGTCATCCAGTAGGAGACACGGCCGCTGAGGGCCTTCGAGGCCGCGTCCACATAGTTGGCAAACCATTCGACGATCTCAGGGTTCTTCCAGCCGCCTTTTCGATAGAGAGCAGTGGGAAGGTCCCAGTGATAGAGGGTCACCAGAGGCTGGATGCCGTTTGTCAGCAGCTCGTCACAGAGGTCCTGGTAGAATTTCACCCCTGCCTGATTGACCTGGCCCACCCCCTCGGGCAGAATGCGAGGCCAGCTGATCGAGAAGCGGTAGGCTTTCAGGCCCATCTGTTTCATCAGGGCCACGTCCTCTTTCCAGCGGTGATAAAAGTCGATGGAGGTGTCGGCATTTTCGCTGTGGGCGATGCGGCCAGTGCCGTCATGAACCAGCGTGTCCCAGATGGACTCGCCCTTGCCGTCGGCGTTCCAGCCGCCCTCGATTTGGGTGGCCGCAGTGGATGCGCTCCACAAAAAATTTTCAGGAAATTTCGGCATAGTTCTTTCTCCTTTACGGCTTGCTGAGGAAATGCAGCAGCGCCTCTGCCGATGCTTTGGCTCCGCCCAGGGTCTTCATGTCCGCGCTGAATTGCTCCGCCGCAGCCTTGTAGGAGGGCTCAGTGAGAAGCTTCTGGATGGCAGTTTTCAGCGCCTCGCTGGTGATGGCGCTCTTATCCAGAAAGGCAACGCCCAACCCCAGTTTCTCGATCTGCCGGGCGGTGATGGCCTGCTCCTCCATCTGCGGGATAGCGATCATGGGCACGCCGTAATAAATGGCTTCGCCGGTGCCGCCCATCCCGGCATGGGTGATAAACACCGACGCCTGAGAAAGGATGTCCAGCTGAGGCACCATCTGGCCGACTTCCACATTGGCCGGGATGTCTTTCAGGCTGGCCGGGTCGATGGAGCCGAGGGCGGCAAACACATTGATATCCAGATCCCGGACTGCATCAAACAGGATGGGATAGTATTCGGGCCAGTTGTTGAAGGCGGTGCCCAGGGAGGAATACAGCAGAGGTTTGCCGTTGTCGGGGGCTTTCCAGCTGCCGAAGGCGGTCCGCTTGCCAATCTGAACGCCGGTGAACACAAAACTGTCATCGAAGCTCTCGTAATTGGGCACCAGTTTTTTCTGCATCATGACCAGGTTGAAATCCCCGTGTCCGTCAAAAATCTCTTTTACGGTCATGACCCGGCAGCCATACTTTTCGGCGTAGCCTGCCGCAATACCGGCGGCAGCCTCGCGCAGCGGATGGTCTGCAGGGCAGCTTTCAAAACCGGCGGCCACCGAATAGCTGTCGTTGGAAGGGTAACTGGTGTACAGCATGACATTGGGCACGTTCAGGTTGTCGGCGGCGATGGTGCCGGCGATGCCGGCAAAGTCGTGGACGATGGCGTCGGGCTTATCGTCATGGAGGGTATCGAGGATGGTGTCGATGTAGGCTCCGGCCTCGTTCAAAAAGAGGAAAGGCACCGCAGCTGCCACACCGCCGTCGTCCTCTTTTTTCTCGCCGTCGTTGTGCTTGTCGTTTTCCGCCATCCAGGATGGGACGGCGACAAACTTTGCGCCGGTGGGTTCAATAATGTTCCGAAAAGCCTCGGTCGTAAAATAAGTTACCCGAACGCCCTGTTTGACCAGCTCGGTGACAAGGGCCAGAGTGGGGTTAATATGGCCAAAGGCCCCAAGGGATACAAACGCAATGTGCATCGTAGAATCCTTTCATTAAAATCATTAAAAGCAGCCATGCAGGCAGCGCACGGCGTCGCCCACATGGCTGCGGGGAAAAAGAGAATAAGAGAAACGCGCGTTATTGTTCCGCTTCTGCCGCTGCCTTTTCTTCAGCAAGGTACTTCTTATCCTGGATGCGGACAAAGGGCATGAAGATCAGGATGTCGATGATGCAGACCACGACCTCCAGAATGGCGATGGTGAAGCTGCCATTCAGGATACCCGTGACGCCCATCGGGAAGTTAAAGACAGTGACGCCGGCGTATCGAGCGACCAGGCCAGAGGAGCAGGCCAGCCAGCCCAGCAGAACATTAACCGTTGGGGAGATAATCCAGGGGATGGCCATAAAGGGGTTCATAACGACGGGAACGCCGAACATTAGCGGCTCAGAGATGCCGAAGAAGGCGGGTGCGATGGAAATTTTGCCGACGGTCTTAAGCTGATTCGACTTGGAGAAGATCAGGACGGCCAGCGCAAAGGCCGGGTAGAGGACGGCAATGGTCATCGAGTAGGAAAAGGCCATACCGATGATGTTGGGAATGGGCTGACCGGCAGCGTAGGCAGCCTGGTTCATACCGTCCAGACCGAACATGATGGGGCCGGTCGCGCTGGTGAGGAAGCCGGGGTGGATGCCGAGGGCCCAGCATACCTGGCCGATGATCTGCAGGATCATTTGAGAGATGACGTTGCTGCCGATCAACGCGGTCAGAGGAATCTGCAGCAGGTTGTACAGGCAATCAAAGATGTTGCCCCAAGGAGTCAGGCTGAACAGACCGCGTAGTACCATGGCGGCGATTACCACGATAAAACCAGGAATCAGGGAGACGAAGGTGTTCGAGACGTAGTCCGGGGTGCCGGCAGGCATCTTGATGACGATGTTGGCGTCCACGATGGCCTTGTACAGCCGAACCGTGAGGAAAGCCAGTAGAAAGCCGACAATCATGCCGGAGGTGCCCATATAGCTGGTGCTGGGGGTAGTGGTGCCGGTATCCAGAGTAGCGGTGGGCAGCAGGGCAATGTAGACCACCAGGGCCAGGATGACAGCCACCTTGTTGGTGATTTTGAGCTTTTCGGCGTAGGCAGAGGCGACGCCGTAGGTAAAGAAGACGCCCAGCATGTTGGTGGTCGCCGACACGACGGCCGCCAGAATGCCGGAAATGCCGGTGGACTGGATGAAGTTTTGCCAGAAATTCACCGGTAGGCCGCTGAACAGGCTGGCGAACGAACCGATGATGACGACGGGCAGCATACTCATGCAGCCCTGCGAGATGGATTGCAGGTAGATATTGCGGCTGACCTTGTCACTGGCAAGCGTCAGCGTCTCGGAGAAGTTTATCTTTGCCATGATTATTAGACCTCCTCGCCCATCATCTTGCGGGCGGCCTTGAGGACGGCTACGCCGTTCATCATGCCATAGTCTTTCATATCAATGGGGGCGGCGGGGATGCCGGGGCAGGCAGCCTGTACCTCGCCCAGCTTGTGTTTGACCTGAGGTCCGATCAGAATGCAGTCGGCATCGGCAGTCACCTCGCTGGCGGCAGACAGAGCATAGGCCGCAATAGTACAGTCATAACCAATCTTTTTGGCGGCTTCCTTCATCTTTGCCACCATCATGCTGGTGGACATACCATTGCTGCAAAGCAGGATGATCTTCTTCATAATTGATTACCTCCATCAATGAATGATACCGTGCATCCATACAGCCACAGGCTGCTTGAATCCAATACTGTGCGTCCGAGAGCAATATCTACAAAAGATGCTAACGACGAGTTCTTTTGTTTGTGCCCTTTGGACGCATTCAGTGTACCATGTTCCCACAGGAGTGTCCACGAAATAATTTGCGGCAATCAAAAAGGCAAAAGAACTATAAAACAAAGCCTTTTCGTCAATCTGTATGATTTTTATGGTGCTACTTTGGGGGTTTTAACAAGAATTGCTTTATCTGTAGCAGTTTTCTTCTGGATGCTCGCGTTTTCTTCGCTTTTTTTAGAAAAATGTCTTGTAATGCCTCATAAAATATGGTATATATTATACGAAATATACTGTGGCTACATTTATCTCCATACAGAGTGAAAGGAGCCCCCACCATGACCGCTGTGATCTATGCCCGCTATTCATCGGATAACCAGCGTGAAGAATCCATTGAAGGCCAGATCCGGGAGTGCACGGCCTATGCGGAAAAGAATGGCATCACCATCGTCAAGCACTACATTGACCGTGCTATCTCTGCCAAGACGGACAACCGCCCGGAGTTTCAGCAGATGATCAAAGACAGCGACAAAAAGCTGTTTGACATCGTGCTGGTCTGGAAGCTGGACCGTTTTGCCCGGAACCGCTACGACAGTGCCCGGTATAAGACCCAGCTGAAAAAGAATGGTGTCAAGCTTATGTCTGCCACCGAGATCATTTCGGATGGCCCGGAAGGTATCATTCTGGAATCGGTTCTGGAAGGTTATGCCGAGTATTACTCCGCTGATCTGTCCGAAAAGGTCATTCGCGGCATGACGGAAAACGCCCTGAAAGGCAAATTTTCTGGCGGTGCTATCCCTTTCGGCTACACCATCAACGCAGACCGCCGCTTTGAAATCGACCCACTCACAGCTCCCTTTGTAGCTGAAGCTTTCCAGCGGTACAATGACGGACAGACGATGCGGGAGATTCGGGATTGGCTCAATGAAAAGGGCATCAAGAATAAGCGCGGTGGGCCAATGACTTTCAATGTCATCCAGCACATGCTGAGCAACCGCCGATATATCGGCGAGTTGAAGTACCGGGACGTCCTGATTCCCGATGCGATTCCACCTATCGTGTCCGTAGAGCTTTTCAACGATGTACAGGAGAAGATGTTGAAAAACAAGAAAGCCCCTGCCCGTAGAAAGGCAGAGGACGACTATCTGCTCACCACCAAGTTGTTCTGCGGCTGCTGCGGTGCACTGATGTTTGGTGAAAGCGGCACGAGCCGGACGGGCGAAGTCCACCGCTATTATAAATGTGCTACTGCCAAAAAGCACAAGGGCTGCAAGAAAAAGACCGTCCGCAAACAGTGGCTGGAAGATCTTGTGGTCAACCGGACCATGCAGCTTGTCAAGGACGATGCCGCTATGGAGTCCATCATTGCCAAGGTGATGGAACTGCAAAATAAGGAAAACACCAACATTCCCCTTTATGAAAAGCAGCTTCGTGATGCGGAATCGGGTATCCAGAATATGCTGAACGCGATACAGGCTGGTATTTTGACCAGCTCCACCAAGGAGCGGCTGGAGCAGCTGGAAGAAACCAAGCGTGAGCTTGAAGCCCGCATTGCAGAAGAAAAGCTGGCAAAGCCGAAAGTGACTGAAGAATTCATCCGGTTCTGGCTGCTGCGGTTCCGCAAGCTGGACATGAGCCTGAAAGACCAGCGGCAGGCGCTTGTGGATACGTTCATCAATGCGATTTACCTGTATGATGATAAGGTTTTGATAACCTTCAATTATAAAGAAGGCACACAGACCGTGACCTTTGGAGAAGCGGTAGAAGTTGCATCCGAGGGAAATGGTTCGGATTTGGATTGCTTTACTGCACCAAATAATGAAAATCCGAACCTTTTCTCGATAGGAGAAAGGTTCGGATTTTTGTTTTATTGGCTCATGGATCGTGTCGGAATTTACGGCTCAGGCAAGACTTTCAATGACCTTGGCGCTTTTTTCAATGCCGATAACCCCGCTGTCCAGCGCAATATGATAGTTGGCGGCATGATGATGCGTTTTTCCATTAGACTTCTCCTTTCTGGTTCAGTTCACGGTAGGTTTTGCAGATCAGATAGCCTGCAATCAGGAAGGTGAGGATATCCGACATGGGCATGGAGTACA
>ERZ772858.2660-NODE-2660-length-12655-cov-2.994841_pt1 | contig 12655 bp, 10 predicted proteins | sample MGYA00512136_ERZ772858 | MGnify/ENA primary metagenome ERZ772858 (study PRJEB29015, sample SAMEA2737726) | human gut metagenome | biome: human gut; feature: human-associated habitat; material: faeces | place: China | collected 2012 ...
ATTTCACTTATTCCTTCTATCTGAAACTCTTTAAATATGCCTTCTGCTCTGGTGTGATCCGATAGCTCTCCACCGCCTTCTGGATGGTCTTACGGTGTACCCATTCCGGCAGACGTCGTTCCTCGATATACGGAATGGTCGCCTCCCATTGCTTTGCAAGGGCCGTAGCAAGATACCAGGCGATCATCATGTTTACATAATATTCTTCAGACCGTATATCTGCTGCCAGCTTCAGATATTCCGGTCTGAAATCTTCATCCAGATAAAAATTCATCAGCATACCGGTTCCATAACGAATCGTATAAGTTTCTCCCGATGAGATCCAGTTTCTGATTTCCGGAAGCAGCTCTTCTTTATGCTTCGCAAAACACTTTGGTGCCGGAAGGTCACAGGTTGCCCAGTTATTTATATACGGGAGAAAACGGTCCAGTGCGGCAATACAGGATGGGTACGCTTTAATCTGTTCAATCAGTAGTCCATGAAGGTTGTTTTCTTCATAATATTTATGTGGAAGCACTTCAAGAAATGCAGAAACATTGTCTGTTTTACCGAATTTTTTTGCGTATGCGCGCAAAGAAGGAGTCCGCACACCGATGACGGTTTCCTTATTAACTGTTGGCATCAGTTTTGCCTGAAAATCCCGATAAGCAAGATCCTGTATTGCAAAGAGATCTGCTTGTACATTTTCTATTACTTCTCTACTGTTCATTTGTCATTTTCTCCTGAAATATTGTAGATTTATAATTCGGTATAACGAAATTTGCTACAGCTTGACAGCGGTTTAAGCATTTATAAGATCGTGCCTGTCTCATAGAGCGCATTCTTCCGCTCCATACGCTTTAATTCTGGCAATACGGTAAGTAACATGGTGATGAAGCATAATCCTCCACCAATGACGTTAGAAACCGGCTCAGCGAGAAATACGCCGTCTGTTCCCATATGCAGGGCATACGGCATCAGATATGTCAGAGGTACGACGATAAATACCTTCCGAAGTAATGAGAAAAAGATTGCTTGCTTCTTCTTATTCAGGGATTTAAAGACCGTCTGGCCAATGTATTGCATATCCATGCAGATAAACGCTGCAAAATACTGCTTCAGGGCAGGAACTGCATCTTTCATCAACGTAGCATCCGAACTGAAAATTCCGATCAGGGTTTTTGGCGCGATGATGATAATACTCCACATCACAGCTGTGTATCCGAGAATCATAAGTGCCATCATGGCACCGGCTTTTCTTACACGGCATGGGCGTCTTGCACCATAATTGTAACTCAGGATTGGCGAAGTCCCTTCGTTGATTGCATAAATCGGAGTTTCTACAAGCTGTCTGACACTGGATACGATGGTCATAACAGAAATGTAGATATCTCCGCCTGTGACGGAAAGTACATTGTTGCAGACAATCGTTACCAGACTGTTTGTCAACTGCATGATAAATCCGGCAGTTCCCAGGCTTACAATGTTTTTTGCATAAGCTGTACAGCTGGCAAGTTCCTCTTTTTTGAGGAGTCTCACTTTCAGTTCTGCTTTCTTTGTAAGAAAGAAAAAGACAAATGCAGCAGAAAGTGTCTGAGAAATGACCGTTGCAATTGCGGCACCGCGCACGCCAAGCCCGAACACAAAAATAAACAACGGGTCAAGCAGCAGGTTCGTTACTGCCCCTATGGTAACTGAAAGCATGCCGATGGTTGAATATCCCTGTGCATTGATAAACGGGTTCATACCGGTTGCAATCATAGAAGGCAGAGTTCCGATCAGGTAAAGCAGCAGGTACGGATATGCATAGATCAGAGCGTCTTTTGAGGCACCAAACAGTACCAGGATCGGGCGGGCAAATAAAAAGCCAATTACCATGAGTACAATGGCACAGATACAGACCATGGAAAAAGAAATATTCATAATTTTTTTCGCTTCCTGTGGCTCATTTTTGCCGCGCTCAATCGAAAATAATGGTGCACCGCCGCTTCCGAATAGATTGCTGAATGCGGTAATGATGACAATTACCGGGAAGCAAAGACCGACTGCACCAAGTGCTGCAGTTCCGATGTGCGGGATACGTGCAATATAAATCCGGTCTACAATGTTATAAAGTAAACTTAAAATCTGGGCAACCAGCATCGGGAGCGATGCTCCAAGGATATTGCTGGTTATCGTTCCATTTTCAAAATCGACTCGTTTCATTTGTAAATTCATTCCTTTTTATTTTTCTTGCTTTTTAATTCTAACATGATGTAATATATATGTAAATTATTGTTTTTATATGATAATTCAATAAAAATCATATGGATAATATATTTTCATTTTTAAATAATCAGGAGATGAATTACATTTTTATGGAAATCAGACAGTTGGAATATTTTCGTGCGATCGTAGATGCCGGAACGATCAGCGGTGCAGCAAGAGTTCTTCACATGACCCAGCCACCGCTGAGCTATCAGATGAAGATGCTGGAGGAAGAATTACAGGTATCACTCTTTTTGCGAGGTACAAAGAAAATTACGCTTACAGATGCCGGAAAGACGCTTTATGAGCAGGCCGGTAATCTTCTGATGCTTGCAGATCTGACCAAACAGGAGGTTGTCAAATCTGGTCAGGCAGCTACCCTGCACATAGGGATCACACCATCCACTGTATCGATGATGTCCGAATATCTGCTTTACTTTGCAAAAAAATATCCTCAAATTCATTTTGATATACATGAAGGATCTACATTTACACTGAAAGATCAGCTGGAAAATGGAATGATCGATCTGACTACACTCCGCACACCAATTGTGTTAAATGGCTGTGAAACCAAGTCTCTTTCCCGGGAGAAGCTGCTTGTGATGGCAGTTCCTGATCACCCTCTGTTGCAGGGACATACATCCATCAGTCTGCGGGAACTTTCCGAACAACCCTTAATCCTCTCCCACCGCTACCGCAAATATATGCTTGCCGCATTTGAGGGTGCCGGACTGGTCTGTGATATTTATTTTGCCTGTGAGGATGCCCGCACTGCAATGACGATGGCAGAAAAGGGACTGGGAATTGCGATTCTTCCGGAGTCTATGCTGAAGCTCACTAATAAATTAAAAGCATATGATATTACTGGAGCTGATCTTACAACTGAAATTCTTCTTGCATGGAGGAAAGGCAGGATGCCGGCGGAATTACAGGATTTTCTGACATTATTTGAGGAGAAAATATAAAGTAAAAGAGCAGAGATACCTTCGAATAACTCTGCTCTTTACTTTATTTTATCATTTGGTAAGTATTTTTTTAATAGGATAAATAGAATTACCAGCTTGATTTCTGCTCATCTATAACTTCCAAAGTCTCCGGATTTACCAGATAGAAATCAACCAATTCTGTCTCATATCCACCATCCGGATATACCTTTTCCAGAACCAATTCTTCGAAAGTATTATTATTTTCATCTGTCTTAGAACCGTTATCATACAGACAGTAATTGACATTTACTGTTGTGCCATCCTTCTCTTCTGTTGTCTCAGAGAGGATCGCGTAATTTTCTCCCTTTGCATTTGCCGTGTAAGTGAAATTCATATCCGGAAGGGGATTCTGTTGCTGGATATATTGATACACAGCACGCATTTCGTCCTGAAGCGGTGAAGCCTTCTGGGATTCCTGTGCCGGAGAATTTTCGGTAGAATCAGTGGTACTACTATCTTGTGTTTCAGAATCATTCGGGTCGGAATCTGGTACAGAGGATTCTGTTAAAGTGTCTGTATTCGGCAAAAACAAACTCGTTTTTTGCATATAAATCAGGTTATCAGTTCGGTACTGTGTAGCGATTCCGTAATCAGGCTGTACGGAAAGATAAATATAATGCTGATCTTGACCGGTTACGGTTTCCGTTCCTTCTACGCCAAAGCTCACAATTAAAAAGCTGTAACCAATCAGAGAAAGTAAGAAAAGAGTCAGTGCGGCATAAGAAACGGCAATTATTCGTCTGGCTGCTTTCCTATTAAGAAGACTTTTTTGCTTTTTATACAGACAGATCATGCCCCAGATCAGCAGGCAGGACAAGGTGACGGAAACGCAGATGACGGATATTTCAGCAAAATAATAGCGGATTGCATATCCTGCGCTTTTATTGATACCATACCATGCACCGTAGAAAAAGGTACTGTATGCCAGAACGATTGTAATCAGACAGGTACGCAGGATATGCTCTTTTCTTGTCGGAGTGAATTTTTTTAATGCAGAAATAAGTCTGTCCATTTCTTCTGCTTCAATCCAGGTGGTAAGTTCTGGTTCAGATGGATATTCACCGTTTGTGTCAGGAATTCCTGTATAACGGGTTAAAAACTGATTTTTTGTATCAGTATCTCCCGCTTCTGCTGCCAGTAAGATCTGCATATAATACAACTGTTTTAACTGGACCGGTGTGCATTTTCCAACAGAAATCTGTGTAATTGTCTGTGTAGCATGATCGTATTTCCCAAGCTGGATTTCAAGGCTTGCAATCAGGAGCAGCATGCGGTTATTCGTAGCAAGATCGCGGACAGATTGTATATGATACATATAAAGCGCGTACTCATAGTGTTCGTCCAGTGGCATTCTACTCGATATCTTTCTGCTCCATCCGGCTTCTACAAACTGGAGCCCAAAAGCAAGTTCGATAACGGCAAGAATCTGGCAAAGGAAAGCCGTAAATCCCCAGACATTGGTAGTGAGTTTCTGATAGGTCAGAAAAAAGATTGCAGCGGCAGCCAGGATGACGAACAACCATCTCAGCATGAACACGCGGCGGGCTTTCTTTTTTACGGTTGGATTCCATGGATATGTTTTTAATTCTGAATCTAGCACGGGCAAATCTCCCTTCCGTTGTCTAAATTATCGATTTTCAAAAATATAATCTTAGTATTTAAGCGCCTCCTTTATGACGAAATAAAAGGGGCGCTTAAATCACTTTTCATATTTACTATTTTACTTCTACCAGTTCGATCTGGAAGTTCAGTTCTTTTCCAGCCATCTCATGGTTGGCATCAAATGTGATGTTGGTTTCTGTCTTTTCTGTTACGGTTACCGGGAATGGCTGTCCATACTGGTTGGTCAGATATGCACGTGCACCGACTTCCAGATCTTCTGATCCAGGAAGCTGTGCGATTTCCAGCGTGAAAATGGCGCGTGGATCCGGCATGCCGTAAGCTTCTTCCGGCATCAGATGGATGTTGATGGTCTGTCCTACTTCCATTGTTGCAACGGCTTTATCGTAACCATGGATCATCTGTCCGGCTCCGCATACAAATTCCAATGGCTCTCCGCGGTCATAGGAAGAATCAAACTGGGTACCATCATCAAAGGTACCTCTGTAATGGGTACGGCAGGTCTTTCCGACATTCGGACCTTCAAAATCCGGCACATGTGCGCCACCGCATCCGCTGCATCCACTGCAGTGTCCGCCACAGGAATGTTCTTCTTCAGCAGAAGCTTCTTCTGTTGCTGTTTCTTCATGCTGTCCACAGCAGGAATGACCTTCTTCGTGGTGATGGTCACAATTTGTACCTGCAGATTCCAGTTCTCCTGCAAGATAGGCATTCACTGCCGCATCTACTTCTCCTGCTGCACCGGATATAACTTTGATACCGGCTTCTTTCAGCGCTTCTTGTGCACCTTCTCCGATACCGCCACAGATCAGAACATTTGCACTCTGCTCAGAAAGGAATCCTGCAAGCGCACTGTGTCCGGCGCCACCAGCATGAACAATCTGCATTGAAGTGATCTTTCCGTCTTCTACCTCATACATTTTAAAAGTTTCTGTCTTTCCGAAGTGCTGGAAAATAGATCCGCCTTCGTATGTTACTGCTATTTTCATTTGTAAAATCCTCCTTGAGATACCTTTACTCAATAGTATAACATATGGATTGCGAAACGCATAGAAAAAGTATACAATAATGAAAGAAATAATGAGACAAAACGAAAGAAAAAAGGGACTGGAAAATGAGTAGTATTTATTTGAGCAACGCAATATTTATGATGATAATACTGACGATCATCTTTTTAAGGATCCGGTATTATATTACATGGAGCCCGAGTAAAAAATATACGATGATCTTTATTGGCATGGTAGAGCTTTATGTGTTAATGGATGCATTGTTTATGAAAGAACTCTTAGGTAAGTCAGGAAACCTTTTGCAGTTTAAGCTGGTTGTGTTTTTCTTTTATCTGGTTTATGTAATCATGCCATATGTGTGGCATTTGTTTATGCAGAGTTATATGGGGATTAACCGTTCAAAGAAGCAAAGATTTGCGGAAATGATTCCGTTCATTCTCCTGGTTCTGATGGTGCTTCTCTCAGTTCCGACGGGAATTGTCTGGAGATTTTCACGGAACCGGACCTATATACGCGGTACATTTTTCGGAGTGTTTGCCGTACTCAATCTGTTTTATTACGTTTATACATTTGCACAGACATTCTTTATTTTATTCATGAACAATACAAAGGGTGTCAGATATCTCATAAAATCGGCACTGTTTTCAGCAGTCCCACTGATCGGAATTCTGGCAAATACCTATATCATTCCACTTTATGGGGCATATCCGTTCCAACCGTACTGCCTGGTAATCGGAGCACTGCTCTCCTACCTGTTCATGGTGGAGCACCAGCAAGATCAGATGGAGTTTGAACACCGGAAAAGACTGTCCAAAGCATTGGAACTGGAAAAAGAATCGACACGGAAAGCGAAAGTAGCCGGTGAGGTAAAGAATGCTTTCCTGGCAAATATGTCCCATGATATCCGTACCCCGATGAATGCGATCATTGGATTTTCTGATATCATTGCAGAACATCCGGATGATGAAGAAATTGTAAAAAATGCAATTTCCAAAATTCAGGCATCTGGTGAGATTCTTCTGAAGATCATCAATGATGTGTTGGATCTGTCTAAAATCGAAAGTGGAAAGGCAGAAATTGTGGAGATGGTAACTGACCTGAAGCAAATGGAAGAAAATCTGAAAATGATGCTCGAATACAGCATCCAAAAGGGAATGATTGATTTCAAAGTTGAGGATCAAATAGAAAATCCACTGGTATGGTGTGATGTGACAAAACTGCAGCAGGTTCTAGTAAATGTACTGAATAATGCAGTTAAATTTACCCCAGCGGGAGGAACGATCACATTTAGCTGCGTCCAGAGAATGATCGCACCTGAATTTGCCGAATACAAATTCACGATAAAGGATACCGGAATCGGTATGACTGAAGAATTTCAGAAACATGCGTTTGAGGCATTTGAAAGAGAGCGAACTTCTACCGAGAGCAAGACTGAAGGAACAGGGCTTGGACTTGCGATTGTGAAGAAACTGGTAGATCTGATGCATGGTGATGTGATAATCCAAAGTAATTCCGGTCAGGGAACCAAAATACAGATTTCACTTCCCCTTCGGATTGCAACGGAAAATCAGCTTCATCAATCAGATAAAGCAAAGGAATACAAAATAGGTCTTGACGGAATGCATGTACTTTTAGTGGAAGATAATGAATTAAATGCAGAAATTGCCATGGAAGTTTTGAAAAATAAAGGGATTCTTGTGAACTGGGTTCCGGATGGATGCGCCTGTGTGGAAGAAATTCAAGATAAGGAGGCAGGCACATATCAGTTTATCCTGATGGATGTACAGATGCCACGGATGAATGGGTACGAAGCGACACAGAAAATCCGTCAGCTTGCAGATGTGAAGAAGGCACAGATTCCAATCATTGCCATGACTGCAAATGCATTTGAGGAAGACCGGAAACATGCGCTGGATGCCGGGATGGATGGGTTTATTATGAAACCGTTCCGGGTGGATGAGATGATGAAGGTGATCGGAGAAGTGATGGAATAAATGAATGTGGAAAGAGCAGGGAAAGAACTTTGGAAAGTTCATCCCCTGCTCTTTGTGTGTTTCATCAATCTACGCGGCTATGTTGCCCGCGTTTTTTGTAATCTTTATCAATCCGCTTTTTCCAACTAGAATCAAGCGCTGCATTGCACCGAACAGCAGATATGGCATCATTTAATACTTCATAATTCAATGCAGTTCCTTCGCAGTCACATTGATAATTGGCAGCTTTATCGGCGTCAATTCCAAAATGACTGGCTGTTTCAATCGCATCAATATTTGCGCCAAGAAAGAGAAATTTCCATCCATATTTTTCTTTTTGTCGTTCGATCATCTGCTTTACTTTTTCAATGCGATAAATGTGGCTTGCATTTTCCATTCCATCAGTCATGATGATAAAAACGGTATGCTCTGGTACATCTTCCGTGCGCGCATATTTGTGGACATTTCCAATGTGATGGATAGCACCGCCGATCGCATCCAGGAGAGCCGTACAGCCGTACACAGAATAATCGTCTTCTGTCATAGAGGGAATCTTCTGCACCTCTACTCTGTCATAAAGGACTTTACTGTTATTGTTAAAAAGCACGGTAGAAATCAGCGCCTGCCCTGCCTCTCTTTTCTGCTTTTCAATCATAGAATTGAAGCCGCCTATGGTGTCCTTTTCCAGTCCGCTCATGGATCCGCTGCGATCTAAAATAAATACAACTTCTGTCAGATTTTTTCTCATACTAAATTTCCTCCTAAGTAATGGTTTATTTTGCTTGTAACTATAGGATACTGCCATTTTCAGGGGAAATGGTCGCATGAAAAGCGACACTTTTTTATGGATCAGAAAATTTCTACAGAATCATATCAGGTGAACAACGCTATGTGCCAAATTGCCAAACTATTTTCTTCTTAGCCTCCAATCAGACTTTGATCAAAGGCAAAGAGTGCTTCATTGATTTCGTAAATACTATAATTTTGCTTCAAGATAAAATATTCAACGATTACGTCAAATTTGCTGGAATGAGACAGGGCAAATCCTGCTTTCATCAGCATATCCTGAATTTCCGGAAGCGGAAGCTCAAGTGCCAGCGCAAATGCAAGAACGGTCGGTTTGGATGGTTTGTAGTACTTGTCATTTTTAATCTTGGAAAATAATTTCCGGTCAATATTGGCTTTCTTATAACACTGAGAATCGGTCATTCCACTTTCATCAATCTTCCGAAGCAGCATTTCAGAAAAGCTTTCATCCATTTGCTGCAAGGCATCTTCCAAAGTTGCAGCCTTACTTAATGGTACATTTGATGGCTCTGGTAAAGATATGCTTTCACAGAGATCCATTTCCTGGAACTGCTTCTGGCGCCTCATTGCTTCGGATGTTTTGTTAATGTGTGTTTCTACATAATGATCATCGATATAAGATGCAATATCAGAAAACAGTTTGCTGCTGATCCGATAGGCTGCTTTATCAAAAATGACGATGTATACCGTCATATCATTTTCCATAAGAAATGCGCTGATTGCATCGATTGCAACCTTCAGCGCCTGAGCTTTCGGATAGCCGTAAATTCCGGAAGAAATCAGTGGAAATGCTATGGTTTCACAATGTTTTTCTTTTGCAAGTGCTAAGGAATTTTCATAGCAGGAAGTAAGCAGCTCCCGCTCATGAAACTGTCCGCCTCTCCATATAGGACCTACTGCGTGAATGACATAATTGCAAGGCAGATCATAGGCGTTTGTAATCTTTGCATCTCCGGTCTGACAGCCGCTCAAAGTGCGACATTCCGCTAAAAGCTTGGGCCCTGCTGCACGGTGAATGCAGCCATCCACTCCACCGCCGCCGAGCAGGGAAGAATTCGCGGCATTGACGATGGCGTCTACGGGCATTTTGGTGATATCATTTCTGACGATTTGTAATGGCATGGGTTGGTGTGCTCCTTTAGGTTAGTGTTTGATGATTTTACTTTTATAGTAATGATAAGCAGGTGCCTTTTTTAATTTTTCAAAACATATACAGTGCTTTTATATGCACCTTGACGTTCCAAAATTCCCATATTGACCAGTTCTCCAAGAATTCTTCTTGCTCGACGTTGCTTTACTCCAAGTAATTCTTCTACTTGCCGAGATTTAATCGATCCTGTTTCTTTCGCAAATTGAATAATTGAATTTTGCTGTGCCGACAAACTATTTACCAGCGTTTTACCGGCATTTATCGGCATTTTATCGGCATTTATCGGCATTTTATCGGCATTATTACTTTCAATTACTTTACTGCTTCCAGCTTCTATTCCATAATCAAACGAATATGCATCATCCAATGGAACAATAATCCGGAATACATCGTCTTCCACAAACAAAGGATCTTTCCCTGAATAATATTTGCTGTATTTGAATAATTTTCTTACTCCAGATCCAAGCTGGTCAGCATAACCGATATTCCTGAAAAAGGATGCTATAAGCGGATTCTTTGGATTTGGTTCCAGATTATCTACTGTGATAAAGCCTTCCTTTGTTGCACGATTCGCATTTTCCACATACATTCGATCTTTCTCAATCACAAACTTTGCTGTATAACTGCTTGTAAACTCCCGGTGCATCAACGTATTACTGATCATTTCTCTGACAATTGTATTCCGGAGACTTTTGTTTACTGTATCTTCAAGGAAGAACTTGTCTGGCAAGTTTTTTCTTCCAAAATCAAGGAGCTGGCTATAACTTTCAATTAGGTTTGTCTTAATAATTTCCCGATCATCGTAACGATCTACATTGACTTTCCGTACAAGAGCGTCTGTCACATACGTTGGTGCAACATTTAAAATTACATCGTCTTTTCCTAGTAGCATAATTGCTGCTAAATTGAATCCTTCTTCTCCGGTAACGATATCTCTACCGTATAATCCTGCACTTTTCAAAAGTTCCTGATCATCCATAGTTGTCCAGGGATGCTGACCACCTGCATGATTCTGTGCCATAATACGAATCTTTGGCAGCAGATCTAATCTCAAATCTTCCATTTTTGCATAAGGATAGATTTTCTTTTCTGTAAAAATATTCTGCTTACGAATATACATCTGTGCAATTGCACTGGTAGATGTTATTTTTACATCCGCATCATCCACACGGTCATAGATGACTTTTTTGAAGCTGTGAACCTCTGCACTAGGCGGAATATGAACATGAATGATCGTATGACTTTCATCATATTTTATAATTTCCGGTACCAAATATATCGTTGGTGAGAACAATGTAGGATTACTAATAACCTTAATAAAGTTTTTTACCATATCAGGAGCTGCTTTTTCTGGTATTCCTACTACAGTCCCATCATCTAATATTCCCATGAAAAGGTCTCCGCCAAATCTGTTCAGAAATGAGCAAACTGTCTCATAGGTATCATTTTCAATTCCATTTCCACAGCGTTTAAATTCAACCGCTACAGTTTCACCAATTGTAAGAATGGATTGTACTTCTTTTATTTCCATTTGGTCACCTCATTCTATAATTAATGCTTAAATTTCATCTACTGATCTAAAACATATTGTTGTACTATTATCAAGTATTTTTGAAAACTAATCAAGTATATTTTTATACATATCAGGACTACATACAATATTTTCTATACGCATCCATAATTTCATTTTGGATTTTGTCCCGGAAACTTTTAGGCCCAATAATTTCACATTGATTGATGTGAGTCATTACCCATGAATGTATAACGGATGATATTGTATTAATTTTTACTGTAATATTTTCTTTATCCTTTTTTAATACGGTTGCATTTTTCCCGAAGGTTTCAGCAATTTCCTGCCATAATCCGAAAGCACATTCTATTTCGTAGGATGCTTTTGATTCTCCTTTTTGAAAGATCTTTTTCTCGGCATACTGACCTGGATTTAAACCGCCAAAGATCATATCAATGCCTCTTTCCAGTATCGTGATATCCTTCAAATGATCAATTCGAAAATGTTCTAATTCTTCAGAATATTCCCTCTTTCCAAGAATATAGTAATTCCCTTCAGCCCAAATAGTAACGTATGGACTAATAATAATATTGCTATCTAAGACTTCTTCTAATTCCTGATTAACTCCATATTTCAGCAGTTTTGCACTTACTTTACATCCTTGATTGATTGCTACATTTAACGCATCGATGTTATAAAACAGCTGTTTGCTTAGAATCTTCTTTTCTGATTTTACGAAAACAGTTTTTTGTAGCATTCTGCTTTGAAAAATACTTTGTGATTCAAGAAGTTTTTTTATAATTATTTTGCTGGTGAATTCTTTTATCATATCAGAAGCAGCAACTGCATCACATAAAAGCCTTATTTCTGAAAGCTCGAATTCGCGGTCGATTAGGAAATATCCTTCCCGGTTATCCTGATATCCGGCGATTTCAATTCCCATACTGCGTAATGCTTCTATATTTCGATAGATTGCTCTTCGTTCCATGTCAACATCGTAAATAGATTTTAATTTTTCGCGAATTTTTTCGGCTGATAGAATATGGGATTCGTCGGTATACTTTTTCAGAATCTCATATAAACATAAAATGGTTGCCTTTGACGCTATCATACTTCTACACTCCGATTGTCTTTTCTATATTATAACTTTTTTCTCTGTTCAAAACAACTAATAGCTGTGCTATTTTTGGTACAGCCATTGGAATATAAAAGGTATTTCGAATTTGTTATACTGACCACATCTAAAAAATAAATTGGAGGTCGCTTATGAAATTATCAGTTATTCAAAATGCATTTGAAAATGTAAAAAAATTCAGCCAGGAAAAACTTGTAGAAAAATATACAAATGGAGTGCCGGAAGCTATCCAGAAACGTTA
>ERZ772858.2669-NODE-2669-length-12604-cov-2.725157_pt1 | contig 12604 bp, 10 predicted proteins | sample MGYA00512136_ERZ772858 | MGnify/ENA primary metagenome ERZ772858 (study PRJEB29015, sample SAMEA2737726) | human gut metagenome | biome: human gut; feature: human-associated habitat; material: faeces | place: China | collected 2012 ...
TCTTTATGATGGAAGTCTTGTGATGGGAAATCTCATGAATGCCGCACATGCTCTCGGCGTGGACTCCTGCTGGATTCACCGTGCAAGAGAAGTTTTTGACTCCGAGGAAGGAAAAGAGCTGAAGAAGCAGTGGGGTGTTCCGGAGGAATATATCGGCGTGGGCCACTGTGTTCTTGGATACCGTGACTGTGAGTATCCAACAGCCAAACCGCGTAAAGATGGTTTTGTGATCCGTGTGTGATCGGCTTGCAGAATAAAATTTCCACTGCCAAAAACTTTTAATGTAAATAAAGATCTGACAGATTCCTGCATGATACGCATCGCTACGTATCTGAGAATACACAGGGAAACAACCCTCCGGTATCATAAATACCAGAAGCTTTTCCCGTCTTCTCCGGCAGTGATCTGTCAGATTTTATTTTCTCTTATTTCAGTGCTTTATCCTTATATCTGGAAATCTCCTCCAGATATTTTTTCCCAAGGGTACTGATGTTAACACCCTTTCTGGCAACATAACCGATTGTCATGATCTCATCGGAATCCAGCTTCACAGCACAGTAATCGGAACCATTAAGATCCTCACAGATAATACCGGAGCATAAGGTATATCCATTCAGTCCTACCATCAGGTTCAGCATAGTAGCCCTATCATCGGCTTTGATCAGCCGTTTGTATTCATAGGTGCTCAAAACCTCCTCAGCAAAATAAAAAGAGTTATTTCCTCCCTGTTCAAAGGACAGACACGGATATTCCTTCAGTTCTTCCAGCGTGATCTTCTCACGCTTCGCCAGAGGATGCCCCTTCCACATATAAACGTAGATCCGACAGTTGAGAAGTTCGTGAAACTCCAGACCATACTCGTGAAACATTTTTGTAAGTACCTTACGGTTAAAATCATTTACGTAGAGGATCCCGATCTCACTCTTGAAATTACGGACATCCTCGATGACCTGATGCGTCTTGGTCTCGTGAACCGCAAATTCGTACTCATCCATGCCGAATTGCTTTACCAGCTCCACAAAGGCATTAACTGCAAAGGTATAATGCTGCATGGAAACACTGAATTTTTTGCGTGACTGTTCCTTGGAAATATATTTGGCTTCCATCAGTTCGTACTGTTCCACCACCTGCCTTGCATACCCCAGAAATTCTTCGCCTGCAGGCGTTACGGCGATTCCCCGGTTCGTTCTTCGGAAGATCTCAACACCGGTTTCTGCTTCCAGCTCCCGGATTGCCGTGGAAAGACTGGGCTGAGAAATATAAAGGCTTTTTGCTGCCTCGTTCATAGATCCGGCTTTTGCAATTGCTATGGTATATCTGAGCTGTGCCAGAGTCATCTTTCTGCCTCCCCGTTTCTTGTTCCGGCTTTCTGTTCCTCTTCAGGCAGATCCGGCAACAAGCATCCTTTATCTTTTTATTTAAGATAGTTCTTATCTACATATCCTTCTTTTCCAAGCTTCGGAACATATACATACCAGTAAGTACTGTCTTTCTTCTCAATGACTTCTACCGTATCTCCGTTATTCAGCTGGGCGATCTCATTGTCCTTGTCATACGCCTTTGTACTGCGCAGAGCCAGATATCCGCTTTCCACTTTAACAGTCATGGATGGAGTTGTCGTACCTGAGCCTCCGGTAAGATAGTTCCTGTCAACATAACCGGTCTTATCCAGCTGCGGAACATATACATACCAGTACTGATCGTTGCTGGTGTCCTTCACCTGAACCGTGTCACCGGTATTCAGCTGTCCGATCTCATTGCTTTCATTATAGGCTGCCTTGTTGCGAAGGGCAAGATAACCAGTTTCTACTTTAACTGTCCACAGACCACTGTTGTAAATATAACGGTTATCCACATATCCGGATTTATCAAGCCCCGGAGCATATACGTACCAGTAAGTAGAATCACTGCTGTCCTTTACAAGAACGACATCTCCGGTATTCAGGCGTCCGATCTCGTTACTGTCATTGTAAGCTGCGGTACTTCGAAGAGCCAGATAGCCTTTTTTTACCTTTACTGTCCAGGAATCGTTGGAAGCTGTGGCGTTCTCTGCTATCTGGATATAGTTTTTGTCCAGATATCCGGATTTATCCAGTCTTGGCACGTATGCATACCAGTAGGTAGCGTCCTTCCGATTTGTAACTTCCACAAGATCTCCTGTATTCAGCTGTCCGATCTCATTGCCTTTGTCAAAAGCCTTCTCACTTCGAAGAGCCAGGTATCCATCTGTGACTTTGACTTTAAAAGTAGTTCCTGCTGCTGCCTTTGTCTCCCGGATCGTCGCCGGAAAAGCTGCTGCCAGTATAAGTGTCAGAAGTACCAGCCTTTTTACTGCCTTTATATGGGACAGAAGAGTTCTTTTTCTCATATTATACGCCTCCTTTTCTTTTTTGGATCTTTCTCTGATCTGCGGCTCTCTCTGTTTTTTATTTACTGAGCAGACCGCACCGGAATTTATGGTAGTATTATATCATATTTTCAGCTGATAGCTGTAAGAATCATATCTCTCATTGCAGTCCAAAATGTTCTTTTCCACAATGCAGGTATTGACACTTTTAATTAGTAGTGTTATATTACATATAGAACAATATAAAAGTAATGCCCCCGGGATTTTTCCCGGGGAATTTTATACGCATACGTTCAATATATGACAGTCCGGGAGATCTGTCCTCTGAGAGGACAGATCGATCATCCGGGACGCTGCAGACTATAATATAAGGGAAGGTGAATACCATGGCAGTAAAAAGAGATTATTACGATGTTCTGGGCATTGACCGGAACGCAGATGAAAAAACAATAAAAAAAGCCTATCGTAAACTGGCCAAAAAATATCATCCGGATACAAACGCCGGTAATGCAGATGCCGCAGATAAATTTAAAGAAGTAAACGAAGCCTACGATGTCTTAAGTGATCCAAAGAAGAAAAAAATGTATGATCAGTTTGGTCATGCCGCATTTGAAGCAGGAGCTGATCCTGGAGCCGGCGCAGGTGCCGGTGGATTCGGCGGATTCCAGGGTGGCGGCAATGGCAGCTATCAGGAATTTCATTTTAACGGTGAAAATATGGACGATATTTTTGGTGATATCTTCGGAAATATGTTCCACGGCAGTCACGGCGAAAGCCGCGGTTTCGGCAGCAATGGCACATATGAGCATTTCACCGGTAACGGTGGCGGCTTTCACAGTGGATTTGGCGGAAGTGGCTTTCACAGTGGCAACGGCTTCGGCGGATTCCATCAGCAGGATTTTCCGCAAAAAGGCTCTGATGTAAAGGCCAGCATCAACGTTACCTTTGATGAGGCAGCTTTTGGTGCAGATAAAAGGATCTCTCTGTCCGGTCCGGACGGAAGCTCCGGTGCACCGCAGACACTTCAGATTCATATTCCGGCAGGTATTGATACCGGCAAGAGTATCCGTCTGAAAGGAAAAGGCATGCCCGGAACCGGCGGCGGTGAGCCTGGTGACCTTCTTCTGAAGGTTACCGTAGGAACACGTCCTGGCTATGAACGAAAGGGATCGGATGTTTATACCACCATTTCTATTCCTTACACAACCGCTGTTTTCGGCGGTGAAGCCACCGTTCCCACCCTTTACGGAAATGTTATCTGTAAGATCAGGGAAGGTATGCAGTCCGGTTCCAAGATCCGCCTGAGAGGAAAAGGCATTGTTTCCATGAAGAACCCTTCCGTCCGCGGTGATCAGTATGTAACCATTCAGATCCAAGTTCCTCAGAATCTGAATTATTCCGCAAAAGAGAAACTCCATGAATATGCAAAGGCCTGTGGACTGGAACGGAGTAATGCCACCGGATCACATGTAGCATAAAAGTTAAAATAAAAGAGTATCACAAAGCTCATCACTATCAATGAGTTCCTGTGATACTCTTTTTTGATTTTAAAGTAAGATCTGATATAGCTTATGACAGCGTCATATCTCCATCTTTCACCCATCCGAGCTTACGTACAAACATATTGATCAACGGGCAGAGAACTGCCGGGAGAATAAAAGATATCAGAAAAAGTCCCGCCCAGTCCATAGCTGTAACAGCTGTCTTGGTTCCTTCTGCAATATCATTCATCCATCCTGTATACACACCGATCTGACCTACAAAACCACAGGTACCCATTCCTGAGGATACAGCAGTTCCGTTCATCTGAAGCCTGAACAAGCAGGTTGCAATAGGTCCTGTGATAGCAGATGTTACGATCGGAGCAATCCAGATCCTTGGATTTCTGACAATATTACCCATCTGAAGCATGGAAGTTCCAATTCCCTGAGAGACAAGGCCACCCCATTTGTTTTCCCTGAAGGACATGACCGCAAAACCTACCATCTGCGCACAGCAGCCCGCTACTGCAGCGCCGCCTGCCAGTCCGGTAAGTCCCAGAGCCGCGCAGATCGCAGCAGAAGAGATCGGCAGCGTCAGTGCGATTCCAACAAATACAGAAACCAGGATTCCCATAAAGAATGGCTGCAGATCTGTTGCCCACATGATCACGCTTCCTACCTTCATAGCAGCTTTTCCAAGGGCCGGTGCCCACCATGCGGAAAGGCCTACGCCCACACCAATGGTTACAAGAGGCGTTACAAGGATATCGATCTTCGTCTCCTTGGAAACTGCCTTACCGATCTCAGCTGCAACAATGGCAACAAACAGTACAGCCAGAGGACCGCCTGCTCCGCCAAGTGCGTTGGAGGCAAATCCAACGGTGATCAGCGAAAACAATACCAGCGGCGGGCAATGCAAGGCGTAACCGATGGCTACTGCCATGGCAGGGCCGCTCATGGCAGATGCCAGAGAACCTACTGTGTACTGGGTATCATTGACTGTGGCAACTGCCATAGTCAGAAACGGAATGTGAAACTGTGTGCCAATGGTGTTGATGATCGTACCGATCAGCAGGGAACAGAAAAGTCCCTGTGCCATAGCTCCCAGTGCATCGATACCATATCTCTTCAGAGAGATCTCAATATCCTTCCGTTTCAGAAATGCTTTGAATTTTTCCATTTTTAAACTCTCTCCTTACCCTGATCCGCTTCCTGCCGGATCAGTTCCTTTATTTGCAAAAAGCCTCGCTTACTTTCTCAAGTTCCTCGCGGATGGAAATATGCTGCGGACATACTTCCTCACACTGTCCGCATTTTACACATTCATCTGCACGCTTTCTGCCATGACTGACTACCAGCCAGTCTTCCTGATGCGCTGCGGCGGCTTTATTTCCGTACAATGTCAGATAATTCATTGCTGTAAAAGAACCGGAAATTCCGATTTCCATCGGACAGACCTTTGCACAGTAGTTACAGGTTGTGCATGGGATCAGAGGAATTTTGCTCATAGCCTCTCTTGCCTTATCAAGAGTCTCCTTCTCACTGTCAGTAAGACCATTGAAATCCTTCATAAAGGAAAGGTTATCCTCCATCTGTGCAATATTGCTCATTCCGGAAAGTACGGTGATCACGCCTTCCAGATTTGCCGCAAAACGGATCGCCCAGGATGCTGTGGATGCTTCCGGCTCTGCTGCCTTCAGAAGCTTTTCCACTGCTTCCGGCGGAGTTGCAAGCATGCCGCCTTTTACAGGTTCCATGATAATGACGGGTTTTCCATGTTTTCTGGCTACCTCGTAGCAGGCTCTTGACTGGATCGCCGGATTTTCCCAGTCTGCGTAATTGATCTGCAGCTGTACAAATTCCATTTCCGGATGTGAAGTGAGAAGTGCATCCAGCTCCTCCGGTGTGGAGTGGAACGAAAATCCTGCATGTCTGATCAGACCGGCTTCCTTCTGTTCACGGATCCAGTCCCATAAACCGTACTCATCAAAATATTTTGTTCTGTGCTCTCCAAGATTGTGGAGAAGATAAAAGTCGAAATATCCTGCCTTTGTTCTCTCCAAAGATGTTTTAAACTGTGCAAGAGCTTCATCTCTTGTCTTGCAGTTGATCCAGGCTGCCATCTTGGTGGCTAACTGATATTTTTCTCTCGGATAACGCTCTACCAGCGCTTCGCGGATAGCATCTTCGCTTCCTGCATAAGCCCATGCTGTATCAAAATATGTAAATCCGGCTTCCATAAATTTGTCCACCATGACTTTGGTCTGCTCCACATCGATCACACCTTCTGATTTCTGCGGAAGTCTCATAAGGCCAAAACCAAGTTTTTTGATCTCTTCACCTAAATATGCCATATCTTTCTCCCTTCTTATTACATACCGGAAAATTCCTCATATCATCTGATATATCACCGGATAAGCAATATTTCTGACACAGATATCTCCCGGACCGTTATATTTTTGCCGCAGAGAAACTGCGTTTCTCCTATTATAACGATATTTTTCCTGGTGGTAAACCTTTTTCTTTTACAAGTGTCAAGACAATGCCTGCATTACGTCTGAATTTTTGCAGAAAACAGAAAAACAGCTGCCACACGTTTATCGCACGGCAACTGTCTTTTGTCCTATCAGTTCATCTTTGTTCTTTACACCTCAGATCAAATATTTTAAACTGATATTACTTATAATAACCATATATCGAAAGGCAGAAAACTCTCATGAAAAACAAGCAGGTCATGAACCGCCAGACTTCATCAAAAGAACTTCATCTTATTTCCTGCGGCTGGGAAAAATGTACACCGGAACAGTCCTACGGCCCTGAACAGTCCTACGGCCCTGGTGTCCGGCGATATTACACCATCCATTTTGTGCTGAGCGGACAGGGATATTTCTATATGAACAACCGGAAATATACCTTGAAAGCCGGACAGTGCTTTTTCATTCCTCCTGTGACCAGCTCTCTCTACAAAGCAGAGCCTTCTGATCCCTGGACTTATATCTGGATCTGTTTCAATGGAGAAAATGCTCCCATACTTTGTGAACACTGTCATCTTACTGAAGAAACTCCGGTCCAGCAGCTAAATTCGGTTCTTCCCTATCAGGAAACCATTCTTGAAATGATGACTCACCCGCAGCTGACGCCCTCCAGTGAAGCCTATATCCAGAGTGGTCTTTACCGGATTATCGCCATGCTGGAGGAAGAATTTCATGCTTCCTACACCACCATGGAATCCAACGATAATTTTTACATCACACAGGCTGTTGATTACATCAAAAAAAGTCCGCTGCAGAATATCACTGTGACAGATGTTGCTGACTATCTCCATATCAGCCGCAGCCACCTTTATGGACTTTTTAAAAAACATCTTGGAACCACACCCCAAGCATTCCTGACTTCAGCCAAGATCATCAACGCCCGGGAGCTTCTGACCGTCACGGATATCCCTGTCTCCAGCGTGGCGTTCTCCTGCGGATATCAAAATCCATTTGCCTTTTCCCGTGCCTTCAAAAAAGAAACCGGCATGACGCCACGGGAATACCGGGAAAAATATCATCATGCCGAGAATCTTCTGGATTGCTGAACCACTTTTCCTGATTTACGGAACAACTACCTTGGCATTATAGTATTCCACCGCAGCATCCATGGTCGGACCTTCGTTGTCAAACCAGTCATAAGTGATAGTTTCGCCGTTTTCTCCCCATACCTCCGGGCAGTCGATTTCTTCCCAGTCAAGCGGAACAAAATGCTCTTCCTGTTCTGATGCACGCAGCATGATCTGATGCAGCTCCTCAAATTCCTCCGGATTCAAAACTCCAGGTTTTGCGGATACAAACAGTGGTGTACCGCTCTTTGCAAGAACGTCTGCCCACTGACGATTTTTCTCCCATGGGATCATTCCGAAAATACCGACACAGTCTGCATCAATATGGTAAAACGTATTGTGCTGCGGAAGACGGAATGCCAGCGTATTTACGCCCATTCGTCTGGTACGCTCCCAGATACGTCCGCTGGTATCGTCACCGGTCCGATTCAGATGCATCAGGCCTGCGCCGAGATGTCCAATGGTATTGCAGCCGATGATCACTGCGTTGTTGCTCCGGGAAGCATCATAAATCTCCTGATAAAGCATTTTTACGATTTCTGCGCTGGTTTTGGTCTGATCATAAAAATGCCATTTCTCCATGGAATTGTCTCTTAAATTCGCCTCAAATCCCCATTTCCCAAAGAGATCAAAGGTAGAAAAATCATGCTTGATCAGCGTGTATCCCCAATCACAGATCCTCTCGATATCTTTACGGATATATTCCAGTGCATCCGGGTGGGACGGATCAAGACAGTCATTATAGGAAATTCTCCACTCATCCGGGATATTCTCATCTTCATTAAGAAGCAGACGGACCCAGATTCCCGGGCGGACACCTTTTTTCTCCAGCTTGTCTGCAAGACCTTTCATATCCGGAAAGCTGGCATTGCCTTTTGTCCATGGTCCACCGTTGTATTCATCCAGGCGGTGATGTTCCTGCCAACAGTCATCAATGACCATGAACGGAGGATTTTTTACACCTTCGGTCAGTTTCAGGATATAATCGGTATCACTTAAGATCTCCTCTTCGGAGCTGTCACCATAAGCATAATACCAGTTATTGCTTCCATATACCGGAAACTCCGGGAAGATCGGATCTGTACACATTTTTTCACAGAATTTCTGTGCAGTTTCAAAAGTATCTGCTCCTTCTGCTTCCATGCAGACGATCTGTGCGGCACACAGCTTTCTTCCTTTCAGCTGTACTCCTGTATTTCCGCAGCGAACATCCAGAAACAAAGTAATTCCTTTGGTATCCACCTGCCAGCAGCACATAGCAGAAGGACGGACCTTTACGCCAAAGCAGAGAACCTTCTCAGAAAGCTTCGCCAGAAAATACCATGGCAGATAACGGTTTCCGCTCATTCCATGCCATTCCGCATCACCATAGGTACGTTCCCAGGCATCTCCCAGAAATCTGGCTGATTTCGGAATCTTATAGTTCCATCTCAGCTTCACACATCTCACTGCATCCTCGGATGTGACAAATATATCCTCATGTTCACCTGCGTCCTGAAATTCCACAGTAGTTGCACCGGCAGCTACTGTCGTCTGCCCTCCCTGGCACACAAGTCTCTCCTCTTCTGTTTCCACTGTTACATAATCCGGTACCCCAAGCTTAAAATCTGCATATTTTTTCTGCATTATTCTCTCCTCCTGTACTTTTTCATTTACATTTTGCTTTACCTGCATACTCATGAATACTGTCTTTCTATCGTCTGTTCAACTCAGAAGAATGTACGAAAAATTTTTTTAATACATTTTGTCTATATGCCTTATTATATTGATTTTTTTGGTTTTTTCTATGCTTTAAAGTTATTATAACATTGCAGAATGTTCAATCTGCATAAGCTTTTCAGACCTTGTCCGATTCGCTTTTTAATATAAGAACATAAAGGGCTAAAGGTGGAAATTAGTTTTTCATTTTACGGAACACAAATTCTTCACAATTTTTAGCACTCACCTCTTGACTTTGCTAATAACATGTGTTATATTACATATAGAACAAAGAAGGAGATAAAAAAGAACTTCCCGATGTTCAGAATAAAACCAAACGATCACCACTGCGGAATAACCCGAAGTGGTAACTATATACCGACAACAGTTGGATTTCTTGATCCACCGGAACGGCTTTTCAATTTGAAAGGAGAAATGACTTATGATGTTCCCGAGTGTATTTGGAGAAAACTTATTTGATGACTGGATGGATGATTTTGGATTCAGAGATAATTTCTTTAGCGGAAAGAACCCTCTTTATGGCAAACATGCAAAAAATATCATGAAAACTGATGTACGTGAAACAGATAAAGGCTATGAGCTGGATGTAGATCTTCCAGGATTTAAGAAAGATGAAGTACAGGTACAGCTGAAGGATGGTTATCTTACCATCTCCGCTGCCAAGGGTCTTGACAAAGACGAGGAAGACAAGAAAGGCAATTATATCCGCCGTGAACGTTATGCCGGCAGCACAAGCAGAAGCTTCTATGTTGGTAATGGTGTAAAAAACGAAGATGTCCATGCAAAATTTGAGAACGGTGTTCTGAGACTTTCTATTCCGAAAAAAGCAGCTGAAGAGATTGAAGCTGATAAATATGTATCTATTGAAGGCTGACATTGACTCACTCTCACAGGGGGAGGATCCATAGGGATTCTCCTCCTCTTTTTTATACGCAATAATATATGACACTCTCTTTCCAATTTACTACGTACTCACAAGTACTTTCACTCCATAGTAATGATCCTATTGTCAAAGTTTTCATGATATTGGATATTTTTTAACAAATATGCTTGATTTTTTGAATATTTTTTATATATTTTGCATTATATTATTTCATTTTTTTGAAATTAATGGTATAATATGCACAGCTAATCGGATATTTGCGATCCGCATTCGGTTAAATAAATCTGTTTCGTAATCTTTCAGGATAATTCTCCTGAACAACCACGTAAAACACGATCACGACAGGAGGTTTTTATTATGGATCAGGACAACATCATAAAAATTTATGCACGCAATGACAACCGCATACAGCTTAAAATGATTCCGGGACACTTCGTAACATCCCAGTCCCATATCACACACTACCTGGATCTCACTACTATGAAATCCAGATGCGCTGAAGCACAGCGTATTGCATCCGCTCTCGCAGCAAATTACGAAGCATCCATTCCGGTAGACACCATCGTCTGCATGGACGGACTTGAAGTGATCGGTGCTTATCTCGCCGAAGAACTGACCAAAGCCGGCGTCCTTTCCATGAACGCACACCAGACCATCTACGTCATCACCCCCGAGTTCAACAGCACCGGGCAGATGATCTTCCGCGACAACTATGAACCAATGATCAATGGAAAAAACATCCTCATCCTAAATGGTTCCATCACCACCGGATCCACATTGAACCGAGCTATCGAAAGCGTTCTGTACTATGGCGGTAAGATCCGCGGCGTGGCAGCCATCTACAGCAGTGTAGACAGTGTAGCCACACTCCCTGTCCACTCTATCTTTCAGGCCAGAGACATCCCGGACTATCACTCCTACCGCTCTGACAACTGCCCACTGTGCAAAAACCGCCAGAAGATCGATGCTATTGTCAGCAGTTACGGATATTCTGTATTATAAGATTCAGATCAATCAACGAATCCCCCATGGATAGCAAAACCAGTGGGGGATTCTCTTTATCTTTTCTTATTATAATTGATATTCTCTGTACATAGCTTCACGCATTTCTTTATCTGTAACAACCTTCTGAATCTCATTACCACGATCATCAAGTATAAGCCTGTTGATCAGAACACTAAGTCGTTCTTCCCCCTGGGCCATTCCCTGAGCTATTCCCTGAGCCATTCCCTGAGCCATTCCCTGTTCTCGCCCCAGTGCTTCAGCCTGTTCTTTAGCTTCCGCCATCAGTCTTGCCCTTTTCTCAGATTCCAGTTCCAGAACATGTCCACCCATAATCTCACCTATTCCTTTCCGGACTTTCTCCTCATTTCTGAAAATATGATCAGATATCCGAGTTATCAGTCCAATCAGATCACTGAACAGTTCAGACCTTCCAGATTCAGTGATCTCTACCTCCAGTTTACTCCGGATCACTTCATATTCATTCAGTAATTCCTGAAAAAGTTGTGGATCCTCACTCATCTCATGCCCTCTTTTTTCATACCGCATGATATAAAAAGGAAGCAGCATAAGAAGACTCTTTTCAAATATCTTATCTTTTGTATAATTCTCTACTTTAATGGCAGGCACTCTGTACAAATGACATCCCCCATCCGGAAAAACCACATCCACTTCCAGAAAATCCGGCGTATTCCTACTATTTCTCAGATACAACACACAAGAACGTGGAAACTCCATCCGATACCTCCGTCCCTGCTTTCTGGCAAACTCAACAGCAGTTGCAAAATCATACTCTATCATCCGTACAGCCATTGTCGTGTCATCCGTACTCTGACATTCTATATGATAAATCCTGTTTCCGATCAACAGCCGCGAATCCGTAATAATCTCACCATCCAACCGCTGATACTCATTACGCAGCTGCACAATCTCTACATCAGCCGGGTATGATGTATGAAAAACATCATTGATCAAAGGCACGACCAGAAACGTCATTTTCTCCATCATAGTGCGAAAAACATCATCAAAAATCGTATTATCTCTCAAACAATACTCCTTCTGGTATATACAATTATACCATCAACCAAACACTTCAGAAACCCTGTATACAGTTTTTATAAATATTTTTGAAAAAACGCTTCTGACATTGAAGCAAAAAGAAACCAAATAAATGGATAGATCTTATAAGATATACAAATCATACCACACATCCCACCACAACACCACAAAAACCCATCTCCAAATTTCGACACCACCTTCCAGCGTCCAGCAACGCACCGACGCTCACAACCTCCCTAACAAACACATAGAATCTCAAGCGTCCAAACTACAAGCATCCAGCAACGCGCCGACGCTCACAACCTCCCCTCCAAACCACAAGGAAACTCAGCCTTTCCTCCCAGCCATCCAGCGCAGCGCTGATGGCTCATCCAACTCCCGTCAGACCACTCTATCCCTCCCACCATGACCGCACAGTGTGAGGTTTGCAGCAGAAGTCCGGGTGCTTTGGAGTGAGCCTTGGTCCATACTTAGCGTCTGAGGTGGTTCACGGAGAGGTATCCGGCGGCCAC
>ERZ772858.2684-NODE-2684-length-12543-cov-2.913997_pt1 | contig 12543 bp, 10 predicted proteins | sample MGYA00512136_ERZ772858 | MGnify/ENA primary metagenome ERZ772858 (study PRJEB29015, sample SAMEA2737726) | human gut metagenome | biome: human gut; feature: human-associated habitat; material: faeces | place: China | collected 2012 ...
TTGTAGGAGCAATTGGTGGATTGGTTTATCTGCTTGCAATACATTTTGGCAGAGGAGATTTGATGGCATCTTTATATTCAGCAGTTGCAGCTGCAGTTGTTTCGCATATTTTTGCGAGAGTTTATAAGACACCGGTTACGTTGTTTCTGATTGCCGGGGTTCTTCCGACTGTTCCCGGAAACGGGATGTACCAGACGGTTCATTATCTGATCGACGGGAACGAGGCGATGTCCGAATTTTATCTGATCCAGACATTAGAGATCGCAGGCGTGATCTCTCTTGCAATTTTTGTCGTGGATACCTTTTTCCAGGCTTTTCAGAAGAGTGAGTGGAAGCAGAATTCCATGAAGTATGTCCGAAAGATTGTTCCTGGAGCTGAGAAACCGCAAAATACAGAAAAACGGGAAAAATAGTGGCTTCGGAATGCTTGAAGTAAAAAAGGGAATGTGTTAGTATAATAAAGATGAACATATATTTGAATGTCATAGAGAACTGTGAATAGTTTATTTTCACAGTGAAAATAAAACAGAAGTTAAAGAGAGGAACACTAAAATGAAAAAAGTCAGAACAAGATTTGCACCGAGTCCGACAGGACGCATGCATGTGGGCAATCTTCGTACCGCATTATATGCATATTTGATCGCAAAGCATGAGGGCGGAGATTTTATTCTCCGTATTGAAGATACAGATCAGGAAAGATATGTAGAAGGTGCATTGGATATTATTTACAGAACACTGGAGAAGACAGGCCTTGTTCATGATGAAGGCCCAGATAAAGATGGCGGTGTCGGACCATACGTTCAGAGTGAAAGACAGGCTTCAGGAATTTACATGAAGTATGCTAAGCAGTTAATTGAACAGGGAGATGCATACTACTGTTTCTGTGATAAAGAACGTCTGGAATCTTTGAAGACTTCTGTATCAGAGGATGGAACACAGATTGTGAATTATGACAAGCATTGTCTGCATCTGAGTAAAGAAGAGATAGAAGCAAACCTTGCAGCCGGAAAGCCATATGTTGTCCGTATCAATATGCCGACAGAGGGAACCACAACTTTCCATGATGAAATTTATGGAGATATTACCGTTCCGAATGCGGAACTGGATGATATGATCCTGATCAAATCAGACGGATATCCGACTTATAATTTTGCGAACGTTATTGATGATCATTTGATGAATATTACACACGTTGTCCGAGGAAATGAATATCTTTCTTCAGCACCGAAGTACAACCGTCTTTACGAAGCATTTGGATGGGAAGTACCGGTCTATGTACATTGCCCGCTGATTACAGATGAGAACCATAAAAAGCTCAGCAAGAGATGTGGACATTCTTCTTACGAAGATCTTCTGGATCAGGGATTTGTAAGTGAAGCAATTGTAAATTATGTGGCACTTCTTGGATGGTGTCCGCAGGATAACAGAGAGATCTTCTCACTGCCGGAACTTGTTGAAGCATTTGACTATCATCATATGAGCAAATCACCGGCTGTATTTGATATCAATAAGCTGAAGTGGATGAACGGGGAATATCTGAAGGCTATGGATTTTGATAAATTCTATGAACTTGCAGAGCCGTATATCAAGAAAGTGATCACAAAGGATTATGATCTGAAAAAGATTGCATCTCTGATCAAGAGCCGTATCGAAATCCTTCCTGATATCAAAGACCAGATTGATTTCTTTGAAGCTGTTCCGGAATATGATACTGCAATGTATTGCCATAAGAAGATGAAGACTAACGAAGAGACTTCTCTGGAAGTATTAAAAGAAATTCTTCCAAGACTGGAAGCATGGGATGATTACAGTAATGACGCATTGTTCGGACTGCTGAAGGGATTTGCAGAAGAAAAAGGTTATAAGAACGGATATGTGATGTGGCCGGTAAGAACTGCAGTTTCAGGAAAGCAGAATACTCCGGGTGGAGCGACTGAGATCATGGAAGTTCTTGGTAAGGCAGAATCTGTAGAAAGAATCAAGAATGCAATAGAATTATTAAGCAGATAATATACAGATATAAAAGTATGCATGGGGGACGGATTTCTTTTTTCGCGTAATGCGGAAGAGGAATCCGTTCTGTTGTATTACATATGAGAAGGGGAGTTCATGAAACTAAACAGAGGACAGGATGAAGCGATAAAGCACGGGAATGGACCGTGTATGGTGCTGGCACCTCCGGGTTCGGGAAAGACGCTTATTGTCACAGAACGTACCCGTTATCTGATTGAGGAGAGCGGAGTACGCCCGGATCAGATTCTTGTAATTACTTTTACAAGATATGCAGCACGTGAAATGAAAGAACGTTTTGAAAGGCTGACTGCCGGAAAAAATTATCCGGTAACGTTTGGGACCTTTCACAGTATTTTTTATGGGATTCTAAAATGTGCCTATGGGATTGGTGCGAATAATCTGATGTCTGAAAAAGAGTCCTCTGTACTTTTACAGGAGGTCTTAGACCAGACCGATATTGAATCAACACCTGAGGTAGAAGATGAAGAGGAACTGGTGAGAGAACTTCTGCGGGAAGTCGGCATGGTAAAGAACGGACTTTGTCATCTGAAAGATTTTCACAGTAAGTATCTTACACAAGATGAGTTTGCAGAAGTGTTCCGCAGCTATGAGCATCAGAAAAAAGAACTGAAAAAATTTGATTTTGATGATATGCTGGTACAGTGTTATGCACTTTTCCGGAAAAAGCCGGAGATTCTGCAAGGATGGCAGAAGCGTTTCCAGTATATCCTGATCGATGAATTCCAGGATATCAACCGTGTGCAGTATGAAGTGATCCGGATGCTTGCAGCACCGAGGTACAATTTGTTTGTAGTCGGGGATGATGATCAGTCCATTTATGGATTTCGTGGAGCAAAGCCGGAGCTGATGCTTTATATGAAGCAGGAATTCCCGTCACTTCGGACCATTTCGCTGACGGTGAATTATCGTTCTACCGAATTTATTACCGGAGCAGCGGCAAGAGTGATTTTGCATAATGATACCCGTTTTTACAAGCGTGTACAGTCATTTCGGGGAAGAGGACAGAATGTTCATGTGCAGGAAGTCCTGGATGAACAGGAAGAGGCGCAGTATGTAACGGAAGAGATCCAGAAAAAACTGGACCAGGGAATAAAGCCGGGAGAAATTGCTGTACTTTTCCGGGCAGCAGTCCAGGCGCGAATGATTTCGGAAATATTAAGCGAACACCGTATCCCGTTTGAAATGCGAGATTATGTGACCAATTTTTACAGGCATTTTATTGTAAAAGATATGATGGCATATCTGCAGTTGGCAGCAGGAAAGCGGGACAGGTCACTTTTCCTGACGATCTGTAACCGACCGCTCAGGTATCTGGCACGGAACAGTATGGAGAACCGGCAGGTAAATTTTGAGGATCTGCGTAAATTTTATTGCGATAAGGACTGGATGCTGGATATTATTGACCAGTTTGATGTGGATGTCCGTATGATGAAGAATATGGCACCTTATGCGGCAATCCAGTATATCCGAAAAAAGATCGGATATGATGATTTCCTGAAAGAATATGCCGAAAAACATCAGATTTCGTGGAAGCAGCTGATGGATGTGATGGCAGAGCTTGAGGAGAGGAGTAAAAACTTCAAATCCTATGATGAATGGGAAATCCATATTGCAAAATATACGCAGGAGCTGGAAGAACAGCAGGCAAAGGCAAGGAAGATCAAAGGAGAGCGGGAGAATAAGGTACAGCTGATGACGATCCATTCAGCGAAAGGACTGGAATTTGAGGATGTATTTGTGATCCATGCCAATGAGGGTGAGATTCCGCATCAGAAGGCAGAAAAGAAAGACGAGATTGAAGAAGAGAGAAGACTTTTTTATGTAGCACTAACCCGTGCGAAAAATAATCTCTGTATTTCCTATATTACACAAAAAAACGGGAACAGTATCAAACCGTCCCGTTTTGTGGAAGAGCTTTTAGGTCAAAGAATAAAATAATTATTCTTCAATATCAAAGCCTTTAAATTCCTGTGTATCAAGCCATTCATCAAACTTATCCGCAGCGCGGTCATACTCATCATCATCTTCGATATTCTGAAGATCATGATCGGAGCCGCCTGTGGTATCACGGATAAAGCGATAGATCCATACGTCTCCGTCCTCATTTCCACCGTCTTCATCAAGCGGAAGAAGTGCAATGTATTCGGTAGAATCCATATTAAAAGTTGTGATAATGGCGCATTCGATTTCCACATCGTCATCAAGTGTCAGTGTGACAACATCGGATTCAAGCAGATTATGTTCCTTTTCCATTGTTCAGTTCTCCTTTCAATCTGATACTATCACTCTAACAGAGTATGGGGATATTTGCAAGGGGAAAAGTATTGACATTAGCGGTAAAAAAGATACAATAAAAGAAAGGTTTCAGGGAGGTTTATCTATATGAAGAAAAAGATTTTTTCTATCTTTCTTGTGATGGTTCTCTGTATTGGCATGACTGCAGGCTGTAAGAAGAATGTTGGGACAAGCCAGGACAATGCAATAGCAGAAGAGGACGATGACAGCAAGGAAGAGGCAAAAAGCTATCGTTTTGGATTTAGTTGTATTACCATGGAAAATCCATACTATATTACACTTGAGCAGGCACTGAGAGAAGCAGTCGAAGCACAGGGAAGTACGCTGGTGACAAAAGATCCGGCACTGAATGTAGACACCCAGATCGAGCAGATCCATCAGATGATCAAAGACGGACTGGATGCCATTTTTCTGTGTCCGGTATCAAGAGATGCGATCACACCTGCTCTGGAAGAGCTTAAGGAAGCCGATGTTAAGATCATCAATATTGATACGGAAGTTAAGGATACGGATTATATTGATGCCTTTATTGGTTCGGATAATAAAGCTGCTGGACAGCTTTGTGGAGAAGATCTGATACAGCAGAGTCCGGATGGTGGAAAGATTGTAATTCTTGAAGGTCTTACACAGAATTCTATTGTAGAGAGAATTACAGGCTTTGAGGAAGCAATTGCCGGAAAGGGATTTGAGATTGTAGGAAGAGCAGATGTCAGTGGAGATTTGAACGAGGCAAGAGAAGCAGCTAACAAGATTTTTGCAGAGAATAAGGATGTTACGGCAGTAATGTGTGGGAACGATCAGATTGCGCTTGGGGCACTGGTTGCAGCAAGAACAGCCGGTCTTACTGATGTAAAGATTTACGGGGTAGATGGTTCTCCAGATCTGAAAAAAGAACTTCAGAAGACGGATTCCCTGATTCGCGGAACAAGTGCGCAATCACCGATTAAACTCGGAAAAGAATCGGCCAAAATTGGTTTTGCTATTTTAAACGGGGATGATTATGAAAAGACAACGTATCTGGATGTATTTTTTATTGATGCCTCGAATGTAGATATGTATGGAGTTGACGGATGGCAGTAACAGGGGGAACAGTGGATATGAAGACAGCAGTGGGATTTCCGTTTCCACAGGGATGTACTGTGGAAGGACAGACAGCGAATTTTTCGGTAGCAGTTCCGGAAGGACAGACATGTGAACTGATCATTTATAAAAAAGGTGCCAGGGCTTCAGCATTTTCACAGGAGATGCCATACTCTGATGTGGCAGGAAATCTGCACTTTCTCTCCGTGGTGCTGGAACAACCGGAAGATTATGAATATTGTTATAAAATCGGTGGAAAGATAGTTCCGGATCCATATGGAAAAGCATTTTCAGGCAGAGAACACTGGTCTGTGTCAAAGGGAAAGGAAAAGAGAACACTGCGTACCCGGATCGTAACAGATACATTTGACTGGGGAAAGTCGCAATTTCCACATCTGAAAAAGGAAGATGTGATCGCCTACAGTCTTCATGTCCGTGGATTTACAAAACACAGTTCGTCCGGAGTCGCACACAAAGGAACGTTTGACGGAGTTACGGAGAAACTGCCCTATCTTCAAAAATTGGGGATTAACCAGATCCATCTGATGCCGGTTTATGAATTTGATGAGAATCAGAGGCATGTGAATTACTGGGGATATGGAAAAGCATATTTCTTTGCACCAAAAGCATCATATGCGGCAGGAGATCCGGTGAATGAGATGAAGTCACTTGTTCGTCAGATGCATCTTGCAGGGATTGAAGTTATTCTTGAGATGCCTTTCACAGAGGGAACTACGTTTTCTCTGATTTTAGATTGTCTGCGTTACTGGGTGATGCAGTATCATGTGGATGGATTTATTGTGAATCCATATATCTGCAATCCGGATGAACTTGCAAAGGATCCTGTGCTTGCGAAAAGTAAGATCCTCAAAAAAGAAGACGGATTCCAGAATGTGATGCGCCGTTTCTTAAAGGGAGATGAGGGCATGATCCGGGATGTGATCTGCCAGCTGAAGAATCAGGATACACAGCTGTATAATTATATTGCAAGCCACAACGGATTTACGCTCTGTGATGTAGTTTCCTATGATGGAAAGCACAACGAAGCAAATGGTGAGAATAATCTGGATGGTCCGGATTACAATTACAGCTGGAACTGTGGGGCAGAAGGGAACAGCCGGAAAAAGGCGGTTAACGAGTTGCGGAAGAATCAGATATTTAATGCGTTCTTTTTACTTTTATTTGCACAGGGAATGCCGTGTATCCTTTCCGGGGATGAATTTATGAATACCCAGAAAGGGAATAATAATGCATACTGTCAGGATAATCTGATATCATGGCTTGACTGGAACCAGCTTTCCAGACAGGAAGAATTATATACATTTGTATGTCGACTGATTGCACTTCGCAAAGCCTGTATGAAGCAGATAGCGAAAAAATCAGAAGACACGATGGGCAGAAGCGGAATCCCTCAGATTTCCTATCATGGGGAGGATGCGTGGCAGATGCCGGCAGGGCGTGCAAGCAGACAGCTTGGTGTATTCTATCATGAAGAAAGTACAGAGAAGGACTTTTATATTGCATATAATATGCACTGGCTTTCTCATTCATTTGCACTTCCTTCCCTTCCAAAAGGAATGGAATGGGTGTGCATAGCAGGGACAAAAGAAGGAGTCCTGGATGAAAAAGAAGCAGTTCCGGTAAAAGATAAGAAGGTTCAGCTGGAGGAGCGAACGATCAAAGTTTTTGTTGGAAGGCAGGCTAAAGAATGAAAATCTGGAAACATTTTTGCACCATAACACATCACAAATATCTGGTTATGAAGAACTGCTTTAAGGTAGGACTTTACAGACAGGGACTTTTGCATGATATGTCGAAGTACTCTCCGGCGGAGTTCTGGGTTGGGTGCAGGTATTTCCAGGGAAACCGGAGCCCGAATAACGCAGAAAGAGAAGAAAAGGGCTATTCTTCGGCATGGCTGCACCATAAAGGGCGCAATAAACATCATTATGAATACTGGATTGACTACGGACTGGAAGGGGAACCAATGCTTACCGGGATGAAGATGCCCAAAAAGTATGTGGTCGAGATGTTAATGGACCGGATCGCAGCATCCAAGATTTATATGAAAGATAAATATACGGATACGTCACCGCTTGAATATTATCTTCACGGTATTGCAGGGGACTGGATGCATAAGGATACCAGGGCACTTCTGGAAGAACTTCTCTATATGCTCGCGGCAGACGGGGAAGAGAAAACTTTTGATTATATCCGAAATACCGTGTTGAAAACGAGAGATTATTAGAAAAAGAGGATAAAAACATGGCAGATTTACCAAAGGATCCAATGATCCTTCTGAGTGTGGTCAATACAAAATTACGGGATTTTTATGCAGATCTGGATACTCTTTGCCAGGAGATGCAGATTGAGAAAAAAGAACTGACAGAGAAACTGGCATCCATTGATTATGAATATGATGCAGGGCTGAACCAGTTTGTATAGAGAGGTTAATAACATATGAATAATATTGATTTTGATGCAATAGATCTTATCAAAGAAGCTCCGGTCACTGAGCCGGAGAGACAGTACTATTACATTGCCAAAGCGCGGAAGTATGTAAGCGAAAAAGCACAGGAGATCGGAAGAAATCTGACTTTTTGCGTGACGACTTTCGGTTGTCAGATGAACGCTCGTGACTCCGAAAAGCTGGTCGGTGTTCTGGAACTGATCGGATACAAGGAAGAGCCGGATGAAGAGAAAGCAGACTTCGTTATCTACAACACCTGTACTGTCCGTGAAAATGCGAATCTGCGTGTTTATGGACGTCTGGGACAGCTTGGTGCAAAGAAGAAAAAGAATCCGCATATGTTCATCGGACTCTGCGGATGTATGATGCAGGAACCGACTGTTGTAGAGAAGATCAAGAAGAGCTATCGGTTTGTTGACCTGATCTTTGGAACTCACAATATTTATAAATTTGCAGAACTGATCGTGACAAGATTTGAATCTGAGAGAATGGTGATCGATATCTGGAAGGATACCGATAAGATTGTGGAGGATCTTCCAAGCGAACGTAAATTTTCCTTCAAATCCGGTGTTAACATCATGTTCGGATGTAACAATTTCTGCAGCTACTGTATCGTACCGTATGTGCGTGGACGTGAGAGAAGCCGTAATCCCAAAGATATCATTCGCGAGATTGAAGGACTTGTGGCAGATGGTGTGGTAGAAGTTATGCTCCTTGGTCAGAATGTAAACTCTTATGGAAAGAATCTGGAAGAGCCGATGACATTTGCACAGCTTCTTCAGGAGATTGAGAAGATTGAAGGACTGGAGAGAATCCGCTTTATGACTTCCCATCCAAAGGATTTATCAGATGAACTGATTGATGTAATGGCACATTCCAAGAAAATCTGCAAGCATCTGCATCTTCCGGTTCAGTCAGGAAGCAGCAGGATCCTGCAGAAGATGAACCGCCATTACACCAAGGAGCATTATCTTGAGGTGGTAAGAAAGATCCGCGAAGCAGTGCCGGATATTTCCCTTACAACGGATATTATCGTCGGATTCCCTGGGGAGACAGAGGAAGATTTCCAGGATACTCTGGATATTGTAAGACAGGTGCGTTATGACAGTGCCTTTACTTTTATCTATTCCAAGAGAACAGGAACCCCTGCGGCAGCAATGGAAGATCAAGTTCCTGACGACGTGGTAAAAGACCGTTTTGATCGCCTTTTAAAAGAGGTGCAGCAGATTTCAGCGGAAGTATGCTCTGTACATCAGGGAACCACACAGGATGTGCTGGTAGAAAGTGTCAACGATCATGATTCGTCATTGGTGACAGGACGAATGAGCAACAACCTCCTGGTACATTTCCCAGGAGATGAAAGCATGATCGGCAAGATCGTGACAGTTTACTTAAAAGAGGCAAAAGGCTTCTATTATATGGGAGAACTTTGTAAATAAATCCAATGATTTGTGATAAAATCCAAAAGAAACGCTCATGCTATGTAAGAGATTTGCATAGTGAGGGCGTTTTTTATGGTGAAAAGAGTGAGTAAAAGGGTAAGTGAGATAGTCTTTCTGATAGCAGCAGGGGGAAGCACCTATTATCTGATCGAGATCTGGTTTCGTGGATTTTCTCATTGGACCATGTTTGTGCTTGGGGGAGTTGCATTGACATTTTGTAGTTTTCAGGGCGAGGTAATGCACTGGTCTGAGCCGATGTGGATTCAGATTATCCGGGCAGTGCTTTTCCTGACATCCCTGGAATTTATGACGGGGATTATCTGTAATAAATGGCTGAAGATCGGGATCTGGGATTACCGGGATCAGCCGTTCCAGCTGTGTGGCCAGATCTGCCTGCCATTTATGGTGATGTTTTCAGGACTTTTATGTCTTGCGATCGTGCTTGGAGGAGTGGTGCTCTGGGGCGTATATGGGGAGGAAAAGCCGGAGTTTCATGTGTTGTAAAAGGGACTTAAGCATTTTTTATATGTGAAAAATGATGAAATTAAGATGAAAAGAGTCGTGGGAAACCAAACTCTTTTCATCTTTTTTTGTGGATGGTTACAAAAATGAGCATAAATGCATTTTGTTAAATGTAAAATGTTAACAATTCTAGGAAAATTAAGTAAGATACAAGAAAGGTTCAAGATAAAAAACAAGTGAGTATAATCATGGAAAAAGGAGGGCAGCAGGAAAAATCGGGGAAAATATAAACTGTTTTTTATTGAATGAGAAGTATATGTTATTTGGAGGAAAAATAAAAATGAATCAATATGATGAAGCCTTAAAAAAGGAGACCGCGTTTTTAGGTCAGCCTAGGGGGGTGGGGACTCTCAGTTTTGTACAGCTTTGTTCATCTTTTTCAAGCTACGCAATGAATGCCGTAATGATCTATTACCTGTATGCAAATGCACCTGCAGGTCTTGGATTCGATAAAGCAGATGCAGCACAGTTGATTTCTTTATATGCAACTGTAGTCGGAATGACAACCATCATCGGAAGCTATGTCTGCGACCGTATTCTTGGATGTCGTAGGTCACTGCTTGTAGCCAGAGTTACCGGATTTATCGGTTATACTTTACTTGCATTTCCACTTGGGATAGTAGGATATGCAGCAGCTATGGGATGTATGGTATTCAGTTCACTCTTCGCAGGAAGATGTATCGAAACTCTGATCGGTAAATTCTACGATGAGAACGATGGAAGACGTGACAGTGCTTTCACAATTTCTTACGTAATTTCCAATATCGGTGCAGCAGCTCCGGCCCTTGCAGGTGTAATCGCAGCGAAATGCGGATATCACGCAGCATTCGCATTATCAGCAGTTCTCTCATTCTTAGGTACTGTTGCTTATATTGCTACTTACAAAAAATTCTTCGGAAATATCGGTCTGGAACCGGATGATCCGCTTCCGGCAGATAAGAAACGTTCTTTTGTTGTAAAAATGCTTATTGTTGTTGCTATCGTAGGAACAGTTTTAGCAGTTTCATTTGCAACAGGAAAGCTGAAAATATCTTCTTTTGCAAACGTAGTAAGTACTATTTCTATCTTTATCCCGCTTGCTTATCTTGTCTTCATCTACTCAAGCAAGAAGACAGAAAAGCATGAGAAAAAGAAAGTACTTTGCCTGCTTCCGCCATTTATTTGTAACGCCGTTACACTTTTGATCTGGACACAGACAATTTCAATCCTTGCTATCTTCTATGAAGAAAAAGTAAACCGTGTGATCTTCGGAGTAGAAATTCCGGCAGCTTCCTTCCAGACAATCCCGGCAATTTTTGCCGTTTGCTTCGGTAGTATTCTTACTATGCTTTGGACAAAACTTGGCAAGAAACAGCCGTTCGGAACAACAAAGATGGGATTCGGAACGATTTTATGGGGACTTGGCGCAATGATCATTGCACTCCTTTATGTCATCTACCCAGGCGATGCAAAAGTAAATGCATGGTGGATCGTGTTGTTCTATGCAGTACTGATGGTTGCTGAAGGATTTACATGCCCGATCGGTTACTCCATTACAGCAGTAGCAGCACCAAAAGCCTTTGTAACACAGATGATGACCGTATGGTCAATGTCTCAGTCAGTAGGAGCTGCTCTTAACATGATCCTCGTTAATTTCTATAAAGAAGGAAACGAAGTACCGTTCTTCATCGGAATCGGTGCGGTTGTAGCTATCCTTGGTGCAGTCGTACTCGCTTTCAGCAAGAAGCTTGCAGAAGGAATGGGAATGGAAAGAGAAGCGTAGGAAATTTCTCGAGAATAAATCAAATAAATGTCCTCTTAAAGAAGAAATAATAAAAAGTATCAAAAAAATCCTTGTCAGGCAAAGATGTCCGGCAAGGACTTTTTGATTCTATAACATTTTGTAATATTTTGTAATAAAGGAGGAAAGTGAGGTGGACAGATTTAAAAGAATGCTGCGATTATTACAATATAAACTATAAATCCCTATGTACTTATATGCAGAAAAATAAAATATCAAAAGAGGAGGCGCTCAGCCATTATTATCAGTATTATAAATATAATCGTTTTACATATAACCATGTGACTTATGATAGTTTTGCAGCTTGTTGTGAGGCTTACAATATTAAATCGGTTTGCGTCAGAAGATATGCGAGAAAAAAACATTTTCTATTGCGGCATGCATTTGCCAGCTATCTGAATTATCATAATAAACGAAAAATGTATTTCTGCGGACAGGAATATATTACATTTACATCATGTTGCAGAGCATTTGGATGCAATGCATCTTATGTGTCGGCATACGCAAAACGGCACGGAATATCCAGAGAAGAAGCTTTGAAATTTTATATCAATCGTATTGAAAAGCAGGAAGGACAAAAAATAGATTCCAGAACATTTGTATTCCGGGATAGTATTTATCATGATTTGAGTGACTGCTGCCGCAAACTTGGTATAAATGTCAGCAGCGTTTATGGTTATATGTGGAGAACGAAAAAGGGTAAAGTAGAGGCGGTTGAATATTACTATAATAAAAAGATGGAGGATTATTTTGAATGGGAGTCGGTTTTATACTCGTCTTTGTCGGCATGCTGTACAAAATTTGATGTGTCATTAAAAGCAGTACGCAATAGAGCGTGGCGAAAGAACTGTTCGATCCAAGAAGCTTTCCGACATTGTCTGAGAAGGAAGCAAAGTCTGGAAACGGATGTATTTTACTAT
>ERZ772858.2685-NODE-2685-length-12540-cov-2.910052_pt1 | contig 12540 bp, 10 predicted proteins | sample MGYA00512136_ERZ772858 | MGnify/ENA primary metagenome ERZ772858 (study PRJEB29015, sample SAMEA2737726) | human gut metagenome | biome: human gut; feature: human-associated habitat; material: faeces | place: China | collected 2012 ...
GGCGGCCGCGCAGGGCCTCGGCGTCCTGTTCAACGGCTACCTCTGCCGCGCCTCCGAGGAGCTCCCCGCCGTGCGCGCGTTCCTTGGGGCGGACGAGCGCCCCCTGCAGATGTGCCTGTTGCTGGGCTGCCCCGCCGTGTCCTATCCCCGCACGGCCCCGCGCATGCCGGGCGACTTCGTGGTGAAGTAGGCTGCCGTCATCGCAAAAAGTAAAGAACTCTTGACATTCTGCCGCGGAGGCGGCATACTGCGAAATGTCAAGAGTTCTTTACTTTGTGGCCGAAAGGAGCCGATCATGGACGAGATGGAGAAGTCGATCAGGACGCGGTCGGAGGCCCTGGGATACAAGTTCGCGGTCCTGCTGCTGGCGACATGGACGCTCGTCAATCTGGTGCTGTACCTGGCCACCGGGGGCGCGCGGGATATGCTGCCCACGCTCGTGCTCATCGCCGTGCTGCTGGCGCAGGGCTTCTCCGAGGAGTCGATGAAGCGGCGCATGGTGCCGACCGACTGGTTCTTGAGGAACAGCACGAAGGTGGCGCGGCCCGTATGCGCCGCTACGACGGAGGCAGGCATGTTCTTGCGGATGACGGCACAGATACGGCGCAGTACAGCGCGTCGGACGGACGGCCTGTAGAGCTTCGCGAAGGAGGCGAATTCCGGGATGACGAGCATGACTCGCCGAGCAGGCCGACAATCTCAGTGCCCTGATAGATCGGATACTTTGAGAAGGTGATGGCGTGCTGGCGGCCGCGCGCGATGCAGCGTCCCTGTCCGTCGTGGACTGGCTCACCGTGCTCTAAGACGCATTTCTCGGTCTGGTCCATCTCGAGATTGGAGAGATGCCAGCCGAGATCTTTGTCGGTCTTGCCGATGAGCTCGTTGGTGTTCTGGGTGCCGTAGTAGCGCAGAAAGGCAGAAATCGCGCCGCGAGAGGTTGATGACGACCGGCACGATCGGCAAATCCTGCTGTTGACGGGTGTGGAGCGCCTGGATGGCGGTCTTTGCGATGAAGTGGTCGAGCAGGTGAATCTTGTTGGTTTCTTCGAGCACGGGAATGAAGTCGCGCGGGAGGATCTCTCCACGCTCCGGATCATGCCAGCGTGCGAGCGCCTCGAACGAGCAGATCTTGTTCGTCAGGGCGCGCAAGACGGGCTCGTAGCAGACGGTGATGCAGCCGCTCTGCAGAGCCTCTTCGAAATGGTTGGCGACGTAGTCGCGTATGGTGTTGTTCACTTTATATACCCTTTCCCCGATACAGGTATCATAATCGTTAAGTTCATTATAACATTTTTCGGGGGGTGAGAACAATTCGCTTTATATTTTTAGCCATTGGCGCGTGTTTTTTATCACAGCAGCTTTTTTTAAGACAGATGTCCTTTCTATTTCGTTTGCTATTGATTACAATAGAAACAAGAAAAAGCGATAGCACAGAGAAAAGAGTCTGACGATTGCCAACAGAATGAACAGGGTGTCACTCCACTGGCAAGCGCCGAACAATAGGAGGAATACAGAATGAAAGCAGCAGAGATCTTGGCACATGTCGACCACACGCTCCTGAAGCAGACGGCAACCTGGGCAGATATCCAGCGCATTTGCGACGAGGCCGTGATGTACCACACGGCGACGGTCATGGTACCGTCCGCTTATGTGCCGCGCATCGTGGCCAAGTACGGCGATGCCCTCAAGGTCGCGACGGTCGTCGGCTTCCCGAACGGCAACTGCAACACGGCGGCTAAGATTGCGGAGACGGCACAAGCCCTCGCGGATGGCGCCGAGGAGATCGACATGGTCATCAACATCGGCATGCTCAAGGCAGGCGAGATGGACTATGTGACCAAGGAAATCCGCGCACTCAAGAAACTCTGCGGCGCGCGCGTGCTCAAGGTCATCGTCGAGACATGCTTCCTGACGGAAGAGGAGATGATCGCGGCCTGCCACTGCGTGACGGAAGGCGGTGCCGACTTCATCAAGACGTCAACGGGCTTCGGCTCGGCAGGAGCGAAGCTTTCGGACATCGAACTCTTCAAGAAGCACATCGGACCGAACGTGCAGATGAAGGCCGCGGGCGGCATCCACACGCGCGAGGAGATGGAAGCCTTCCTCGCAGCGGGCTGCACGCGCCTCGGCGCCAGCGCTGCCGTCAAGGTCCTCAAGGATGAGATTTGATCGTTAAAAAATCGAGTAGAAAGGAATGACAGACATGCAGGCATTCAAACGCGCGTTCATCATTGTTCTCGACAGCTTCGGCATCGGCGCAGAGCCGGATGCGAAGGAATTTGGCGACGGCGACTGCAACACGCTGCGCTCCATCGTCGCTTCGAAGGAGTACGATACGCCGAACATGAAGAAGCTCGGCCTCTTCAACATCGACGGCGTCGGCTGCGGCACGCCGGAGGCTCAGCCAATCGGCGCCTTTGCCCGCCTGCGCGAGCTCTCGCGCGGCAAGGACACGACGACGGGCCACTGGGAGATCGCAGGCATCATCTCGGAGCGCCCGATGCCGACGTACCCCGACGGCTTCCCGCCGGAAGTCATCGCAGAGCTCGAGAAGGCGTTCGGCCGCAAGATCATCTGCAACAAGCCGTACTCGGGCACGAAGGTCATCCACGACTACGGCCGCGAGCAGAAGGAGACGGGCGCGCTGATCGTCTACACGTCGGCCGACAGCGTCTTGCAGATCGCAGCACATGAGGACGATGTGCCGGTCGAGCAGCTCTACGAATACTGCCGCATGGCGCGCAAGATCATGCAGGGCGAGCACGGCGTCGGCCGCATCATCGCGCGCCCGTACGTCGGCGAGTACCCGAACTACACGCGCACGCCGCGCCGCCACGACTTCTCGCTCGACCCGACGGGTGACACGATGATGGATGCGCTCGCGCGCAAGGGTCTCGCGACGATCGGCGTCGGCAAGATCTCGGATATCTTCGCGGGCCGCAGCATCAGCCGCACGCTCGGCATCAACAAGGATAACGTCGACGGCATGGAGAAGACGCTGAAGCTCATGGATGAGGACTTCACGGGCCTCGCGTTTGTCAACCTCGTCGACTTCGATATGCAGTACGGCCATCGCCGCGACATCGACGGCTACGCGAAGGCATCGACGGTCTTCGACCGCCAGCTCGGCGAGTTCATGGCGAAGATGAAGGACGACGACCTGCTGATGATCACGGCCGATCACGGCTGCGATCCGGGCGCACCGGGCACGGATCATACGCGCGAGTACGTGCCGCTCTTGATGTACGGCAAGCACGTCAAGGCAGGGCTCAACCTCGGCACGTATCCGACGTTCGCAATGATCGGCGCGACCATCTCGGACATCTTCGGTGCTGACCTTTACACGAAGGGCGAGAGCCTGCTGCCGCGCATCATCGAATGACAGATGCCTCCCTTTTGGGAGGCGTATAGGGGAATCTATCAAAATATATCGAATAAGGGGAAAATTATTATGCGCATGTACGATCTGATCACGAAGAAGAAGCACGGAGAAGCACTGATGGACGCCGAGATTACCTATATGATCGACGGCTACGTCAAGGGGGACATCCCCGATTACCAGATGTCGGCGATGCTCATGGCCATCTGGTTCAAGGGCATGACGAACCACGAGATCACGGAACTCACGAAGGTCATGGCGAAGTCGGGCGACATGATCGACCTCTCGGCCATAGCGGGCAAGAAAGTCGACAAGCACTCGACGGGCGGCGTCGGCGACAAGACGACGCTCATCTGCGCGCCAATCGTCGCAGCCTGCGGCGGCAAGGTCGCGAAGATGAGCGGCCGCGGCCTCGGCCACACGGGCGGCACGGTCGACAAGCTCGAGTCGATTCCGGGCTACCAGACGGCGCTCTCGCGCGAGAAGTTCTTCGACACGGTCAACAAGTGCGGCGTCAGCGTCATCGGACAGTCGGGCAACCTCGCGCCGGCCGACAAGAAGCTCTACGCACTGCGCGACGTCACGGCGACGGTCGACTGCATCCCGCTCATCGCTTCGTCCATCATGAGCAAGAAGCTCGCGGCCGGCTCCGACTGCATCCTGCTCGACGTCAAGACGGGCAGTGGTGCCTTCATGAAGACGCTCGATGATTCCATCAAGCTCGCACAGACAATGGTCGCCATCGGCGAGCTCGCCGGCCGCCGCACGGTCGCCCTGATCACCGACATGGACACGCCGCTCGGCTACGGCATCGGCAACAGCATCGAAGTCATGGAGTCGATGGACGTCCTCAAGGGAGAGGGTCCGGCTGACCTGCGCGAGGTGTCGCTGCAGCTCGCTTCCAACATGCTCTACCTCGTCGGCAAGGGCACGCCGGAGGAATGCCGCGCGATGGCCGAGAAGTCCATCGAGGACGGCAGCGCCTTCGAGACGTTCTGCACGATGGTCCGCGCTCAGGGCGGTGACGACAGCGTGCTGCGCGACTACACGAAGTTCCCGCAGGCACCGTACCGCGCGGAGATCAAGGCAGAGCGTTCGGGCTACATCACGAAGATGAACGCCGAGGAGATCGGCGAGACGTCCGTCGTGCTCGGCGCAGGCCGCGAGACGAAGGAGAGCACGATCGACTTCTCGGCAGGCCTCATCCTGCACAAGAAGTACGGTGATGAAGTCAAGGAAGGCGACAGCCTCGTGACGCTCTACACCTCGAAGGAGTCGGCCCTTGCCGATGCGGAGAAGATGTACCGCGAGGCCATTGCCATCGGCGATGAGCAGCCCGTAAAAGAGCCGCTCGTCTACGCGCGCGTCGAGAAAGACAAAGTCGAGAAGTATTGATAGAAAGAAGGAGCAGGGAATGACGGATCAGGAACTCATCGAAGTGGCGAAAGCCTATCGGGAGCGCGCCTATGCGGCGTACTCGAACTTCAAGGTCGGCGCAGCCGTGCTGACGAAGGACGGCAAGGTCTTCGGCGGCTGCAACATCGAGAATGCCAGCTACCCGGTCTCGAACTGCGCCGAGCGCACGGCCATCTTCAAGGCGGTCTCCGAGGGCCACCGCGACTTCGCGGCCATCGCGATCATCGCCGATACGCCGGGCCCGTGCTCACCGTGCGGCATGTGCCGCCAGGCCATCAGCGAATTCAAGATCCCGAAGATCATCATGGCAAACCTCAAGGGCGATGTGCAGGTAGCGACGCTTGCGGAAATCCTCCCGTTTGCCTTTACGGATAATGACCTCTGATATATAATGATGTAATGGAAAAGTCGGTCACATGTCCTTTTCGGGCAGTGGCCGCAAGGATCTCATCCAAAGAAGATAGGAGCAACCCATATGTATTTCATCATCAATCTCCTCGGCGTGCTGATCTTCCTGGCCGTCGGCGTGCTTCTCTCGAAGAAGCGCAAGGACATCCACTGGCGCGGTGTCGGCTCGCTGCTCGCGCTCAACGTGTTCATCGCCTGGTTCCTGACCTCGTTCCCGATCGGGCGCGACATTGTCCAGGCCGCAGCCGCGGGCTTCACCTGGCTCGTCAGCGTCGCCTACGAGGGCATCGCCTTCGCGTTCCCGGACTGGGTGCATGTGCCGCAGATGAACTTCTTCACCTCGGCCCTGCTGCCGATCCTCCTCGTCGTGCCGCTCTTCGACATCCTGACGTATATCGGCCTCCTGCCGTTCGTCATCAAGTGGATCGGCAAGGCGCTGGCCTTCCTCACGCACGAGCCGAAGTTTGAGTCCTTCTTCGCCATCGAGATGATGTTCCTCGGCAACACGGAAGCCCTAGCCGTCTCGAGCCTGCAGCTCAAGCGCATGAAGGCAGACCGCTGCCTGACGCTCGCGATGATGTCCATGAGCTGCGTCACGGCCGCCCTGATCGGCGTCTACACGAAGATGATGCCGGCTGAGTTCATCCTGACGGCAGTTCCCTTAAACGTCATCAACGCCCTGATTGTCACGAACCTCCTGCATCCGGTCAAGATCACGGAGGAGGAGGACACGGTTGCCCGCCTCGATGACGGCGGCAAGGAGCGCGAGCCGTTCTTCTCGTTCCTCGGCAACTCCATCCTCGGCGCTGGAAGACTGGTGCTGATCATCTGCGCGAACGTCATCGCGTTCGTCGCACTCGCCAAGCTCATCGACATGCTGCTCGTGCTGATCCATCCGGCCATCACGCTCGAGAATATCCTCGGCTGCATCATGTTCCCGTTTGCCTGGCTGCTCGGCCTCGACTCGACGGAAGCCTTCGCCATGGCGCAGTACATGGGCACGAAGCTCGTCACGAATGAGTTCGTCGTCATGCTCAGCGTGCAGGACATCCTGAGCACTTACAGCCGCCACATGCAGGGCGTGCTGACGGTCTTCATCACGTCGTTCGCGAACTTCTCGACGCTCGGCATGATTATCGGCTGCTTCAAGGGTCTCGTCGACGACAACAAGAACGATCTGATCTCCCGCAATGTCGGCTATATGCTGCTCTCGGGCATCCTGGTCTCCCTGCTGTCTGCCGGTCTTGCAGGCCTCTTCATCTGGTAAGCAATGCATAGAGTCTCCGCAGAGAAATCTGCGGAGATTTTTTTGTGGAAAAAGAGAAAAAAGGGTGTTGACAGGAGGCAAATGGGATGGTAAGATATATATCGTTGCAGGCGGCAATCACGCGGCAGGGCAACAAAATTGAATAGCTTCTGATAGTAGAGCATTGTGGAGAGTTGTCCGAGTGGTTGAAGGAGCACGCCTGGAAAGCGTGTATACGGGGAAACCTGTATCGAGAGTTCGAATCTCTCACTCTCCGCCATTTTTATATCCTTTTTCAGGTCGGGCCGCAGCGCCTGGGTCTTGCGCAATGGGGCCTCGTGAACCACGTCAGGTCCGGAAGGAAGCAGCGTTAAGCGAATCGTTCCATGTGCCGTGAGGGTGCCTGGGGACTGCGGTTCGACGTGGAAAAGGATGGAGAGCAGCCAGAAACGGCTGCTTTTTTACTATATATTATTGTTATTGTTCATGGAAGTGAGGCGGCACCGGAGGGGTCCACCGGGGATAGCTGGCCAACGCTCCGCGGTGACGCGCTGCTAAACCGATTTTTTGCCTTTCAATCCATCCTTCCGAAAGCGCTAAACGCACTTCGTTTGGACGACGCTCTTTCGAAAGGATTCTCGTGGGCAAAAAATCGGTTCTTTACGCAACGCGTCAATGCTCCGCTTATGGCCATCCATCCCCGGTGGCCTGAGCGACGCCTGCTCTTGGCCGGGCCATGCTCTGCACTGAGCCATGGAAGGGTATCCATAAGTGGAGCTTCAGCCTGCTGCGCGGAACGTTGGATACCCTTCCATGGCGGCTCGTTTGAAGAGAAGAAGGTTCAGCAAACATCACGCGCAGCGTTGGTCAGTCGTCCCCGGCCGGGCCTCGAAGTTGCGATGTCTGCCAATCAGGTCGTGGTAATCAAAAGAGAGGAGAGGGATTGCGATGGCGTATATTGCGCTGTATCGGAAGTGGAGGCCGCAGACGTTCAAGGACCTCGTCGGGCAGGAGCATATCAGCCGGACGCTGGCAAATGCGATCACGAGCGGCCACATCGGCCATGCGTACCTCTTTGCCGGCCCGCGCGGCACGGGCAAGACGAGTACGGCGAAGATCTTGGCGAAGGCGCTCAATTGTGAGCACGGGCCAACGCCGGAGCCGTGCGGGCAGTGTGAGCAGTGCCGCAAGATAGCGGATGGCTCCTCGATGGATGTCTTTGAGATCGATGCGGCCTCCAACCGCGGCATCGACGAGATCCGCGACCTGCGCGAGACGGTCAAGTTCGCGCCGGTCGATGGCCGCTACAAGGTCTACATCATCGACGAGGTCCACATGCTGACGACCGAGGCGTTCAACGCGCTCCTGAAGACGCTCGAGGAGCCGCCGGCGCACGTCGTCTTCATTCTCGCGACGACGGAGGCCCACAAGGTTCCGCCGACCATCCAGTCGCGCTGCCAGCGCTACGACTTCAAGCGCATCACCGTCGAGGAAATCGAGAGCCGCCTGCGCTACATCACGGCAGAGATGAAGATGGAGGCCGAGGACGAGGCTCTCGCGATGATCGCGATACAGGCCGACGGCGGCATGCGCGATGCATTGTCCATCCTCGACCAGTGTGCAGCGCTCGCTGAAGGGACAATCACGGCAGAGCGCGTGCGCCAGATCCTCGGCCTCGTCGGCCACGACTGGATCTACAAGATGACAAAGGCGCTCGCTGCGCGCAATGTGCAGGAGGCGCTCCAGATTCTTGCGGAGCTGCTGCGCGATGGCAAGGACCTCAAGCAGGTCCTCTCGGAACTCTCGCTGCATCTGCGCAGCCTCATGATCTTCCAGGCGGCGGGCACCGTCGAGGCCATGGACCTCTACGCCGAGCCGCAGGATGTACTGCAAGATCAGGCCAGGCTCTTCGCGCCCGAGGTCCTGCCGCGCATGATTGCGCGCCTGCACGAGGCGATGACGGAGATGAAGTGGTCGCCGCAGCCGCGCATTACCGTCGAGGTCGCATTGATGGAACTCTGCCGCCCCGAGCTTGTGGCATCGACTCAAGGAAATGCGGGTCAGGCTGCCAGTAACGGACCGAGATCAGCTTCAGGCAATCCCGCCGACGAGGCGCGCATCGCCAAGCTAGAGGCGGCCCTCGCGCAGGTCACCTCGTTGCTCAAGCAGGCGACAGCTGGTGCGGATGCCCGCCCTGCAGCCACCGTTTCTGCCGTGAGCGTGCCGACTCCTGCACCTGTTGCTGCACCTGCCGCCACTCCGACACCGACGGCCGTGCCCGAAGAGCCCGCCGCTGTCGATGAAGCGGGCCTTCAGGTCTGGAACCAGCTCTTTCAGGCCCTGCGCGATCAGCACAAGGCGCCGATCCTTGCCTGCATCCAGAACGCCCGCTTCATGGGCATGACGGCCAGCCAGTTCCAGATGCGCATGCAGAGCGGCCTCATGGCCTCACTTGTCATGCGCAATTACCGCAAGACCATCGAGCGCATCCTGCAGGAGCTCACGGGTCGTGAGCTGCGCCTCGTCTGCGCCGGCGAGGACGCGCCGATGAAGGCCCCACCGCGCCCGCGGCCAGCCGCACCGAAGATTGCACCAAGGCGCGAGACGCCGCCTGCAAAGCCGGAGCCCACGGAGATCCTCGAGGAAGTCGCCCCCGACGAGCGCGCCTCCCTCAAGAAAGCCTTCGACGTCTTCGGCGCCAACGTCGTCGGCGTCGAGACGACAAAGGCCGCGCCGCAGCCTGCCGCACCGGAGCCAGCGGGCCATGACATCTACGAGGACGGCGCCATCCCGCTGCCGGAAGACGGCGACGTGCCACTGCCAACGGAGGACGACGAATGAATTTGATCAAGGAATTGCAGGAGCAACAAGACTTCTCGGATTCAGAGCGAACGATTGCGACGTACTTGTTGCAACATTCCCGCCTGTTGCCGAGCATGACGACGCGCCAGCTGGCGCGGGAGACGTATACGAGCTCGGCTGCCATCGTGCGTTTCTGCCAGAAGCTCGGTTTTGGCGGTTACACGGAATTCCGCGTGGAATTTCTCGCACAGATGATGAAGTATCTGGAACAGCCCTATGGCGTCGAGCTGTCCGTGACGAATCAGGACTCGGTGCATTCCATCCTGGACAAAGTCACGCGACTGGAGATCGATGCCTTGCAGGAGACCTACCAGATGCTGGATGCCAAGGAATTCGTGCGGGCTTTCGCAATCTTGCAGAAGACACAGCACATTGACTTTTATGCGATGGACAACAACCTCGATATCGCCAACATGGCCGCTTCGAGCTTCATCATGGCCAACAAGTGCTCGACCGTCCACACCGCCATGACGATGCAGTACCTGCAGGCGACGGGCGCGCCGAAGGAACATGTGGGCTTCTTCATCAGCCGCACGGGCGAGAACCGCATGCTCATCGACATCGCGCATCTCTTGAAGCTGCGCGGCAATCCGTTCCTGTTGATCACGGCGAATCAGGAGTCGACCCTGGCTTCGCTTGCGGATGTCGTCTTTCCCGTGGCTTCTGTCAAGTCGATGGAAGAGCTTGGTCCCCGCGTCTTCCTGATGGGGGCCAAGTATGTTACGGATGTCCTCTTCGCCGTCCTGATGACGCGCGTGGACTTCCGCAACGCACAAGAAAAAGAGATATGGCTGAGTAAGCACTTTCATTATTGATAGTCCTGACGATCTTGGTGGATTGCTGCCTGCCTTGACGAGTGAATTGCATAGTGGAATTTTGTAACAGCGTTTCAAGACGCTGTTTTTTTTTCGTCCATCGTTGAAGCCGTGTTTCCTATTGATTTCATTTTGTTGAACGCGAAAATGGCCCATGGTATATTAGAATCACCTTGAGGGGAAGGGAGCCTGAGACAGGGCTCGTGGATAGCATGTATCATTTGGGAACAATGGAGATAGGAAAGAGGAAAGAGCATGACTAAACAAGAACTTTTCGATAAGTTTATCGAAATCATGGGGGAGTTTGCTCAGATTCGTGCGGTAGCAGCTCTGCGTGATGGCTTCATCATGACGACGCCGTTCACGATCTGCGGTTCTGTATTCCTGCTGCTGGCCAACCTGCCGGTGCCGGGATACGCCGAATTCATGGCCTCCCTTTTCGGAACCGATTGGACGGCACCACTCAATGCGGTGGCCGGCGGCACCTTCAGCGTCCTGGCGCTGATCGTCGTCTTGTCCATCACCTATAAATTCGTAGAGAATGAGGGCTGTGATGCCATGATGGCATCCATCCTCGCGCTGTCGACCTTCCTGATCCTGATGCCGCCGACCATCCTGTCGAAGGGCGGCGAGACAGTAGCCGACATCATCCCGAAGGCATGGGTCGGCAGCAACGGCGTCATCACCGCTATCCTCGTCGCGTTCTTCGTCTCGTACGTCTTCTGCTACTGCGAGAAGAACCACATCGGCATCAAGATGCCGGATGCCGTACCGCAGGGCGTGGCGAAAGCGTTCACGGCGCTCGTGCCGGGCATGATCTTCTTCACCTGCGCTTCGGTCCTCTACGGACTCTGCCATTACATCGGTGCGACGACGCTTCCAGAACTCATCTTCAAAGTCATCCAGACGCCGCTGCAGGGCCTGTCCGATTCGCTCGCAGGCGGCACGATCATCGTCGGCCTCCAGAGCGTCCTGTTCTGGGCTGGTATCCATGGCCCGAACGTTGTCGGCGGCGTCGTGAGCCCGCTGCTCATCGCCAACTCGCTCGACAACCAGCACCTCATCGACATGGGCATGACGCTCGTCAACAACCCAGAAGCCAAGATTTTCACGTGCCAGATCAACGATGTCTTCGTCAAGAGCGGTGGCTGTGGCCTGACGCTCGGCCTGCTGCTCGCTGGTATCTTCACGGCGAAGTCGGAACAGCTGAGCTCTTTGCTCAAGATGGCCTTTGTGCCGGGCCTCTTCAACATCAATGAACCGTTGATCTTCGGCCTGCCGATCGTCTTTAACCCGTACCTGCTCGTGCCGTTCGTCATCGTGCCGCTCATCGCGATGTTCATCACCTACGGTGCCATCGCCTCGGGCTTCATGGCCCCGTTCAGCGCCGTGCAGGTTCCTTGGACAACGCCGCCAATCATCGCAGGCTTCCTGCTCGATGGCTGGCAGGGCGCTGTCGTACAAATCGTGAATCTAGCCATTGCGACGGTCATCTATTTCCCATTCCTCAAAGCACAGGACCGCGCCTTCCTCAAAGAGGAGATGGCCGATGTTGCCGCAGAGGAGGAGCCTCAGGGCAAGGCAGAAGCTGCCATTGACCAGTGACAGAAAAGAAAAATAAAGAATGCGCTGTAGCGGGGGAAAGATGCAGCAGCGCAATGCAAGAGAGATAAGAGAATCAAGATAGAAACGAGAGAAAGAGGATGTTCTGCATGAATCAGAAGAAGACAACAGCACTTCTGCTTGGACTTACCATGAGCTTGACGGGCACGGCCTTCGCTGCCCCGACCGACCAGGCCCAGGACATCGACAGCCGCATTGCTGCCCTTGAGCAGCAGCAGAATAACCTGGAGAAGGAACTCAAAGAGCTCCGCCACCAGAACAGCCAGCTCAAGAATCAGACGCGCAGCCAGAAGAAGCAGCTGAGCGGCCTGAGCAAGAGCGTCAAGAATGAACTCGACCGCGTCCAGATTTCCGGCTTCGGCCGCGTCAGCTGGGATAACGACAACATCAAGGGCTACACTGACCGCAACGACAACCGCCGCTTCTACCTCGATCTCAAGGGCAAGTTCAAGGTCAACGACGACTGGAACTTTAACTTCGAGAGCGAGACGAACCCGCGCTATGCGAACTACGTCATGGCAGACGGCACGCTCAAATCCCACAATGGCCACGACGATGAAGACGGTGCCATCCAGCGCGTCTGGGCCGAAGGCAAGACGGGCAAGGTCAACTACGATATCGGCCGCAGATGGCGCGGCCTCGGCTTCCAGAATGTCCTGCTTGGCAACGAGACAGACGGTGCCGTCATCAGCACGGCCATCCCGAAATCGAAGCTCACGGCAAATGCCTTCTACCTGACGCCGACGGACAAGGGCTATAACTTCAGTGTCTACGGTGCTGGCGTCCAGGGC
>ERZ772858.2689-NODE-2689-length-12527-cov-3.716004_pt1 | contig 12527 bp, 9 predicted proteins | sample MGYA00512136_ERZ772858 | MGnify/ENA primary metagenome ERZ772858 (study PRJEB29015, sample SAMEA2737726) | human gut metagenome | biome: human gut; feature: human-associated habitat; material: faeces | place: China | collected 2012 ...
AGAGTATGCGGTAAAGCTTTTGGAAGAACGAATCGTGCAGGGAAGAGAAATTTGTGTAAAAGTATCGATTCCTACGAAACTTTATGTGCGTGATAGTGTTAAAACAGTAAAATAATAAATTGAGAAATAAAGAAACCATGAGAAAAAGCTCATGGTTTTTTTATTTGTAAAAACGAAGAAAATATTAACTTGGTAAATGATAATTGTTTTACCGAAGAAAAAGAGCTTTTTGAAGAAAAAGAGTTGTGAAAAATGTATAAAAAAGAACTAAAAATAGTGGATAAAATGTAGAAAATACATTTATTTAGTAAAAACTATTTACAATTAACCAGTAAAATAGTAGAATGATTTTACCAGTTAAAAAGAGATAAAAACAGAGGAGGAAATAATTATGAGAAAAAGAATTGCAATTATTTGTGTGGCGGCACTTACCGGAACGATGATGATGACTGCGTGTGGCAGCAAAGAAGAGGGAGGCAGCGAAAAAACAAGCGACGGAAAGACAAAAGTTCGTTTTGCAACCTGGGACGTAGCAGATGATGTTGATGCACAGCAAAAATTAGTAGACAAATTTAATCAGGAACATGATGATATTGAAGTAGTTTTAGAAGCATACGGAAGTGACTTTGATACAAAACTCAGTGCAGGTATGGGTTCAGGAGATACACCGGATGTGGTATATATGTGGAACTATCCGGCATATGCAGATGGACTTGAACCGTTGGATGAATACATTGATAAAGAGGGCGAAGAATATAAAGACAATTTTTATAGTACACTGTGGAACTATAACTCATTCGATGGCACCACGTATGGTATTCCGGTAGGATTTACTACACATGCACTTTTCTATAACAAAGACCTTTTTGCTGAGGCAGGTGTAGAAGAACCGACAGATAGCTGGACCTGGAGTGACCTTCAGACTGCGGCTAAGACAATCGAAGAAAAAACCGGTCAGAAAGGGTTTGCATTCCAGATGAAACCAGATCCATACGATTTTGAAATGTATCTGTGGAGTAATGAAGCTGCTTATTGCGATGAAGAAGGAGTGATGTCAGGAAAGATTGATTCCAAAGAATCTCAGGAAGTCTTCCAGATGTTCCAGGATATGGAAAAAGACGGATACGCAATTGCTACAGAAAAGAACGGAACTGATGAATTCCGTGCCGGAACCGCAGCAATGTATATCTATGGCTCATGGTCAATTAACTCATTAGATGAAGATGGAATGAATTATGGTATCGCTAAGATTCCTTCTTTTGACGGAAAAACATCCGTAAGTATTTTAAGTTCTTCCGGACTTTCTATTTCAAAAGACAGTAAAAATAAAGAAGCTGCATGGGAATTCGTAAAATACTGGACAGGCGAAGAATGCAATAAAGCAAGAATCGGTATCGAGCTTCCGGTATTAAACAGTGTTGTAGAATCAGAAGGAATTATGGATGAAGCAAAATATGCACCATTCTATGAAATGTTAGAGCAGAGTGATGGACATACACCGGCAAGTTTTCTGATTGAAGACTGGTCAGAAGTTTCAGAAAACCTTAGCCTTTCATTCGAGCAGATCTTTAATCCGAGTTCTTACATGGATGTAAAAGATGTTTTAAAAGAAGCAGCAGATGCACAGTAACCAAATCTGAGTAAATCGGCATCGGAAGATTTGCATAAGCCGATGCCGATCAATGGGAGAGATAAGATGAAACAGAAAAAATTTCTGAAAACGGCAACACCATACCTATTTATTATGCCGTGGATTATTGGATTTCTTGTATTTACAATCGGTCCTTTGATTTTGTCCTTAATTATGAGTTTCTTTGATTGGCCACTTACTACAGCGCCGACTTTTCGTGGACTTGGAAACTATATTGACATGTTTACAAAAGATAAACAGTTTTGGAAATCCTTGGTAATCAGTTTAAAATATGCAGCGATTTTTGTACCACTTAATATGGTTATCGCATTGTTTCTTGCAATGCTGATTACACAGCCGGTAAGAGGCGTAAAAGTATTCCGTACAATTTTCTATATTCCGGCCGTTATTTCCGGTGTAGCCGTTTCTATTATCTGGGGCTGGATTTTAAATGGAGATTACGGTGTACTGAATTATCTGTTATCACTGATTGGGATTAAAGGACCAAAATGGCTGGTTGACCCGGCTTGGGCATTGCTTGCAGTTATCATAGCAAGTGCCTTTGGTGTAGGAACAATGATGCTTATTTTCTATACCGATATCAAAAATATTCCGGTAGACGTATATGAAGCGGCATCCATTGACGGAGCAGGTCCTGCAAGAAAATTTTTCAGTATCACTCTTCCGATCATTACACCGACGATTTTATTTAACCTGATTACATCGATTATTAATTCTTTTCAGCAGGTAACACTGGTTATGCTGTTAACCGGCGGTGGACCACTGAAGTCAACGTATTTCTATGGCTTGTATACTTACAATAATGCATTCAAACATCATAAACTTGGATATGCCAGTGCAAATGCTTGGGTTATGTTCATCATTATTCTGATTTTGACTGCATTTGTGTTTAGATCATCTTCCGCATGGGTATTCTACGAAACCGAAGCAAGAAATAGCGGAGCTAAGAAAACAAAAAAGAAAAAAGGGGGTAGCAAGTAATGAAGATGTCGAAAAAATCAAAAGCAGTGATTTATATCTTACTCGGGCTTGTGGCACTTTACTTTCTTGCACCGTTTATCTATATGTTGTTTTCAGCATTTAAGACAGAGGGCGAAGCGATTGCATATCCACCGAAGCTGTTTCCATCCGAATGGCATTTTGAAAATTTTGCAAATGCATGGAAATCACAGCCGTTTGGTACGTATCTTTTAAACTCGGTGTTGGTAACGGCTTTGACAACGATTGGTCAGGTACTTTCTTGTTCTTTGGTTGCCTATGGATTTGCAAGATTTAATTTTAAAGGAAAAAACGTACTTTTTATGATTTTGCTTTCAACAATGATGATTCCATGGGATGTTACCATGATTCCGCAGTATATGGAATTTAAGTTGTTTGGATGGATCAACACATTGAAACCGTTGATTGTACCGGCATGGTTTGGTTCGGCTTATTATGTATTCCTGATGAGACAGTTTTTGATGGGAATTCCGAAAGACTTTGAAGAAGCCGCACGCATTGATGGAGCAAATCAGTTCCAGATTTATTGGAAAATTTTTATGCCGATTATGAAACCATCATTGATTTTGGTTGGTGTATTAAACATGCTGACGGTATGGAATGACTACCTTGGTCCACTCATTTTCTTACAGGATCGAAGCAAATATACACTGGCACTTGGACTTGCTTCCTTTAAGGGAGTTCACAGTACACAGATTATTCCGATGCTTTGTATTACAATCATTATGATTATTCCGCCGATTATTATTTTTATTATCGCACAGAAATATATTGTTGAAGGAACCAGTGGCTCTATTAAATAAGACAGACTTATAAAGCGGTCAGGCAGACTGGAACTGTCTGGCCGTTATTGTCGGTAAAAGAAGAGCTGAGAGGAGAAGATTATGGCAAGAAAAACAGTAAAAAGATGGGAAGACCATCGGATTACCGGAATTGGGAGAAGAGAAGCAAGAACTGCTTTTTATAGAGATTCGCAAAAAAGAATCTGTTTAAATGGAGAATGGAAGTTTAAATATGTCGAGGCTCCGGAACTTTCACCGGAAGGATTTGAGCAGCCTGGTATTTGCGAAGAATGGGATACAATTGATGTTCCATCGGTATGGCAGCTTCGAGGCTATGACAAAATGCATTATACGGATGTGCTTTATCCTTTTCCGGTAAATCCACCGTATGTACCGGATGAAAATCCTACCGGAATTTACAAAAAGACAGTAGTTTTAGAGGAACAGTGGTTACAAAAAGATACCATTTTAAAATTTCATGGTGTTGATAGTGCATTTGATGTCTGGGTAAACGGAATGTATGTGGGATTTAGTAAAGTAAGCCGTCTGCCATCGGAATTTGAAATCACCGACTTTGTAAAATACGGTGAAAATGACATCACAGTACGAGTTTACAAATGGTCGGATGGCACGTATCTGGAAGATCAGGATATGTGGTGGTTATCCGGAATCTATAGAGATGTCGAATTAATTAACGAAGAAAAAAATGCGATTTTAGATTTACAGGTAAACGGTACCTTAGATGACAGTTATAGAGATGGTATATTTACTGCAAAAATTGCAATGAAGCAGGCAGGTACAAGCCTTAAATGGAAACTTTCCTATAAAGGAGAAGTGGTGCTTGAAGAAAAGCTTACTTCGGAAAGAAAAGAAGCTTGTATAGAAGCAAAACTTTCGGAAGTTTATAAATGGACCGCAGAGACCCCGAATCTATATGACTTTACGGTGGAGAGTGCGACACAGGAAGTGACGGTTCGATGTGGCTTCCGTAGAATTGAGATAAAAGACAAAAATTTCCGTGTAAATAATCAGGTCATTTTATTAAACGGAGTTAATCATCATGATTATAATCCAAAAGAAGGAAGAGTTGTAACCAGAGAGCTGATGGAAGCGGATATTCGTCTGATGAAACAGTACAATATCAATGCAGTGCGTTGTTCTCATTATCCGGCAAATGAATATTTTTATGATTTGTGTGACGAATATGGACTTTATGTCATTGATGAAGCAGATTTGGAATGTCATGGCTTTGAGTGGGTAGAAAATTATACCTGGATTACAGACGATGAAAGTTGGAAAGCAGCTTATGTGGATCGTAGTGTGCGTATGGTGAAACGAGATCGAAATCATCCATCCATTCTTATGTGGTCTATGGGAAACGAGTCTGCATTTGGATGTAATTTCCGTAGCGCAGCAGAAGCCATTCGTAAGCTGGATGATACCAGACTGGTTCATTATGAAGGGGATTTTGAAGCAGAAGTAACAGATGTATATTCCACCATGTATACTCGATTAAAAGGCTTAAAAGAAGTTGCCGAATATCAGGTAAAAGGTGACAAACCACATGTGATGTGCGAGTACGGGCATGCGATGGGCAATGGACCGGGTGGATTAAAGGCATATCAGGATTTATATCGCAAATATAAACGTCTTCAAGGTGGATTTTTGTGGGAGTGGTACGACCATGGAATTTATACCGAAGAAGAGGGACAAAAATATTATAAATATGGCGGGAATTATGGAGATTTCCCTACAAACGGAAATTTCTGTATTGATGGAATTTTAATGCCGGACCGTACTCCATCTCCGGGAATGGAGGAATATAAGCAGATTATTGCGCCGGTTGAGATTACAGCAGTAGAAGGAAGCATGAAAAAAATCCAGCTTACAAATTATTATGATTTCCTGAATTTGGAAACGGTGGTACTTGATTGGAAACTTCAAGCAGAAAACCAGATTGTACAAGAAGGAGTTGTAGAAAACCTTTTTGTGGCTCCGCATGAGAAAAAGACAATTACGTTGCCGATTAATGAATTTGAAGTACAGGCAAATACAGATTATTATCTGACTTTGACCGTGTGCCAGAAAGCAGATACCAGATATGCTTTGGCAGGTCATGAAATCAAAAAAGTTCAGATTCCGTTACAAATCAGAAAAGATGAGTTTGCAGTCAGAAAAGCTGCAGACAAACTTCAGGTGTCAAAGTCTCAGGACGTGCTTACCGTAAAAAATAGCTGTATTACAGCAAAATTTAGCACGGTATTTGGAAAGTTGCTCTCTTTTGAAGCAAATGGAAAAGAATATCTGAGTGAAGGCCCGAGAATGAACGTATATCGTGCGACCATTGACAATGATATGTATAAAAAAGAAGACTGGATGAATAAATATTTTATTCAAAAACCGGTAGAAGAGACCGAATCTGTATATTGGAAGGAAGAAGCAGATAAAGTGACTGTGCAAATCAAAACATTCTTTAGCTGCTATAACCAGTCATGGGGATTTGAATGTGATTATACTTATGAAATCTATTCTTGCGGACAGATGAAAGTAGAACTTCAGGGCAAAGCCATTCAAAGAGGTAAGCTGGAACCGCCATTTTTACCGCGCATTGGAATTACAATGAAAGCAAATAAAGCCTTACAAGAAACCATGTGGTATGGAATGGGACCGGGAGAAAGTTATATTGACAGCAAGGCAGCTTCGGTTATGGGTATCTATGAAAGTACAGTAGATCAAATGATGACAGATTATGTATTTCCACAGGAAAACGGTCATCGTGAACAGGTCAAATGGTTTAGAATCGGAGATACAACAGATGGCTTGTTATGTAAGATGGAAAATAAATTGGGATTAAATCTTGCAAATTATACAGATGAAAGTTTGGAAAAAGCACAGCATCCGTTTGAAATTGAAAAAGCGGAGCATGTCATTATCCATTTGGATTATCTGCATTCCGGGCTTGGAAGTAATAGCTGTGGCGAAGAACAGTTAGAAGAAAATAAAGTGAAGCTTCAGGACTTTGCAATGGCCTTTACCGTTTCGGCAGTAAAATGCGGAACAGAGATTGAAGAAGCGAGAAAACAGTACATCGATTAAAAAGGAGAAAATTGTACATGAGTAAAATAATGTTTTCAGAAAATCTGCAAAGCAAGTTACATGGTGAAGAATGGCTTATCTGGCAAGAACAGTATGAAGCAAAAGAAAATCTCAAATATGAGAGTCTGTTTGCACTTTCCAATGGCTACCTCGGAATCAGAGGCAGCCATGAAGAAGGTACAAAAATCACACTGCCATATCTTTATATCAATGGAGTATTTGATAAGTCAGAGACATTTATGAGGGAGCTTGCGACCCTTCCGAACTGGCTTGGAATCAAGCTTTATGTAGAAAAAGAGTTAATCGGAATTGAAGACTGTGAAATTGTAGAGTTTGCAAGAGTGCTTGATATGAAGGGAGCGTTCCTTGGAAAGAGAGTGCACTTAAGAGATTCAAAAGGCAGAGAAACGCTTATTGAAGGAATCCGTTTTGTCAGCAGAAATAATGTGCATCGTATGGGAATCAAACTGCATGTAACACCGCTTAACTATAGCGGAATCATTGAAGTGGAAAGTATTATTGATGGCAGTATCATTAATTTCTATGATGCACCGCGATTTAAAGTAAAACATACTTATATGACCGCAAATGAAAAATTGGCAACAGATGGATGTTATATCGAAGTGGCAACCAGAGAAAATCATTTGCATGTAGGCTGTGGCTGCCGAATCGAAGCGTATGCAGACGGTAAACCGGTGCTTGGAAATCGTATGACGAGTAGATTTGGCGAACAGTGTGTAGAATTTGGTGATATTCATGTCGAAGAAGGCAAAGAAGTAGAGATTGTAAAATATGTTTCTATGTATACCGAAAGAGAATGTCCGGCTTACGCACTGCATACAACCGTTGAAAAAGAAATCGAACAATTTATTGAAACCGGTTTTGAAGAAGAACTAAAATTGCATGAAGCTGTGTATGCGCAAATGTGGGAAAATGCGGATCTTAAGATTACAGGCGATGCGGAATTAAATCAGGCAATTCGGTTTAATATTTTCCATTTGATGAGTACCGGAAATGAACACGATGAGCATGTAAATGTCGGAGCAAAACTCTTAACCGGAGAAGAGTATGGTGGACACGCATTCTGGGATACCGAGCTGTTTATGCTTCCATTCTTTGCATGGGTGTTCCCGAAGACCGCACAAAACCTGGAGAATTACAGATATCATCTTTTAGATGCTGCACGCGCAAATGCGCACAAGAATGGTTATAAAGGAGCGCAGTATCCATGGGAGTCCGCAGATGACGGAACAGAACAGTGCCCGGATTGGACGATTGAACCGGATGGAACCTGCTATCGCTGTTATGTGGCAGTCTATGAGCATCATGTAACCGCCGCAGTGGCATATGGAATTTGCAATTATATAAAGATTACGCAGGATATGGAATTCCTTTATAGCAAAGGCGCAGAAATATTGACAGAGACCGCAAGATTCTGGGCAAGTCGTTGTGAATACAATCAAGCAAAGGATCGCTATGAAATTAATCAAGTAACAGGTCCGGATGAATGGCATGAGCCGGTGAATAACAATCTGTATACCAATTATCTTGCAAGATGGAATTTAAGATATGTGCTTTCACTTTTAACTGCAATGAAAGAAGAAAAGGCGGATGCTTATCGTGCGTTGGTTGAAAAAACAGGGCTTACAGAATGTGAGATGGAGACTTGGAGAGAAGTACAAGAAAAAATTTATCTTCCAAGAAAAGAAGGCACAAAGTTGTTAGAGCAGTTTGAGGGCTATTTTGAACTGGATAATGTGACAATTGAACAATATGATGAGAATGACTGGCCAGTGCGTCCGGAAGCACTTAAAACCAAGAAAGCAAGTGAGACTCAGATTACAAAACAGGCGGACGTTGTAATGTTGCTGCATCTTCTGAGCGAGGAATTTGACGAAGAGACAATGAAAGAGAATTATACTTACTATGAAAAACGTGCGCTTCATGGTTCCTCTTTAAGCCCGAGTATTTTTTCGGTTATGGGGCTTAAGGTGGGTGATGACTCAAAAGCATATCGTTATCTGCGTCGTGCCGCTTTTATTGACTTGCTGAATATGCAGGGAAATACAAGAGAGGGAATTCATGCCGCAAACACCGGTGGTGTTTGGCAGACCGTTGTATTTGGATTTGCGGGAGTGTCCCAGCGAGAAGACGGTATGTTAAAAGTGCGTCCAAATATGCCAAAAGAATGGCAGAATTTAACCTTCCGTCTGCATTATAGAGGTGCATGGCTTGAAATCACAGTGGATGGAGCAAATCAGGCAGAGATAAAACGTCTTGCCGGAGAAGCGGTAGAAGTTGAAGTGAATGGAGTTGTAAAAGAAATATAAAAATAGAAATTTTAGAAATATAGTTTAGAAGAAACAGGAGGATGAGTAATGAAAAAATGGCTGGCAATCGGAGGACTTATACTGGTTACGGTCATATGGGGCGGAGGATTTGTAGCAAGTGATATGGCATTGGAAAGTATGAAGCCTTTCCAGATTATGATGGTAAGATTCCTGGTCGCATCTGTGTTGATGGGAATGCTTGACCTGGGAAATCGAAAAAAAGCAGAGCAGGTAACCAAACGTGCGGGTGCAATAAAAGCAGGTATATTAATGGGAATTGCGCTTTTTATGGGGTTTTCATTGCAAACAATTGGTCTGCAATATACAACACCTTCCAAGAATGCGTTTCTTACAGCGCTTAATGTAGTGATTGTGCCATTTATCGCATTTCTTATTTTGAAGAAGAAAATTGGAATAAAAGGAATCGTTGGGGCAATTCTGTCAGTTGTCGGAGTAGCGCTGCTTTCCTTAAATGGCAATCTTACGCTGAGTTTGGGAGACGGACTTACGCTTCTTTGTGCTGTAGGATTTGCATTTCAGATTTTCTTGACCAGTGAATTTGTGAAAAAATATCCGGCCTCTGTATTAAACATGGTTCAGATGATTACCGCATTTGTATTATCCGCAGCGAGTCTTGTGATTTTTGGAGAAATGGAGTTCCAAGTTACCACAAAAGGATGGCTAAGTGTCTTATATTTAGGTATAATAAGTACGACTGTTTGCTATTTATTGCAAACAGCATGTCAAAAATATGTGGATGAGACAAAAGCAGCAATTGTGCTTTCAATGGAGTCCGTCTTTGGAACGATTTTCTCTATCATTATTCTTCATGAAGTAATCACACTGCGTATGGTAATCGGATGCATCATTATCTTGATTGCAGTCATTATTTCGAACTTATCGGAAGCAGAAGGAGAAATGAAAAATGAAGAAATACAATGCGATAATCTTTGATTTAGACGGAGTAATCTGTCATACGGATCAGTATCATTATGAAGCGTGGAAAGCGGTTGCAGACGAACTGGGAATCTATTTTGATGAAGCAATCAATAATCGACTCAGAGGCGTAAGTCGTATGGAAAGTTTCGAGATTATCCTGGAGCGTTATGAGAAAGAGATGAGCGAGGCTGACAAAGAACATTGGATTACAAAGAAAAACGAAATCTATAAAGCACTTCTGAAAAATATGAGTCCGGCGGATTTATCGCTTGAAGTAAAAGAGACTCTGGATGGCTTACGTGAAAGTGGTCATAAGCTTGCAATTGGATCATCAAGTAAGAACGCAAGATTCATTCTTGGACAATTGGGTCTTGGAGAATATTTTGATGCAATTTCGGACGGAAACAACATTTCGAAATCAAAACCGGATCCGGAAGTGTTTGTAAAAGCAGCAGAATATATAGAAGAAGCACAAAAGCATTGTCTGGTCGTAGAAGATGCAGAAGCCGGGCTTAAGGCAGCAATTGCAGGAGGAATGGATTGCGCAGCAATCGGAGATGCAGTCGGATGTGGACTTGGAACTTATAATCTGGCTACATTTTCGGAACTATTAAAAGTTGTAGAAAAACTAGAAAGAAGATGAATCAAATGAACGAAACATTTTTAATGAACCTTCTTAGCAGTATTTCCGTATCCGGTTATGAAGAACCGGTACAAGAAGTTGTAGAAGCAGAAATGAAAAATTACGCAGATGAAATCCGTTGTGATGAAATGCAGAATGTAACTTGCATTTTAAATCCGGACAGCGATGTAAGAATCATGCTTTCGGCACATGCAGATGAAATCGGGCTTATGATTTCCAATATCAGGGAAGACGGAAGATTGCAGGTGATTGACCGAGGCGGAATTGTGCCGGCAACGTATCCGGGGCGCCAGGTGCGAATTAAGACCAAAAACGGAGAAGTCTATGGGGTAGTTGAAGCATATCGCAGTCTCTTTAAAGATGAAAATCTCGGAACGAAACAGTTTTTGATCGATATTGGAGCAAAAGATAAAGCAGACGCTTTAAATTATGTAAGTCTAGGGGATCCAATCGTACCGGATACACCGATTCGTAAACTGGCAAACGGAAAATTTACTGCTCGTGCGTTAGATGACAGACTGGGTGTTTACATTATCATGGAAGCACTGAAACGATCAAAAGAGTTGGGATGTAAAGTTGGAATTTACGCAGCTTCCACAACAGGAGAAGAGACAACCAAGACCGGAGCATATTGGACCAGTGCCAGAATTCAGCCGACCATGGCAATTGTAGTAGATGTTACATATACAAGTGATTGCAGTGGAATGGATCCGGCAGAGATGGGAACCGTGTGCCTTGGAGAAGGACCGGTGCTTTGTAACAGTCCGATCGTGGTAAAAGCACTCAATGAAAAGATGGAAGAGTGTGCAAAGAAAGCAGGCATTTCGGTGCAAAGAGAAGCGGCAAGCAGACTTTCCTACACCGATGGAGATCAAATTCATTTTTCTAATCAGGGTGTTCCGATGGTGTTAGTGTCGATTCCGCTGCGCTATATGCATATGCCGGCGGAAGTGGCAGATGAAAAAGATGTGGAAGGGTGCATTGAGTTGATTGCACAGTTTCTTGCAGGGTATCAGGGGTAAGGTAGAAAAATGGAAATCAGTGAAGCAATCCAAAAGTGTACGATACTTAACAATGCGAGTGAAACAATAAAAGAATCAGTGCAAAAGAACGGACAAATAGTGCTTCAGGAAAAAGGTGTTCCTATTTTTCGGGAGCGAGAACGAGTAGATACATTATACTTCATTGTGGAAGGCTATGTGGTGCTGTACCGTCATAATCACCGTGGAGACCGGAAAAATATCTTTATTTATACAGATGGTGCACTTTTAAATGAAGTAATTGTAGAAAAACCAATCGCGTCAATCAGTGCAGAGCCACTTTGCGATACCCTTATGTTAAAGATTCCAAGAAAATATTTTATGGACTATATGGAAGATGCAGCATTTTCAAGAGAAGTGGTCTATTCAAGCACAAAGAAAATTCGTAAAATGTATCATCAGCTGGCGAACACTTCAAATTCATTTAGGCTTGAAAAGCAGATTATAGCAAAGGTCTGGAAATTGGCTCGAGACTATGGGATAGAGACTCCATCGGGAATACAGATTCCATTTAAAGTAACGATTACATTTCTGGCAGACATGCTAGGGGCAAAAAGAGAATCTGTCTCAAGAGTGATGGGACATTTGAAAAAATCAAACTTAATTGAATATCAAGAAAAGCTGATTCTCGTTCCAGATATTGATAAGTTGTTGAAAAAAATTCATGAAAAAGAATAATAAAACGTGATGATTATCACGGAAAGAAAAAATCTTTGTTGATAAAATGATATTAACAAAGATTTTTTTTGTATAAAAAAATAGAAATAGTAAGAAGAAAGGAACGATTATGGGATATCAGTTAGCTAGAGAAGCATTTTCAGAAATATTTGAGTCCATAAAAAAGAAATATGATATCTGGGCTCCGGTACGAAAAGAAGGAGAGGGAACCTTCTCAGAAATCGATGTGATTCGATATGATAAGATAGAAGATTTGGATGAAATTGAATGGGAAAAGCGTTCAGATTATTCTTTTAAGGAATCGCTGCTTAAAATCAGAGAGACGATTTTTTATTTTACAGAAGATGAGACAATCGTACCGAAAGAGCA
>ERZ772858.2706-NODE-2706-length-12445-cov-3.575948_pt1 | contig 12445 bp, 9 predicted proteins | sample MGYA00512136_ERZ772858 | MGnify/ENA primary metagenome ERZ772858 (study PRJEB29015, sample SAMEA2737726) | human gut metagenome | biome: human gut; feature: human-associated habitat; material: faeces | place: China | collected 2012 ...
CTTCCGTCTTCATAGTACTGAGTACAAGCTTCTGTTGTAATTGTGAAGCCCTGAGGTACAGGAAGACCAAGGTTTGTCATTTCAGCAAGGTTGGCACCTTTACCACCCAGAAGGTTTCTCATATTAGCGTTACCTTCTGTAAACATGTAAACCCATTTTGCCATTTTACATTTTCCTCCTAATTATTGTTCTTTAAAACATAAAAAATGTATGTTTTCTACGCACATAATTATTTTATAGAATTTGTGTCATTTCGTCAAGGTTATTCTGCTAAAATTAGCTAAAATTTTTATACATTCTGCATAATGTGATTTATTTTATTATTCTTATTATTGTTAAGGTTTTCTCAGTCCTTTATTCTGGTCTTTATCTACATTTTTCTCTCACATCTCATATATAACAGGAAAAAACGGGAAGCAAAACAGATAAGTTGATCTGCCCGGCTGCCCGTTTATAATTTTTATCAATTATTTCTTTCTGCCTTTTTTCATGTTCAGTACCAGATGTCTCGGCATACCATTTACCATAATAGGCTGATAATCTCCCTGGATCAGAGGTTTAATATAGTCTACAAAATCCTTAGTTACGTTTGTAGCATCTTTATTCATCCATTCTCTCGGAACAAGTTTCTCCTCATTTGCGATTCTGTGTACATCGTAGATACCTGTAGCTGCCATGTAGGGATCATCGGAAACACGGTCGATAACAACCATCTTACCTGTGTCACCTTCATCTGCAGCTTTAACTGCAGCACCACCTACCATGAATGCTTCATCAATATCCACTCTGGATGCCATGTGGGAAGCACTTCTCTGTAATGTGGAAAGTTCAACAGCTCTTGTCTTGCATCCGCACTCCGCTGCCAGGAAGTTTGCCAGATAAGTGGCTGTTCCCTGAAGCTGTTTGTGTCCAAATGCATCCACATAGTCTCCCACGCTTCCAAGCTCACATACATATCTTCCGTCTGCCAGCTTGATTCCCTCGGAAACTGCGATTACAATAGATGCTTTTTTATTCAGAAGATCTTTTACTTTTGCAAGGAATTTCTCAACATCAAAAGGCACTTCCGGCAGATAGATCAAATCCGGTCCGTCGCAGTCCTCAGATTTTGCCAGTGCTGTGGCACCTGTAAGCCATCCGGCATTACGTCCCATAATCTCTACAATAGTAACTGTAGGATAATCATATACAAGACCATCTCTGATGATTTCCTTCATAGTAGCTGCGATAAACTTGGCAGCAGAACCAAATCCTGGTGTGTGGTCTGTAACAGCTAAGTCATTATCAATAGTCTTAGGTACACCCATGAATTTAATATCGCTTCCGGTAACGATTGCGTAATCAGATAACTTCTTGATAGTATCCATTGAGTCGTTACCACCAATATAGAAGAAATATTTGATATCAAGATCATCAAGAATCTTGAAAATTTTATCAAATGTTTCTCTGTCTTCGCTTATCTCAGGGAGCTTGTACCTGCATGAACCAAGATAAGATGAAGGTGTTCTCTTTAATAAATCGATATCCATTGTAGAGTTAATCTTCTCTGAAAGGTCAACATACTGACCATCAAGAAGTCCCTTAATACCGTGGAGCATACCATAAACTTTCTTAGCTCCTCTGTCTATGGCTGTCTTATATACCCCAGCAAGACTTGAGTTGATAACAGAAGTAGGTCCTCCTGACTGTCCAACTATAACATTACCATCCATATTATATTCTCCTCCGAATCATATTTCTGCATAAAAATGCAAGTGATTATGTGCATAGTTTAGCACAATTTCTATAATCATACAACTTAAATGTTGAATATATTAATAATTATATTTATGCAAATGTACAGGCTTTTATGATATAATTTTCAAGGTGATTTTAATGCCGTATGTACGAGATTATGTTTATGGGCAGGAATGGAGAACTATATGTCAGTTAAGATTAATTCTTACAAAGGAAGAAGCATTAGACCAGTATACAAGGAGAGAATCAAGAAGGATGAATATTCTAATGCAATTGACAGAATATGTAATAGATATAAGTTAGGACACATTAAGCAGAATGAGTCTGGCAGGGAATATAAGAACAGGATGAATAAGCTGTTTTCAGATGATGTGATACAGAGTATGAAGAAATATTCGCATCATGGACGTACAAGCCTTTTCGGGCACAGCGTACATGTTTCTTATTATAATTATCTTGTGTGCAAGAAATTACATCTTGATGAGAAGGCAGGAGCTAAGGCAGGACTTTTACATGACCTGTTTCTGTACGACTGGCACAAGTATTCGCCTGGGAAGGGTGAGAGACTTCATGGTTTTGAGCATCCTACAAAGGCACTTAAGAATGCAGGAAAGTATTTTGATATAACAGAAAAAGAGGGAGACATGATTGCAAAGCATATGTTTCCATTGACAGTTACACCACCAAAATATAAAGAAACATTTGTTATTGTACTTGTAGATAAATTCTGCAGCTTTAATGAGGTGCTGGATGATTTCATACACAGGAAGTTCTGTGGAGCAAAGGATACAAGAATTAAATGGTTTGGTGCAGGTAAGGGAGAGAAACGATGAAATATTTAAGTGAAGAGCAGAATAAATGTTTTGTGGGAACAGGAGAACTTAATAAAGCTGGTGATAGTCTGGCTGTTTTCCTTGACAAATACGACCCTGATAAATATCAGAATCCATGCAACACTGTGGATACGCTTGTATTTACAAAGGAAGATTCACAGGTTAAGAGGATTCTTCTTATAAAAAGAGGAAATCATCCATATATTGGATTGTGGGCGTGTCCGGGAGGCTTTGTTGAGTTTAAAGAGAATCTTTATGATGCGGCTTTAAGAGAACTTCAGGAGGAAACTGGTCTGCATGATATTGAAGCAGAACAGCTTAAATCATATGGCGATTATGACCGTGACCCAAGAACAAGGATTATTACAACAGCATTTGTTGCATTGATAGATGAAGGCAGCCAGAAGGCTCAGGCTGGTGATGATGCAAGAGAGGCCGGATGGTTTGATATATCAGATGAACTGGTTAATAAGACAGAGGATAAGTCACTTGTTAAGGAAGAATGGCTGTGCAGGCTGTCCAATGCAGATAAGAATATTAATATCTGTGCAAGAGTGGAAGTTACCTATAGAAAAGGTATCCTTAAGGACCGCACATATAAGGTTGTTAACGGCGATGGGCTGGCAGCAGATCATGCGGCTATTATACTGGAAGGATACCATCATGTTAAGGAGGCACTTAACGCATGAGTGAGAAGATAAAGAAGAACGAGAAAGCTAAGAAGCAGACATGGAGGGCTGGCAATATGCTCTATCCTGTGCCTGCTGTTATGGTAAGCTGCGCAAGAAAAGGGGAGAAGCCTAATATTATCACGGTTGCATGGGCAGGAACTGTATGCTCTGATCCGGCGATGGTTTCAATATCAGTAAGAAAAGAACGCTACAGCCATGACATTATTAAGGAAACAGGGGAATTCGTTATTAATCTTACAACAAGAAAGCTTACAAGAGCCACTGATTATTGTGGAGTAAAATCGGGCAGGGACGTTGACAAATTTGCAGATATGCATCTTACAGCAGCGCCGTCAGTTAAGATTGAAGCTCCGGCAATTGCAGAAAGCCCTGTCAATATCGAATGCAAGGTAAAGCAGGTGTTAGAGCTTGGAAGCCACGATATGTTTATAGCAGAGGTTATGGCTGTAAATGTAGATGAAAGCCTGTTAGACGAGAAGGGAACACTGCATTTGTCAGACGCAGACCTTATCGCATATTCGCATGGAAGATATTATGGACTTGGTGATTTCATAGGTAAGTTCGGATATTCTGTGCAGAAGCCGTCTAAGACAAAATCTTCCAGAAAGAAAAAATAGGGTTTACAAACCAAATATCATATGTTAGTATAAATGTTACGAAATTGTTACAAAGATATTACAAGAAGATGACTATATATTAATATAATATTTGGAGGACATTATGGAACGCTTGTCAAGATATGGCAGACGAATGAGAATAACACTCATTAAGACAATGACGGTTGCCTGTTTTGTATGTATTATTGCTATTCCATTTTTATCAAAGAAATTATTAAAAACGGAAGCTAATTATTACAGTATTACAATTAATGGAATAAAGGTCGGAGCAGCTAACACAGAACAGGAAGTTATTGTTGCACTGGCATCAGCAAGGCAGGAACTTAGTGCACAGTATGAAGAAATTGTGTATATGGATCCTGATATAGAGATTGCCAAAGAGAATAAAGCAGTTGCACAGAGAATGAGTGTGGATGAGTTGTCTGGTGCAATATATAGTTATATGTTTGATAATGTTATGGATGTTGATTTCCATATGAATTATACAGTAAGACTTGGTGATTTTGTTGTAACATTGGAATCAAAGGATGCAGTTGTTTCTTTATTTGAGAAGCTTATTGCCAAATATGATCCCAATAATGCTTTTACAGTATCACTTGATACGGTTGATGCAGCGACAGGTACTTATGGAATAAGTGTGAATGAAAAGGCTACGGAAACTACAGCAGCAGAGATTGTATCCTCTGCAATTAGTGGTACAGCAATTTCACAGGACGGAGAGACAGTAGCTAATGGAGATGGTCTTATTGGAATTGGATTCGATGTTGATGTAGTTGTTGTGGAAGTTCCTACGGATAATGCAACTGTAACATCAGTAAATGACGCTTATGAGAGCATTACTAAAGAACACGAAGAAAAGACAGTATATACAGTTGAAGCTGGTGATACATTATCGGTTATTGCACAGAATAATGGACTTACAATGTCACAGCTTCTTGAGCTTAATTCTAATCTTACAGAGGACAGTGTAATTGCACCGGGGGATTCAATTGTTGTTACAGTTCCTAAATCAGAGATATCTGTTCTTACAACTTATCAGATGACTTATGAAGAAGATTATGAAGCAGAGCCTGATTATGAGGATGACAACACTAATTACAGAGGAACTAATACAGTTATTTCTGAAGGAACCGTTGGTCACAGATCTGTTATAGCAGAAGTTACCTACACTAATGGTAACGAAACAGGCAGAACATATGTTAAGGAGACTATTATTAAAGAATCCGTTCCGAAGACTATTGCAGTCGGAACGCTAACACCTCCAACATATTTAAGACCAATATCAGGAGGAACATTATCATCCGAATTTGGTTACAGATGGGGAAGTTTCCACAAGGGTGTTGACTGGTATGTTACGCAGGGTACAACAGTTACAGCCGCCGCTGCAGGAACGGTTACCAGAGCCGGATGGTATGGCGATTACGGATATTGTGTTGATATTACACATAGTAATGGCACTATGACAAGATATGGTCACTTAAGTTCAGTGAAAGTAAGCGTTGGTCAGAGTGTTTCTCAGGGACAGGCTATTGCAGCATCAGGTAATACAGGCTATAGTACAGGTCCACATCTTCATTTTGAAATATGGGTTGGAGGAACTGTAGTGAATCCGCTCAATTACGTTAATAAGAATTAATAAGTATTGAATAGGCTGCCCTGTTAAGGACAGCCTTTATTATGTAAATAAATGTATTTTAAATGCATATAATAAAATAAGGGTGAAATTGCCATATTTTTATAAATGTATTTTCAGGGAAAATCTTTACAAATCGAAGTTCTGTGATATACTTTATAAGATGTGACTATTATGTTTAGAGGTGCTATATGGAACAATATGTTGTCAAGGGTGGAGTGCCACTCAGAGGAAAAGTTTCCATTGGTGGTGCAAAGAATGCGGCTTTAGGTATTCTTGCGGCAGCAATTATGACAGATGATACTGTAACAATTGAAAATGTACCTAATGTTAGAGACACAAGAGTTTTACTTCAGGCTATAGAAGGAATTGGTGCTAAGGTTAAGTATGTTTATAACAATTCCGTTCAGATAAATGGTGGTTCAATCTGTGATACCAATGTAGAATATGATTATATAAGAAAAATAAGAGCATCTTACTATCTGTTAGGTGCTTTACTTGGTAAGTACAATGAGGCTCATGTTGCACTCCCAGGAGGATGCAATATCGGAAGCCGTCCAATTGACCAGCATATCAAGGGCTTTAAGGCACTTGGTGCGGATGTTGATATAGATTGTGGAGTTGTACATGCAAAGGCAGAGAAGCTTACAGGAGCTCATGTTTATTTTGATGTTGTAACAGTTGGTGCAACAATTAATCTTATGATGGCTTCATGTATGGCAGAGGGAGACACTATTCTGGAAAATGCGGCTAAGGAACCGCATATAGTTGATGTAGCAAATTTTCTTAATTCTATGGGTGCTAACATTAAAGGTGCAGGAACTGATGTAATCCGTATCAAAGGCGTTAAGAGACTTCACGGATGTACTTATTCTATTATTCCGGATCAGATTGAGGCCGGAACATTTATGATGGCAGCAGCAGCTACACATGGTGATGTTGTTATTCAGGATATTATTCCTAAGCATATGGAATCAATATCTGCAAAGTTAATTGAGATGGGATGCAGGATTGAGGAAGGTGATGACAGCTTAAGAGTTATAGCAGAGGGCTGTACACTTAGGAGTACTAATGTTAAGACTTTGCCATATCCTGGATTTCCAACGGATATGCAGCCTCAGATTTCAGTTGTACTTGCACTTGCTGAAGGTTCAAGTATGGTAACTGAGAGCATATTTGAGAACAGATTCAAATATGTAGATGAGCTTGGAAGAATGGGTGCCAAGATTAAGGTTGAGGGTAACACAGCCTATATTGAAGGTGTTAAAAGTTTTTGTGGTGTGCAGCTTAATGCTCCGGATTTAAGAGCTGGTGCGGCACTTGTTATTGCTGCGCTCGCAGCAGATGGAATATCAGAGATTGATGATATTGAGTATATCCAGAGAGGTTATGAGGATTTTGAAGGAAAGATTACTAACCTTGGTGGAATTATTAAAAGAGTTGATTCAGAGAGAGAACTTCAGAAGTTCAGGCTCAAGATAGGTTAATTGCAGGCTGTAGCGGATATTCCGTTACAGCTGTTTTAATTTATATTTAATAAAATTAATACATTTGTAATGTTACAAATATCCCTGTATATGGTAGTATTGAGAGGAAAAGGGGTTAATTATGAAGCTAAAGAATAAGTTGTATATTTCTTTCTGTATTATGGTTATACTTCCTGTGCTGCTGAGTGGTCTTGCTCTGGGAGGTCTGTATTGTGTACAGAAGGAAAGCATTGAGAGAACATATAATGTAGATGATGGGGCAATTCTCGTTGGCGTATATTCACCTATAATACTTTTTGGAAAGATTACTGACAGCATATATAAGGATATGAAGACGGAGGTTGATACTTCGCCGGAGCAGTTTACTAATAAGGAATATCTTGATGAATTATCAGGAGAGCTGTCATCTAAGATGTCCTGTCTTGTTGTAAGAAGGAATGGAATTATTATATATAATTCAACAGAAGCACCAGACAGCGAAATTGTAAAGATTCTTCCTGATTATTCTGCTGATGAAGAGAATGTTTCTGATGTTGGAACTTACAAGGGTGGGGAGTACCAGAGTCTTATAAAACAGCTTAATTTTAAGGATTCAGAAGATAATTTTTACAGCGTGTCAATTGTTACTTCATTGAAACAGATTCTTCCACAGGTTAAGACATTTATAATGCAGGTTATATTTGTTATAATTATGGTGTTAATTATTACAAGTCTTGGACTTACTCTGTGGATATACAGTTCTATTGTTAAGCCACTTAATAAGCTGAAGCTTGCAACTGATAATATTAAGGAAGGTAATATGGATTTCGAGATGCCAAAGGTATCTAATAATGAAATCGGAGATGTATGCCGGGATTTTGAGGAGATGAGAGTCGTACTTAAGCAGAGTGCGGAGGATAAGATTAAGTCTGATGCCGAGGAAAAGGAGCTTATCAGAAATATTTCACATGACTTAAAGACACCGCTTACGGCTATTAAAGGATATGTGGAAGGCTTGCGTGACGGAATTGCCAACACGCCTGAAAAGCAGGCTAAGTATATCCAGACTATTGCTAACAAGGTTAATGATATGGACAAGCTGATTGATGAGCTTACTATATATTCAAGGCTTGATACTAACAGGGTTCCATATACATTTGTCAGATGTAATGTAAGTGACTATTTTGGAGACTGTTGTGAAGAGATAGGCACTGAGCTTGAGGCAAGCCAGATTGAACTGGAATATAATGACCATCTTACTGAGCCGGCATATATGAATGTTGATCCGGAGCAGCTAAAGAGGGTTGTTAATAATATTATAAGTAACTCGGTTAAGTATATGGCTGAGGGACGACAGGGAAAGATTAAGATTGACCTGTACGATGAAGGCGACTACATTCATGCAATATTCTCAGATAACGGTATTGGCATTGCAGCTAAAGATGTTGAGAGAATATTTGAGCGTTTCTATAGAACTGATGAATCAAGAAACAGCAAGCATGGTGGAAGTGGTATAGGCCTTGCAATTGTTAAGAAGATTGTTGAGGACCACAAAGGAAAAATATGGGCAGAGAGTGTAGAGGGCGAAGGCACGACCATGCATCTTAATCTGCTTAAAGCAAAGGATGAAGAGAATCCTGAGAATGCATAATGAAACTACACGAAAGGGGACTGGCTATGAGCAAGATATTAATTGTAGAAGATGAAGAGAGTATTGCAGATATTGAGAAGGATTACCTTGAACTTAACGGATACGAGGTTGAGGTATGTAATGATGGAACAAGTGGACTTGCGGCTGCACTGCATGAGGATATTGATATGTGTATCCTTGATATCATGCTTCCCGGAACTGATGGTTTCGAGATATGCAAGCAGGTAAGAGAAGTTAAGGATATTCCTATTATCATGGTATCTGCAAAGAAGGAAGATATCGATAAGATAAGAGGACTTGGAGTTGGTGCGGATGATTACATGACCAAGCCATTCAGCCCTAGTGAGCTTGTTGCAAGAGTAAAGGCACATCTTGCAAGATATGACAGACTTGTAAGTAATTCTAAGAACAATAACAATATTATTGAAATCAGAGGAATAAAGATTGATAAGACAGCAAGAAGAGTATTTGTTAATGGTGAGGAGAAGCCATTTACAACGAAGGAATTCGACCTTCTTACGTTCCTTGCAGAGAATCCTAACCATGTCTTCACTAAGGAAGAACTTTTCAAGGAAATCTGGGATATGGATTCAATCGGTGACATCGCAACTGTAACTGTCCACATCAAGAAAATCAGAGAGAAGATTGAGCTTGATACAAGCAAGCCTCAGTATATTGAGACTATATGGGGAGTCGGCTACAGATTTAAGATGTAATTGACTAACCGCATGCTTGGTATGCTGGTGAAGCGACGTATTTAATTAACCAAAAGCCTACTAATCTACCAATAAATCTAGTTTTAGTAGGCTTTTTAGAAGTTTATTCTGCTGGTTGATATGGCATAGACCTACGAAAAGAGATGTATAAGCTCTTTTCGTAGGTCTTTTTTGATGATAAATGTATGTATATGACTGAGATGTGAGCGAAAAAGCCTACTAACTAGCCAAGAGAAATGGATTGAGTAGGTGATTCGCAATGCAAAAAAGTTGAATGACGTGAAAAAAGCCTACGAAATGCACACAAAAATGTGATTTCGTAGGTCTTTGAAAAACTGCGCAGTATATCAACTCAATAATCAAGCCAGATACATCACTGAAGCCCATCAATTTATCACAAAATCCGGCGTAACAGAGTATGTCTTATTATCAATTGTAAGCGAAACAGCGCACAGTGCAATCTGATTTCTTTTAAATGCCACTGCTTTAACGGCGTTATCCATGCCGCAATAAGCAGTGGCATATTTATAATCTCCAACAAGTGGGTTCCTGCGGCTTGCAAACTGAACTCTTATCTGGTGATGTCTGCCGGTAATCAGATGTATTCTTACATGTGTAATGTCTTTAACTTCATCATAAGATATCACTTCATATTCAAGCTTTGAAAGCTTTGCTTCTTTATCATTAGCGGCGTCATCTGCCGGAACTATGGCTGATGTGTTCGTTCTTCCATCTTTCTTTAAATAATCAACAAAAGTTCCTTTTAGTTCGGATAGTTTTCCACATATTAAAGCTTCATATTGTTTATTAAATCCGCCCTCCTTCTGCATTAGTGTGGAATACTTTGCTGCTGCAGACTTATTCTTTGCAATAAGCACAAGTCCCGAAACCGGCCGGTCAAGGCGGTTGATTATTGCTGCATATGCAGGCTTTCCCTGTGAAGCGTTGTAAGTCATAACTTCGCTTACAAGGTCCAAATCAAATCCTTTCGCACCCTGGGATAGCTGTCCTGCTGGTTTATTCACTATAATAATGTCTTTAGTTTCGTGTATTATATTAAGCATGGTTGTGTCCTTTTAACGTTTTTATTAAGAATACATGCGTTTTAATAATTAATCAACAACATTCGGCGAATAAATGTCCCAGCCACGCACACACTAATTAAACGATAATTATTAGCAGGTGTGAGGTGGCATATGGGTGAAAATGTGTGGGATTTCAGGAAGCGGCTGACATTGCTTGTTGGCAGTGTCGTTATTATTGCGGTGGTTTTCTTTATATTTAAAGTACTTTTCTATTATGTGTGGCCTTTCTTGCTTGCATTTTGTTTTGCGGTGCTGCTTCAGAAGCCGATAGTAGGGCTGGCGAAACTTTTAAGGGAGAAAAAGACTCTTGCTGCGAGTATAGTTGTAACAATGGTGACGCTTATAATTCTTTCAGTGCTGTTGTATGTCGGTTATATGGCGTTTCGCGAACTTAAAGATTTCATAGCCAATTTTGATGAGAACATTAACAGCCTTGATGGGCAGTTTAAGCTTGTATGCTGCCGTATTGATGGCTGGATTAAGTTGAAAGAAGGCTGCAGTTACGCATTTTTTGAAAAATGTAAAGGGATAATTATAGATGGTGATGGGCAGCAGATGTTCTTTACAATTATGAGAAAACATTCTGTCCCGGTTATAACATGGTGCGTTATGGCGGTTGCCGGACTTGTGGTGTGCTTTATTGGAACGATATATGCGGCGGCTGGAATTGAGAAGTACAGAAGCTGGCGGGAGAACACTATATTTAAGGACGAAGTCGGGGCGGTGCATATGGGACTTCGGACTTTGATAAATGTATATTTCAGGGTGCAGCTTATTATAATGTCGATAAATATTGTGGTGTGTTCAACAGCATTTTTAATGATAGGCAATCCATATGCGATTCTTCTTGGTGTGCTGACTGGGATTATTGACGCACTTCCGATATTTGGTACGGGAACGGTGCTGATACCGTGGGCTGTGGGAAGCCTGCTTTTCGGACATGTGAAAAATGCTGTGATTCTTGTGGTGTTGTATATTGTCACATATTTTGTGAGGGAGATTATGGAGTCAAAATGTATGGGTGACAGAATGGGAATTGCGCCATTTACAATGCTTGCGGTTATATATATCGGGATACTTGTGTATGGGGTTGTCGGATTTATTCTTGGACCAATATCATATTGTATAATAAAAGCACTTGTTCTTTACTTGAAAAGCATTTTAGAACATGATAGTTTAGATTTTTCCTTAATTATCTGTATTATCATTGTTATGACAGCACTTTGGGGAAATGAATATGAAACACAAATGGACATGATGTTAAGGTCTTGTAAAAAAGGAAAATATCAGACTCCGTTTGCTAAAGTAGTGTTAGGAGGTATTCTTTCGGTCGTATTATCGGCAATATTTCAACTCATTCAGATGATATACCTGGCAGGAAGCGTAGGATTTTCCCACGGGAATTATTCAATCCAGAGTTTGAAATTCTTTCAAAATTCTTCCTATCATATAACACTCAGATCTGCTGTAGTCACGATATTTATCATGAGACTGATTGGGGCAGTTCTGCTTTCTTTTATGATAATGTTAATAAACATATGGATCAAAAGAAAAACAATTAGCATGATCATAAGTATGGCAGTAATTGTACTGACATCGATCATCTTTCGAAGTGGCTCTATGATTTATGAGTTACCTTTACCATTAGGACCATTAAAAGCAGCAGGATATTTATGGCCATCTCAATTTGACGGTCAGTATGTTGGAAGCAAATTGGCCAAAGTCTGTACATTCAAAGAAATATCTCATGGAAGTTTTATAGCAGTCAATGCTATGTGTTTGGGTGAAATAATAATATTAGGTGTTTTATGTGTTATCTTTTTTTCAAAATGGAGAATAAAGAAAATTCATATTTATAAAAAGATGATGGGAATCATAACATTATGTTTCATTGCATCAACTTTATTTGCTACAGGATGCAGCAAAAGTACGAATCATAGGGAAGTTAGAGTATCTATAAGCAAAGAAGATACGCAGGAAAAGGCAATATGGAATGGAAAAACGATCGAAATAGA
>ERZ772858.2716-NODE-2716-length-12403-cov-6.304746_pt1 | contig 12403 bp, 10 predicted proteins | sample MGYA00512136_ERZ772858 | MGnify/ENA primary metagenome ERZ772858 (study PRJEB29015, sample SAMEA2737726) | human gut metagenome | biome: human gut; feature: human-associated habitat; material: faeces | place: China | collected 2012 ...
TGCGGGGGTCATTGCCCTCGGTAAAAACGATCGTCTTGGGGTTTGCCTTCAGCTGTGCTACCAGCGGTGCGAACATATCAGCCATTGTTGATTACCTCCGAATTAACTATCCAAAATTCACATCCGGGTGCCTGTTGGACACAAGGATGCCTTTCTCTTTTATTCTAGCACACCCGGCAAAAAGTTCAAGACAAAATTGGCTTTTTGTGCTATTATTTTAGGAGAAAACCATTTTTTATTTGTGAATAAATTATCATTCAGTTGCAAGGAGATCAAACTGCTATGGATTGGGATACATTAAAGGCCGAGTGCCTTGCCTGCCGCAGATGTGAGCTGTGCACTGACCGCACCCATGTGGTGTTCGGGCAGGGTGCCCAGACTGCCGAGGTGCTGTTCGTGGGCGAAGGCCCGGGCCAGAGCGAGGACGAGCAGGGCCTGCCCTTTGTGGGCCGCAGCGGCCAGCTGCTGGACAAATACCTGTTTGCCATCGATCTGGATCGGAGCAAAAACTGCTACATTGCCAACATCGTCAAGTGCCGCCCGCCCCAGAACCGCGACCCGCTGCCCACCGAGAGCGAGGCCTGTATGCCCTGGCTCCGGGAGCAGTTCAAACTGCTGCAGCCAAAGATCGTGGTCTGCCTGGGCCGCATCGCTTCCCAGCGGATGATCCGCACCGATTTCTCCGTGACCAAGGAGCACGGCACCTTTGTGCAAAAGAACGGCGTATGGTTCATGGGCACCTTCCACCCCGCTGCCCTGCTCCGGCAGGCGCAGAACAAACCCGCCGCCTTTGCGGATTTTGTGGCCCTGCGGGATAAAATCAACGAAGTGTGCGGGCACACATATTAACAAGCTCACCCTCTCCGTCATTGCTGTCGCAATGCCACCTCTCCCGAAGGGAGAGGCCTTGGCAGAAAGATGAAGCTCACAAAAACTGCCAAGGGCTCCCACTTTGGGGGAGCTGGCGAGCGGAGCGAGACTGAGAGGGCAAGGCCGTTTCCAAGTATCATCTCCCTTCATTTTTGCATACCCTAAAGCAAAAGTGAGGTGTTCTGATATGAAAACGATCCAAAGCCGTTCCCCCGATTTCTTTCTGGGGGCCACCACACCGGCGGGCTTCAAGGGTTATTTTGAACCGCTGCGCCGGGAACCCGGGATGCAGATGCTTCTCATCAAAAGCGGGCCGGGATGCGGCAAATCCACCCTGATGAAGCATCTGGCCCAGGCCGCCGAGCAGCAGGGCCAGCGCATCGAAAAGATCCACTGTGCCAGCGACCCGGACAGTCTGGACGGGGTCATCTTCCTCGACCAGAAACGCGCCATCATCGATGCCACCGCGCCCCATGTGGTGGAGCCAGACGCGCCCGGGGCTGATGAGCTGGTGGTGAGCCTGTACCACACCATCGATGCCGGAAAGCTGGCTCCCCACCGGGACGAGGTCAAGGCCCTGTTTGCCCGGAATGCCGCCCTGCGGGGCCGGGCAGCCCGGTATATCGCATCGGCGGGCAGCCTGATGCTGGACAGCCGCCGGGCCGAGGCCTGCAGCGCCAACTTTGAAAAGGTGCGCCGCTACGTCAAGCGGCTCTGCACCCGGCTGCTTCCCCGCACCGAGGGCACCGCCAGCGAGGAGCTGCGGCTGCTCTCAGCCATCACCCCCAAGGGGATGGTATTCTACCGGGGCACGGTGGAAGCGCTGGCCGACCGGTATGTGGTATTCCGGGATGATTATGGGGCGGTCTCCCGCCTGCTGCTGGAACTCATCCGGGCCGAAGCACTGGCCCGGGGCTACCACATCATCACCTGCCCCTGCGCCATGCACCCTGAAGATCAGATCGACCACATCTTCATCCCGGCCCTGCGGCTGGCTTTTTTGACCGACAACCTCTGGCATCCCATCCAGCTGCCCGGCGTGCAGGCCGTGCGCTGCACCCGCTTTGTGGACCGGGAGAACCTGTCCGGCTTCCGCGCCCGCCTGCGCTTCAACGACCGTGCCGCCTCCGAGCTCATCGACCAGGCTGTAGCCCTGATGGCTCAGGCCAAGAACTGCCATGATGAGCTGGAGACTTATTACCGGGCCGCCGTGGATTTTGACCAGGTGAATGCTGTTGCAGCAAATTGTCAAAAGATCCTGGGTCTCGGGTAGGCCCTGTTCTGTACAGCCTGACCGAAGCGCAGAATTTCAAGAGAAAGGAAGTGAACCCCATGCCAACCATCCGTCTCTCTGTCCGGGAGCTGGTGGAGTTCCTGCTCCGCACCGGCAGTATCGACAGCCGCTTTACCGGCTTTGACCGGGCCAACGAGGGCGCACGCATCCACCGCAGGCTCCAGAAGGCGGCGGGTGAAGGCTACGCCGCCGAGGTGTTCCTCACGGCAGAGCGGACGATGGAGGGGATCTGGTTCACCATCGAGGGCCGTGCCGACGGCATTTTTACCGATGAGGACGGCACGGTGGTCATCGACGAGATCAAGACCACCGCCGCGCCCACCGATGCCATCAGGGAGGACATGAACCCCTGCCACTGGGCGCAGGGCATGGTCTACGGGGCCATCTGCGCCGAGCAGCGGGAGCTGGAAACACTGGATGTCCGGCTGACCTATTACCAGATCGACACCGATGAGATCATCCGCTATACCCGGCACTTCTCTGCCGCTGAGCTGGATGCGTTTCTCAACGACTTACTGCGGCAGTATCTTCCCTGGGCACGGCGGCAGCTGGACTGGGTGGAAGCCCGGGACCGGAGCCTTGGGGCCCTGCAATTTCCGTTTCCGGCCTACCGTCCCGGGCAGCGCGCCCTTGCCGGGGAGGTCTATCGCGCCTGTGCTGCGGGCAAGGCAGAGCAGAAGGGTGGTACCCGGCTGTTCTGCCAGGCACCCACCGGCATCGGCAAAACGATGAGCGCCCTCTTTCCTGCCCTGAAAGCCATGGGCGAGGGCAAGGGGGAAAAGATCTTCTACCTGACCGCCCGCAACACGACACAGGCCGCTGCTGAGGATGCACTGGCCCGTCTGCGGGCGGCAGACCCGGCACTTTCCCTGCGCAGCGTGACCCTTTCGGCCAAGGAGAAGGCCTGCCTGTGCAAGGATGCTGAGGGCCGTCCCGCCTGCCTGCCGGAAGCCTGCCCCTACGCCAACGGCTACTACGAGCGGCTGAAGGATGCGCTGGCCGACCTGCTGGACAGCACCGTCCCCTATGACCGGGCCGCCCTGACTGAGACTGCCCGGCGGCACAGGGTCTGCCCCTTTGAACTGGGGCTGGACCTGAGCGAGTGGTGCGATGTGGTCATCGGAGACTACAACTATCTGTTCGACCCCACCGTGCACCTGCGGCGCTTTTTCGATGCGGCGGGCGACTACATTTTTCTCATCGACGAGGCTCATAACCTGCCGGACCGGGCCAGAGCCATGTACTCGGCGCGGTTCTGCAAGAGCAGCCTGACCGATGCCAGACGGGCCATCGGCAAAGGAAAAAACGCACTGAAAACTGCGTTGACAAAGGCAGACAAAGGCTTTCTGGAAGCGCGCCGGGCGGTAACGAAGCTGGCCCCCCGCCGGGGTTCAGCGCCCACCGAATCGCCGGCAGAGGATCTCACCCAACAGACCAGCCTTCTGGACACCGAACCGGCAGAAGCCGCCTTCCCGCTGCCGGAGCCTTTGCTGGCGCGGGATGGCACGGTCTTTTTGCAAGAGCTGCCGAAGGAGCTGCTCCGACTGCTGTTCAGCCTGCAGGCCCCCCTGCAGAACTGGCTGGAGGCCAACCCGGAGGCTGATGCCCACGCCCAGCTGCTGGAGCTCTACTTTGCGGTGCAGGATATCACCCGGGCGGCAGAGCGGTACGACGCGCACTTTGTCACGCAGCTGACAGCCCGGGGCAGCGAGCTGGAATGGGAGCTGCTCTGCCTTGACCCTGCCCCCTTTGTGGATGCCAGCCTTGCCGCCGGGCGGGCTGCGGCACTGTTCAGCGCAACGCTCACCCCGCCGGGCTACTACCGCTCCGTGCTGGGCTGTCCCGATGCCCGGGCTGTGGCACTGGAAAGCCCATTTCCGCCCGAACATCTGGGGCTCTACTGCCTGCCCGGCATCTCCACCCGCTACCGGGACCGGGAGGCCAGTGTGCAGGCCGTCTCGGATGCGCTGGCCGCACTGGCCCGGGCCAAGGTGGGCAACTATCTGGCCTTTTTTCCCAGCTACGCCTATCTGCGGCAGGTGCACGAGGACTTCACCGCCCGTTACCCGGACATCGGAACGCTGGCCCAGGAGAGTGGTCTGGACGACGCGGCCCGGGCGGCCTTTCTGGAACAGTTCGGCCCAAGCCCCGCAAAAACGCTGCTGGGCTTCGGGGTCATGGGCGGCATCTTTGGCGAGGGCGTGGATCTGGTGGGCGACCGGCTCATCGGGTGTGCCATCGTGGGGGTAGGCCTGCCCCAGGTGAACCCCCGGCAGGAGATCCTGCGCCGCTACTATGACGAGGCGGGCGGCACCGGTTTTGACTACGCCTACCGTTTCCCGGGCATGAACAAAGTGCTGCAGGCGGCGGGCCGGGTCATCCGCACGCAGGAAGACAGAGGCGTGGTGCTTCTGCTGGATGACCGCTTTGCCCGCACCGAATACACCCGCCTGTTCCCCCGCCACTGGCACCAGCTCCAATACCTGCGCAGCACCACAGAGCTGGAGCAGCAGCTTGCCGCCTTCTGGGCACGGAACCAATAGAAAAAAGCCTGTCAGCGCAAAAACCGACAGGCTTTTTCTCATGCTCCGGACATTTTCCGGCTCTTACTTCTTTCTGGGCAGGGATCTGCGCAGTTCATCCCAGGCAGTCATCTCCACCAATGTGGTGGCGCGCAGGGCGGCAAACGCTTCATCCAGATACTGCATCTCGCTCACCGCACGCATGGCGTGATCCGAAATGCACCACTTCCCAACGACCGTCTGCGCCATCCAGTAGACCATCCGCTCGGTCTTTTTCCGCTGTTTGGTGCCCTCGCGGTAGCGGTCGGTGTTCTCCGCATCGTTCACGGGAACACCTGCCGCTTTCAGCATCTCACAGCACTCCCAGGCGGCATCCACGATCATCCTGCGCTGTTCCACTGTGGTGCGGGAAAGTTCCCCATCCACCGCATAGCAGGCATAGGCGCAGGGCAGGATAAAGGCGATGTGGCTCTTGAGCCACTCGTCCATATCGCTGTAATAGGTCAGCTTGTAATGAGTCCCCTCAAAGGCAGCCTGCAGCCGCAGGCGGAACGCGCCGGACAGGGGTGCGGTTGCGCCGCCAACGGTCATTCCCATCCCCATGTGCACACTGACCAGCCGGTCATGCTCCCGGCGGCCCGCATTGTTCTGGAAGCCAAAGGCAATCTTATCCACCGGGCGCTGCATGGCCTGCAGCATCTCCTGCGCATAGGGATCATTGCCCACAAAGATGAAGTACTGGCTCCGGTTTGCTTTGAGGATGGGCAGCACATCGGCCAGCTGCCCGGCCTGCACCGTGACAAAAACAAGGTCATACACATCCTCAGGGGCCAGCACATCTGTTGTCTGCATCCGATCCACCGTTGTTTTCCGCTGGAGCATGTGGCGGATGGTCAGGCCCTTCTGGTCAATGACTGCCTTCCACTCGCCCCGGGCCAGCAGGGTGACCACATTTTTCTTGTTCTGTGCCAGACTGTGGGCCAGCTGACAGCCCTGAACGCCTGCGCCGTACACCAAGATCCTCATAACGAGATACCTCCTGTTTTGCATGATCAGCCCGGCCAGAAACACCGGGCTGTTACTTTTTCAGGAACGAGAAGAAGCCCTTTTTCTCATAGGGCCGGGTCTGCACGCCGGTCACGGTGTAGCCCGTTTCGGCAATGGCAGCCTTCAGCGCCTCCACATCTACCGGCTGCTCCGAGACGATGACCGTTTCGCCCTTGGTGTGGGAAGAAGTCACCTTGTTCACCCGGGCGGTCTTGCGCACCACATCATTGATGTGGCTCTCGCACATACCGCACATCATACCATCGACCCTCAGGATCGTTTCTACCATTGTTGTTCCCTCCATACTGTATCTGCAGGCCCCCCTGTCAAACTGCACAAGTCCAGCCCGCTGTTTTCGTCATTTTGTTAGTTTTAGCTAACTCATTGCAGAAACAAAAAGGCTCCTGCCCCACACAGCACTGCTCTGCGGAACTTTGCCGATCTGTTTTCAGTTTTATCATACCATACCGGTGGGCAAATTTCAAGCTGCCCGCAAAACCGGCCGGGGGACTTTATCAAAGGGTCAGTTCATGGAAAACAGCGCTGCTTTCCAGCTCTTTCCATTGCATCGTGTTTCCTTCCAGGGTCATGTAGCTGTGGGGGCTGTTCTCCTTGGGGATGCTCACTGAACCCGGGTTCAGGTAAAGATTTCCCTGCCCGAACTCTGTCCAGGCCGGAACATGGGTGTGCCCATGCAGCAGCACATCTCCCGGGGCCAGCGGCGGCAGATTGTTCACATGATAGATATGCCCGTGGGTCGCATAAATGAGCCGCTGCCCCACCGGAAGCACCGCATAATCGGCCAGCACGGGGAATTCCAGCACCATCTGGTCCACCTCGGCATCACAGTTGCCCCGCACGCAGAGCAGCTTCTCCTTTTTCCCGTTCAGCAGGGGGATGACCTCCTTGGGGGCGTACTCCCGGGGCAGGTCGTTGCGGGGGCCGTGGTAGAGCAGGTCGCCCAACAGGAACAGCCGGTCGGCTCCCTCCCGCTCAAAGGCCTCCAGCATTTTGCGGCAGTAGTAAGCCGACCCGTGCAGGTCTGACGCGATCATCCATTTCATGGCAGATCCTCCTTTTGTGCGTTCTGTTCTTATTTTACCGCCGCCGCGCCCCATGTCAAGGGCAAGGGCCCGCTGTAAAAAGTCATACTTTTATTTTAAAAAAGTCCTTGACAAGTATCCCTGTGATGTGGTATCTTTGAACCAATAAAATATCGTGTGGATTTTTACAGCATTCTGCAACTTTTCGCCACACAATGGTACAAAAGCCATTGTGTGGCTTTTGCTTTGCCTTCAAATCCAAATCTGACCCTCAGGAGCAATGAAAATGAACGATACTTTTATGAAAACCAGACCGGTGTTCCCGCTGCTGCTCTCCATGGCCCTGCCCAACGTCATCTCGATGCTGGTGAACAGCCTGTACAACATCGTGGACAGCCTCTTTGTGGCCCAGATCAGCGAGCAGGCCATGACGGCGCTTTCGCTGGTGTTTCCCATCCAGAACTTTGTCAATGCAGTGGCCATCGGCTTCGGCATCGGCATCAATGCCCAGATTGCGCTCTACCTCGGCGCAGGCGACCACGAAAACGCCAACCGGGCCGCCACCCATGGCATGATGTTTTCCCTGCTGCACGGCGTGCTGGGCATGGTCCTCTGCATTGCCATCATGCCCGGCTTCCTGCGCCGCTTCACTACCGATCCCACTCTGGTGGACATGGGCGTGACCTACTCCACCATCGTGTTCCTGTTCTCGCTGGTCAACATGGCAGACCTCGCCTTTGAGAAAATCTTCCAGTCCGTGGGCCGGATGAACGTTGCCATGGTGGCGCTGATCACCGGCTGCGTGACCAATATCGCCCTCGACCCAGTCCTCATCTTTGGCCTTGGGCCGGTGCCCGCCCTGGGCATTGCCGGTGCGGCCCTTGCCACCGGCATCGGGCAGGCCGTTTCCCTTGTAGTCTACCTCTATGTCTACTGCACCACCGAAGTCGCCGTCCGCTTCTCCCGCCGCTGCCTGCGGTTCGATGCCACCCTTGACGGCAAGCTCTATGCCATCGGTGTACCGGCCATCCTGAATCTGGCCCTGCCCAGCCTGCTGGTCACCTTCCTGAACGGCCTGCTGGCGGTCTACTCCCAGAGCTATGTGACGGTGCTGGGCATCTACTACAAACTCCAGACCTTCCTTTACCTGCCGGCCAACGGCATCGTGCAGGGGATGCGTCCACTGGTGGGCTACAACTACGGTGCCCGGGAGCATGGCCGTGTGTCCAGGCTCTACAACCTGACACTGGGCCTGAGCGCCGGGATCATGGCCATTGGCACCCTGCTCTGCCTGACCATTGCAGGCCCGCTGATGGGTCTGTTCACCTCTAACCCCGAGACCATCGCCATCGGCCAGACCGCCCTGCGGGTCATCTGCCTGGGGTTCATCGTCTCGGCAGTGTCTACCACCTCCTCCGGCGCACTGGAGGGTCTGGGCAAGGGCGTGCCCTCGCTGGTCATCTCCCTCTGCCGCTATATCATCTTCATCATGCCCATTGCGTGGGTGCTGTGCGGCCGCATGGGCCCTACCGGTGTCTGGCACGCCTTCTGGATCACAGAGGCCCTCTCTGCCGTGATCGCCTACGCGGTATATCACAAGGCAGTCCATCAGAAATAACCCTCTCTAGCAAAAATTCCCGCTCGATGGAGCGGGAATTTTTGTTATCATCTCTTCTTTTGTGGAGGGCTGCTCTCAGATCAGGCCCAGAGTTTTGAGCTCCTTTGCCACGCCGTCCTCCGTCACAGCCGGGCAGATGCGGTCGCAGAGCTTTTTCAGGTTGTCAGAGCCATTGGCCATGCAGACGCTGATGCCTACCACATCGGTCATCTGCAGGTCATTGTCGCTGTCGCCAAAGCCGATGGTATCGGCCAGTGAACACCCAAGCTCATCGCAGATGGCCTTGATGCCGGTGCCCTTGTTGAACTTGCGGTTGATGAGCTCCCCGTTGACGATGGCTGACGGGTTATCCCCCAGCCGGGACTCGCAGAAGATGAACTGATCCTCATACAGCTGCTTTGCCTCGGCAAGGCAGGCCTCGTTGGGGGCGATGAACACCACCTTGTAAACCGGCTCTCCGTGGTATTCCTCAATGGGCCGGATGGTCATGCCATACTCCATCGTTTTGCGCCAACGCTCGGCCTCGCTGTTCAGCTGCCCCGGCTTGCGGGGGAACAAATGAGCGAACCGCTCGATCATCCTGATGCCGCCGTAAGTATCGTCCCGGGCTTCCAGTGTGCACTCGGCACCGGCACGCCCCAGCACCTCCCGCAGGCCCTCGACCTGCGCAGGCTCCATGGGAAGATCCACGAGAATTTTCCCATCACAGCCTACATAGCCGCCTGCAGAGCAGACAAAGCCATCGAAACCGTAGGCAAGCAGAGGCTTCGTCATGCGCAGGTTGCGCCCGGTGCACAGAAACACCTTGTGGCCGTTGGCCCGGGCCTGCCGGATGGCCTCCACGGCACTGGCCGGAACGGTCATCTCACCGGGAGGCAGCAAAGTACCGTCAATATCCAGAAAAATCAGTTTTTGCTTCATAGTTCCTTCACTCTTTCACTGCCAGTTCATGGTAAAGCCGCGAATCAGCAGACCCACGGCCAAGATCGCCAGCAGTACCAGCAGAACGGTGCGATTGGCCTGTTTCTGCTTCTGCCTGGCCCGGACACGGCTGTTCCGGCTGCTGCCCTGCTTCCGGTTCTGGGGTCTGCCGCCGGAGCTGCGGCCGCTCGTGTTCTGCTTTGCGCTGCTGCGGCGGGAAGCACTGCCGGAAGTCCCCTCTTTCTTCCTGCCCGCAGTGCTCTGGCCGGACTTTGCCGCGCGAGGGGCTTTCTCTTCCGGGGCCGCCGACGCAATGGGCTTTTTGGCCCCGCAGCGGCTCAGATAATCCTCAGCCAGCCGGTAATACTGGCCCAGCTCGCTGGTGCGCAGGGGCGCGCCTGCATAGCCCTCTTCCAGTGCTTCCACGGCCTCGTTGAAGAGGATCGCCGCCTGCGCAGCCGCCGTGCGGTCAGAAGCATGGGCCGCTTCATTGCGGGCGGTGCGCACCGCGTTGCAGGCCCGGCGGGCAGCAGCAGGGTGCTCCGTATTGCCCAGCAGATCCAGCGGACGGGCAGCATCCTTTTCAGGGTCCAGCAGCACCCGCATACACAGGGTGGTATCCAGCTGCTGCCAGCTGTTTCGGCCCGCCAGATCGGGCAGACGGTCATAATATTCGGGGCTCTCCTGCTGGCGGGTACGGATGTGATCCAGCAGGGCTCCCAGGCTGTGCTCCCCGGGCTTGTTCTCCCAGTGCCAGCGCAGTAGCTTGCGGCTGATCTCATCGCAGGTAGTTTTGATCTCAAAAGCGGTTTGCAGTGCTTCGTCGGGCATAACGTTTCTCCTTCGTACAACCAAAAAACGGAGGAAGCGCAGCCTCCTCCGTCATTCATTTACATCATAAACTGATAATAGACGAAGCCCCACAGCGCAATGCCTGCGCAGACGATGGCGGTGATGGGCGGGACCCAGCGGACGAGGGTCTCGGCAATGCCGTCACGGCTCTCTTCCGCATCGTCCTCCTCATCGTACTGCTCCACCTCGGGTTCCGGCTGGCGGGCCGGGGCGGCACGGCGGGCAGCAGCAGGCATCACACGGGTGCCCTCGTCATCCACAGCTGCTGCACCGCTGCCGGGGAACGCCGCGCGGGTGGCGGCATCCAGCACCCGGGTAGGCTCTGCTTCCGGAACAGGGGTGTGTTCCACCGGCGGTGCAAAGCTGGTCGGAGCGCTGACAGGCTCTGCCGGGCGGGCCGTCGGAATGACCCGGGTGGGTTCTGCCTGCACCGGCGCGCTGGCCACGATGCGGGTCGGCTCTTCCTGCGGAGCGGCGCTCGCCACGCGGGTGGCCTCCGCCGCCGGGACCTGCTCTGCAGGGGCGGCCTTCTGGCCGGGCTGCAGCAGGGTGTTCAGGGCGTTCTGCAGCAGGATGCGGTCACAACCGCACTCGGTGCAGTAGACCGTGTCCTCTTCCTTCGGGTGGAAGGAACCGCAGGCACAGTACCAGCCGTTCTCGAACACCTGCGGCATATACTTGAGGCCGCCGCGGTTCATCCGGCTTTCCAGTGCCTTTTCCAGCTCCGGACTCAGGCGGCGCGGGGCCGGCAGGCGGACGCGCTTGATGGCATCCAAATGCACGACCTTTTTGCCGCTGTATACGTTCTTCAGGACCACATCCACGCTGGTGATGGCCTTCTGGGTCACGAACACGGCATCGTCCATGCCAAAGCTCTCACCGGGCTTGACCTCGATCTCGCGGTATTCAAAGGCATCCTCACACAGGATGATACCATCCACACCCTTGCACTTGAAGTGGATCTCCAGCGCAGTCAGGGTGACCTTGGAGATGTTCTTGAAGGTCAGGCAGACTGCGTTCTCGCCGCTGAGTTCGCCCTTGAGCAGCTCCACACAGACGAACTGCACCGGGCTGCCCGGGGTATAATAGTTGGCCCGGGTGCGTGCGACCGGGTTAAAATTTTCCTCCACGACACTCGCTCCCTTCGATCATTCGTTTTCCTGCAGGGCATCCTGCGCCGGGTCGGGCATTTCCTCGCCCAGCACGGCCTGCTCCGCCTGTTCAGCGGGCTCTGCGCTCTCGGCAGGCTCTGCGGTCTCCACAGGGGCTGCCGGTGCGGCGGGTTCCTGTGCAGGCTCGTCACCATCACGCGGGGGCAGCTTGCCGCCGGCCATCACGGTGTTGAACTCCTTCTCGTTCAGCTTTTCGCGTTCCATCAGAGCCTGTGCCAGCGCATGGAGCTGGTCGATGTGCTCCGTCAGGGTGCGGCGGCAGGTCTCGTAAGCCTCATCGATGATATCCCGCATCTCTCCGTCGATCTCGGCAGCGGTGCTCTCGCTGTAGCCTTTGCCCTGGGTGAAATCACGGCCCAGGAAGGTCTCCTCCTGCGAGGTGCCGTAGACCACAGGGCCCAGGCGCTCGGAGAAGCCGTACTTGGTGATCATCTGGCGGGCAATGTTGGTTGCCTGCTGCAGGTCGTTGGAGGCACCGGTGGAGATATCCTCCAGGATCAGCTGCTCGGCCACACGGCCACCCAGGCTGGAAACGATATCCTCGAACATCTCACCCTTGGTCACATAGCTGCGATCCTTTTCAGGAAGATACATGGTGTAGCCGCCAGCCTGACCGCGGGGAATGATGGTGATCTCATGCACACGGGGATGGTGCTTGCAATAGAAGCCTGCCACGGCGTGGCCCGCCTCATGGTAGGCGGTCAGCTTCTTTTCCTCGGCAGTCACAACGCGGCTCTTCTTCTCAGGGCCTGCCATGACCTTCATGGAAGCTTCCTCGATGTCCTCCATGGTGATGGCCTTGCGGCTGCGGCGGGCAGCCAGCAGAGCGGCCTCATTGACCAGGTTCTCCAGGTCAGCACCCGCAAAACCTGCGGTGCGCTGTGCGATGACTCTGAGGGAGACATCGGGAGCCAGAGGCTTATTCTTGGTGTGGACCTTGAGGATCTCCTCGCGGCCCTTGACATCGGGCAGGCCAACATAGACCTGACGGTCAAAGCGGCCCGGACGGAGCAGGGCCTTATCCAGAATGTCGGCACGGTTGGTGGCCGCCATAACGATGATGC
>ERZ772858.2717-NODE-2717-length-12399-cov-10.887881_pt1 | contig 12399 bp, 8 predicted proteins | sample MGYA00512136_ERZ772858 | MGnify/ENA primary metagenome ERZ772858 (study PRJEB29015, sample SAMEA2737726) | human gut metagenome | biome: human gut; feature: human-associated habitat; material: faeces | place: China | collected 2012 ...
GGGCGCCGCCATCGACGCGGCCATGCCGACGGTCTCCGGGCGCGCCAAGGTGCTGCTGCTGGCTTTCGCCGCCATAGCGGCCGTGTTCTTCCTGCGCTTGGTGTTTCTGCAGGTCATCGTATCGGATCAGTACTCGGCCATGGCCGAGGAGTCCCGCACGGTCAGCTTCGAGACGACGCCGCGCCGCGGCACCATCTACGACCGCAACGGCATCGTGCTGGCCACCTCGGTGGAGGCCACCACCATCTACGCGAACCCCGTGGAGGTGACCGATGCAGCGGCCGAGGCGGCGTCTCTGGCCTCGGTGCTCGGGGGAGATGCGGCCGACTACCGCGAGCTTCTGTCCACTCCTTCCACCACCTTCGTCTACATCAAGCGCCAAGCCGACGTGGAAGTGGCCGATAAGGTCAAAGAACTCAAGCTGGACGGCGTCTACTTCATCGCCGACACCCGCCGCGAGTACCCCAACGGCTCCATCGGCGGCCAGGTCATCGGCTACTGCAACGTCGACGGCGAGGGCATCACCGGCCTCGAGCTGCAGTACAACGACATCCTTTCCGGCACGCCGGGCACCTACACCGCCGAGCGCGGCGAGCAGGGATTCCCCATTCCCGGCGGCGTGAAGGAGGAGACGCCGGCCGTCAACGGCCAGGACATCATGGTCTCCCTCGACATCAAGCTGCAGGACACCGTGGAACAGGCGCTCGCCGAGGGCGTGAAGGACCTGGAGACCGAGGAGGGCTCGTCCATCGTCATGGACGCCGCCACCGGCGAGATTTACGCCGCATGCTCGTTGCCCTACATGAACCCGGCCGACATGTCCTCGTCGCAGGTGGGCAGCGAATCGGTGAAGGCCATCACCCAGGCCTACGAGCCCGGGTCCACCTTCAAGTCCGTCTCGGCGCTCACCATCCTGGAGCAAGGCACCATGGGCCCCGAGGACACCATGTTCTGCCCGAGCTCCATCTCCGCCGACGACTACGACGTCTCCGACTCCCACGAGCGCGACGGCGAGACCTACTCGCTGCGCGAGATCCTGAACCACTCGTCGAACGTGGGCATCTCGCTGGCCACGGAACAGGCGGGCTTCGACAAGCTTTACGACAACATCAAGCGCTTCCACTTCACCGAGCCCACCGGCGTGGACTATCCCGGCGAGGCGGGCGGCAACGTGCTCGACTTCGACAACTGGGCCAAGATAACCGGCTACAACGTGAGCTTCGGCCAGGGCATCGCGGTGACGCCGCTGCAGATGGTGCGCTTCTACAGCGCCATCGCCAACGACGGGACGCTCGTGACCCCGCACTTCCTCATCTCGAAGCCCCAGAGCGGGGAGGTGGCCGAATGGGAAAGCGAGGAGACGGGCGTCGATGAAGCGGTGCTCGCCGATATGCGCTCGATGCTGCGCTCGGTGGTCACCGACGGCACGGGAGCCGCCGCCGACATCGAGGGCTACGAGGTCTGCGGCAAGACGTCCACGGCGGAAATCGCCTCGGAAGAGGGCGGCTACAAGAAGGAAGTCTACAATATCGGCTTCTGCGGCTTCATTGACAACTCGTCAAGCAATTTAGTTTGTTTTGTAGGAGCCAACGAGGTTTACGCCATGCGCCAGACCACGCAGATCTTCAACGATATAATGGAGAATGCTGTCAAGCAGTACAACATTACTTCGATGCCGTCGAATTAGAGGAACGATACCGTTATGACCAAGACCTGCTCAGAGCTCTTCCAAGGGATGGATTGCACTATCATCGGCAACGGGAACGAGGAGGTGGCAGGGCTGGCGTTCCGCAGCGACGAGGTTCATCCGAACGATATGTTCTTCTGCATCGTCGGCACCGTCGTCGACGGCCACTCCTTCGCCCAGGACGCCATCGACCGCGGGGCCACCTCGCTGGTGGCCGAGCGCAAGGTGTACCTGGCCGACGCCACCGATGTCACCGAGGTCGTCGTCTCCGACTCGCGCAAGGCCATGGCCTACGCCTCGGCGAACTACTACGACAACCCCTCCCGGGCCTTCTCGCTCGTGGGTATCACGGGCACCAACGGCAAGACCACCACGACCTATCTGGTGGAGCACATCGCGAGCGTGGCCGGCAACCGCTGCGGCGTCATCGGCACCGTGGGCAACAAGATCGCCGGCGTCATGGAGCACGCCGAGCGCACCACGCCGGAATCGCCCGACCTGCAGAAGCTGTTCGCGCGGATGCGCGACGCCGGCTGCACGGTGGTGGCCATGGAGGTGAGCTCGCACGCGCTCGATCTGCGCCGCACCTGGGACACCGACTTCGCCGTGACGGCGTTCACGAACCTCACCCAGGACCACCTGGACTACCACCACACCTTCGACGACTACTTCGAGGCCAAGGCGCTTCTGTTCTCGAAGGACTACCCGGCCCGCCGCGTCATCTCCATCGACGGCTCCTGGGGGCGCGAGCTTCTTCGCCGCTGCACCGCCGCCGGCGACGAGGTCATCACCACGGGCTTCGACGTCTCCGCCCAGATCCATCCGGTGGAGGTCACCTACGAGGCCGCCCGCACCAAGGCGGTGCTCGAGGTGCGCGGGACGCGCATCGCGGTGGAGTACCCGCTCGTGGGGCGCTTCAACGTGGAGAACGTCATGACGGCCTTCGGCTGCGCGCTGGCCTTGGGAATTCCCACCCAAATTATCGCCGAGGCCCTGGCAACCATGCCGGCGGTTCCCGGCCGCCTGGAGCGCGTGCGCCCTGCGGTGGACGCGCCGGTGTCGGTGTACGTGGATTACGCCCACACCCCCGACGCGCTCACCAAGGCCATCGCCTCTATCAAGGAGCTCTCGGGCGGACGCACCATCGTCGTCTTCGGCTGCGGCGGCAACCGCGACGCCACCAAGCGTCCCATCATGGGAGCTGCGGCGCTGGCCGCCGACTACGCCGTGGTGACGAGCGACAACCCGCGTCACGAGGAGCCCGATGCCATCATCGCCGATATCGTGGCGGGTATGGAAGACGCCGAGCGCTTCACCGTGGAGCCCGATCGCCGTAGTGCCATCGCGGCCGCCATCGCGCTCGCACGCCCGGGCGATGCCATTCTCGTGGCCGGCAAGGGCCATGAGGATTACCAGCTCGTGGGCGATGAGGTGCTCTCCTTCGACGACCGCGTCGTGGCGGCCGAGGAGTTGGAGCGCGCCTTCGGCGGTGCGTGTTCGAACTAGGCGAAAGGACTCGGCGTGCGCCTCAACGCAAAACAAATCGCAGCATACACCGGCGGCCAGTTCCTTGTAGACCCCATCGACGCCAGCGCCCTCATGACGGGCATCACCTGGGATTCGCGGGAAGTGCGCCCGGGCTGGCTCTACGTGGCCCTGCCCGGCGAGCGCGTCGACGGGCATCAGTTCGTGGAAGCCGCCCTGCGCGCCGGCGCCGCGGGCGCGCTGGTCACCGATGCCCCCTCGCAGTCCTGCGCCCTTCTGGCCCGGGAGCTGGGGGCCGCCATCATCGAGGTGCCCAACACCGCCTCGGCCATCACCGATCTGGCCCGGGCCTGGCGCTCCCACTTGCGAGGCCGCGTCATCGGGCTGACGGGCTCGGTGGGCAAGACCACCACCAAGAACCTCACGCGCGATGTGTGCGCCGCCTACGGCAGCGTGGTGGCCACCAAGGCCAACCAGAACAACGAGCTGGGCGTTCCCCGCACATTGCTCAACGCCGATCCGGAGACGGCCGTGGTCGTCGTTGAGATGGGCATGCGCGGTTTGGGGCAGATCGCCGAGCTGTGCGATTTCGTGCGACCGGTGTGGGGCCTTATCACCAACGTGGGCGAGAGCCATATCGAGCTTCTGGGCAGCCGGGAGAACATCGCGCGGGCGAAGTCCGAGCTCTTCGAGGCCCTGCCCGCCGGCGTGGGCCGCGCCTTCGCCAACCTGGACGACGATTTCGCCACCTTCATGGCCGAACGCGGACGCCTGTCTGAGCGCTCCGTGGCCCTCTCCGGCTTCGCCGGGCATCCTGATGCGGCCCTCCGCGGGGCGCTCGAGCGCGAGAGCGCCGCTTGCGATCAGGCGGTCTGGGCCGAGGACGTGTCGCTGGACGCCGAGGGCCGCCCCCGCTTCACCCTGTGCGCCCGCGATGCCGCCGACCACGACGACGGCGCCCTGTTCGCCACCGTGGAACGCGTGCCCTGCGCGCTCTCCCTCACCGGCGCCCATAACGTGGACAACGCCTGCGCCGCCGCCTCGGTGGGTTTCGCCTTGGGGCTCGATTTGGCCACCATCGCCGCCGCGCTGGGCGCGTCGGTGCCCGAGCCGGGCCGCCAGGAAATCATCGCCGCCCGCGGCGGCTTCACTGTCATCAACGACGCCTACAACGCGAGCCCCGATTCCATGCGCGCCTCGCTTGCGACCTTCGCCGCCACGGATGTGGCCGGCCGGCGCATCGCCGTGCTCGGCGACATGGGCGAGCTCGGCAGCTTCGCCCCCGCCTGCCACGAGGGCGTCGGCGCCGCCGCTGCCTCGCACCATCTCGATAAGCTCATCTGCATCGGCGAGCTGGCGCGGCATATCGCTGCAGGCGCCGAGGCCGCCGGCATGGACGCGGCGCGCATCAGCCGCGCCGACACCGTCGCCGACGTGCTGGAGGAGCTGGACGCGCTGCTCGAGCCGGGCGACGCCGTGCTCGTGAAGGCCTCGCACTTCATGGGCCTTACCCGTATCGTCGAAGGATTGGTCAACTGATGTTCTCTCTGTTCTCCGCCTACCCCACGTTCATGATCTTCCTCGGCGTGGCCATCGCCATGGTGATCACCATGGTGCTCATGCCCGCCTGGATCCGCTTTCTGAAGACGAGCCACATCGGCCAGCAGGTGCGCGCCGACGGCCCCCAGAGCCATCTGGTGAAGCAGGGAACCCCCACTATGGGCGGCGTCATCATGCTCATCGCCGTCATCGTCTTCACCCTGCTTGCCTCGGTGGGCGCCCCTACCGCGGAGCTGTGGCTTCTGCTCGGCGCCACGGTGGCCACCGGTATCCTCGGGCTCATCGATGACGCCTCGAAGGTGGCCCACGAGCGATCTCTCGGGCTCACGCCCAAGGCGAAGCTGATCGGCCAGTTTCTCATCGCCGCCGTTTTCGTGCTGGTGGCGGTGAACCTGCTCGGCATCAAGCCCACCGTGGAGATCCCGTTTGTGGCCACCCTCGATTTGGGCGTGCTCACCACGGTGGTGCCCGTGGGCGACGGCATCGCCATCCCCTGGCTCTACCTCATCTACTGTCTCATCCTGCTCGTGGGGCTCTGCAACGCCGTGAACCTCACCGACGGACTGGACGGTTTGGCCGCGGGCACGGTCATGGTGGTCATGCTCGTCATGGCCGCCATCGCCTTCCGCGCGGGCGTGCTGGAGCCGGCCCTGTTCGCCGGGGCGCTCGCCGGCGCCTGCATCGGGTTCCTCTGGTTCAACTCGCACCCGGCCGACATCTTCATGGGGGACACCGGCTCGCTCGCCCTCGGCATGGCGCTGGGGTGCCTTGCCGTGGTGACCAAGACGGAGTTCGTCGTCATCATCATCGGCGGTCTGTTCGTGGCCGAGGCCCTCTCGGTCATGATCCAGGTGTTCTACTACAAGAAGACCAAAAAGCGCATCTTCCTCATGGCGCCTCTGCACCATCACTTCGAGAAGAAGGGCTGGTCGGAGACGAAGGTGGTCGTGCGCTTCTGGATTGTTTCGGGCATGCTGGCCGCCTGCGGCTTTGTGCTGTACTTCGCGACGACGTTGGGAGCGTAAGGGCTATGACGGTGGAAGGCATGGAAAACGTGGAGATGATCGCCGGCAAGAAGCACGCCCCGAAGTTCCTCGGGCGCGTGCTTATCTTAGGGCTGGGAAAGTCGGGCACGGCGGCGGCGGAGTACTGCCTGGATGTGCTGGGCAGCCGCGTGGAAGTGCTGGCCGTGGCCGCCGGCGCGCCGGGCGAGGCGGCGCTGGCCTGGGCCGAGGGCGCCCGCGAGCGCGGGGCCGTGGTGCTCTTCGATCACGAGACCATCGAGGGCGCCTACGATCTGTGTATCGCGAGCCCCGGCATTTCCGAGAATTCTCCGTTCTATCGGAGCGCGGCTGCGGCCTCCGCCGAGGTGATCAGCGAGGTGGAATTCGCCTGGCGCGAGAGCGACGCTTCCTCGAAGTGGGTCGCCATCACCGGCACCAACGGCAAGACCACTACGACGGCGCTCACCTGCCATTTGCTGCGGGAGGCGGGCGCGAACGCGGCCGCCGTGGGCAACATCGGCGAGACTTGCATCGATGCGGTGGCCGCCGGGAACACCGACGTGTACGTGGCGGAGACCTCCAGCTATCAGCTGGCCTCGACGCGCTTGTTCGCGCCGGATGTGGCCGTGGTGCTCAACATCACGCCGGACCACCTGTCCTGGCACGGCAGTCTTGAGGCCTACGCCGCGGCCAAGTGGAAGGTGCTCGCCAATCTGGGCGCCAGCGGCGGTGTGGCCGTGCTCGATGCCTGCGACGACGCCGTGCGCGCGAAGATCCGCGAGCTGCGGGCCCGAGGCGGCGTTCCCTTCCGCTACATCCCCATCGGGGGCGCTGCCGGTCTCGGCGCCGACATGCGCGCCACCTGCGGCGCTGATGCCGCTGCCTTCCGCGGCGCCGGCGGTCAGCTCGTCGTGGCGTGGGACGGCCACGTCTCCGACCTCGTCTTCGTGGACGATCTGCAGATCAAGGGCGGCCATAACCAACAGAACGCCCTGGCCGCCGCCGCATGCGCGCTCGTGCTGGGCGCCACGGACACGGCGGTGGGCGAGGGCCTGCTCACCTTCCGCCCCCTGGAGCACCGCATCGAGCCGGCGGGGCTCGTGAACGGCGTGGCCTGCTACAACGACTCGAAGGCCACCAACGTGGACGCCACGCTGGTGGCGCTCACCGCCTTTCTGCCGACGCGCCCCATCGTGCTGCTCGGCGGCCGCGACAAGGGCACCGATTTGGCCCCGCTCGTGGCGGCCTGCGAAGAGAACGCCCGGGCCGTGGTCTGCTTCGGCGAGGCGCGCGAGCGGTTCCTAGCGGCTTTCGCGGACTCGGCGGTCTCCCCGGTGCTCTCCGCCGGCACGATGGAGGAGGCGCTGGACGCGGCCCTCTCCATCGCCGAGGACGGGGACGTGGTCGTGCTCTCGCCGGCCTGCGCCTCCTTCGACGAGTTTAGCTGCTTCGAGGAGCGGGGCGACGTGTTCAAGCGCCTCGTGGCCGACCGGGCCGGGAAGGCCTAGGCCTTTGAGCCGCTCCTCCCGACATAGCGAGACGTCCGCGGGCCCCTCCAGTCAGGGGCCTCGCGTTCTGCTGCTTCTGTGCGTCTTGGCGCTCGTGCTGGTGGGGCTCGTCATGGTGTACTCCGCCTCCATGGTCAAGGCGCTGGATGCCGGCAAGCCGGCGACGGACTTCTTCACCGACCAGCTCCTGTATGTGGTTTTTGGCGCGGCTTGCGCCCTTTTCTTGTGGAAGGTCGTGCCCTACCGCTTCTGGGTGGGGCCGATTGTGTGGGCCGTGTGGGCCGTGGCTGTGGCGCTCATCTTCGCCGTGTGGCTCGCCGGTACCGACCATTACGGCGCCCAGCGCTGGCTCTATATCGGGCCCATTGGGCTGCAGCCCTCGGAGTTCTGCAAGATCGCCTTTATTCTGGTGGCGGTGCGTCTCGTCGTCGATTGGTGGGCGGGGCTCGTGGAGAGCCGCGCCACCATGGTGCGCGCGCTCATCTTCATCATCGCCCCCATCGCACTCATGTACCGCACCCAGTCCGATTTGGGCACCACGGCCATCTGCTTCGTGGGCATTCTCGCCGTCATGTGGATGGGCGGGGTGTCGCGCCGGGTCATCTTCGCCTGTTTGGGCGTGGCCGTGCTCGGCGGACTCGTGGCCATTTTCGGCACCGGCTACCGTTCAGACCGCCTCGTGTTCATGGATCCGTGGAACGACGGGGAGGGCGGCTACGGCACCGGCTACAACATCATCCGCTCCTACTACGCGCTGGCCGAGGGAGGCATCTTCGGCGTGGGACTCGGCAACTCCCACGAGAAGTTCCAGTACCTGTTCGCCTCGGAGAGCGACTTCATCTTCGCCGTCATCGGCGAGGAGCTGGGGCTCGTGGGGGCGCTCTTCGTCATCGGGCTGTTCTTCTGCGTGCTGTACGCGGGGCTCGCCATCGCCGAGCGGGCCTCCGACGACATCGGTGCCATGATCGCCGGCGGTGCCACGGTGATGCTCGTGTTCCAGGCGTTTCTGAACATCGCCTGCGTCATCGGCGTGTTTCCCACGACGGGAAAGCCGCTGCCCTTCATCTCGTCGGGCGGCACGTCCATGATCGCCTCGTTCATCTTGGTGGGGCTCGTGCTCTCCGTGTCCGCGGCGCCGGCCGCCCCGTCCGTTTACGAGCAGCGCCGGGCCGATCTGCGGCTCGTGCGCCGGGAGTCGGCGCCCCCTGCGCCGTCGGGCCGGGCGCGGTCGGGGGAGTCTTCGCGCTCGCGCTCCGCGGCCGCCTCGGGCCGCGGCGGATCCGGCCGCATCGATGCTTCGGCCCGATCCCGCTCCGCGCGCCCATCTAACCGTTCCAATTACAGGAGGTAAGCCCATGTTGGCCGTTCTTTCCGGCGGAGGCACCGCCGGGCATATCAACCCCGCCCTCGCCCTGGCCGACGAGCTGGTAAGCCGCGGCTGGGACGTGCGCTTCGCCGGCACCCCCGGCGGGGTGGAGTCGCGCCTCGTGCCCGCCGCCGGCATCCCGTTCACGGCCTTCGAGGCCTCAGGGTTCGACCGATCGCATCCGGCCTCCCTCGCGAAGGGCGTGGCGAAGATCGCCGCCTCCACGGGCAAGGCGAAAAAGTGGTTCGCCGACATCAAGCCCGACGTCGTCGTGGGCTTCGGCGGGTACGTGTGCATTCCCGTGGCCCGAGCGGCCGAGAAGACCGGCGTGCCCGTGGTGCTGCACGAGCAGAATTCTGTGGCGGGTATGGCAAACAAGTACCTGGCCCGGCGGGCCGACGCCGTCTGCGTGACCTACGAGTGCTCGGCGGAGAGCCTGGGCGCCACCGCGCCGGTCACCGTGACGGGCAATCCCGTGCGCCGTTCGGTCATCGAGGCCGATCGCGCCGCGGGCCGGGCGATGTTCGACCTTGCCGAGGATGATTTCATGCTGCTCGTCTTCGGCGGCTCGTTGGGCGCGCGCCACATCAACGAGGCCGTTGTCGCCCTGAAAGACGAGCTGCTCGCGCGCCCGAACCTCCACATCGTGCACATCACGGGCCCCAAGGAGCTGGATGCGGTGACCAAGGCGCTGGCGCTCACGGATGACGAGGCGCGCCGCTGGCACCTTCTGGGCTACCAGGATCACATGGGGGAGACTTTGGCCGCGGCCGACGCCATCGTATCGCGCGCCGGGGCCACCTCGCTCGCGGAGATTTCCGCGCTGGCCATTCCGGCGCTGCTCGTGCCCTATCCCTTCGCCACGGCCGACCATCAGACCACCAACGCCCGCGCGTGGGTGGAATCGGGCGCCGCGTTCATGATGCCCGACGACGAGCTGGGAAGCGACGAGTTCAAAGCCAAGCTCTTCGCGCTCATCGACGACGCGTCGGTGCGCGAGAGTATGGTCGCGGCGGCCCGGGCCCAGAAGACCGGCGAGGCGGCGGCCGCCTTGGCAGATGTTGTGGTCGGCGTCGCCACGGCGCGCTGATGCTTTACAATAGCGGGATTGCAACGAGGACGAAAGGCGAGGCGACGTGAATAGCGAACAAGAGCAGCTTCACTTTATCGGGGTCGGCGGCGTCGGCATGAGCGGCATCGCTCGGGTCGCCCACGACCAGGGCATGGCCGTGTCGGGCTCGGACATCAAGGAGAGCCGCTACACCAAGCAGCTGCGCGATGCGGGCGTCACGGTGTTCATCGGCCAGGACGGCGCGAACATCCCCGACGGCGATGTGACGGTGGTCGTTTCCACGGCCATCCTGGAGAACAACCCCGAGCTCATCGAGGCTCGCCGGCGCAACCTTCCCATCGTGCACCGCGCCCAGATGCTCGCCCGCCTCGGGCGCGATCTGGACACGCTGGCCGTGGCGGGCACCCATGGAAAGACGACGACCTCTTCCATGCTCGCCAGCACGCTGGATGCCATGGGCTACGATCCCACTTTCCTCATCGGCGGCATTGTGCGGGCCTATGGCACCAACGCCCATTCCGGTCGGGGGCGCTCTTATGTGGTGGAGGCCGACGAGTCCGACAAGTCCTTCACCTACCTCTCCCCGGCGGCGGCCATCGTCACGAACATCGAGGCGGATCACCTGGACCACTATGAGGGGCTCGACGAGATTTACGCCCAGTTCGCGGCCTTCCTTTCCGGAGTGCGCGAAGACGGCCCCATCGTCGTGTGCGGCGATGATCCGAAGTTGGCGGAGGTGGCCCGCGGCACCGGTCGTGCGGTGACTACCTACGGCTTTTCCGAGGATTGCGACGCTCGTATCCTGGCCACGGAGGCTCAGGGCGTGGGCACCCGTTTCACCCTGCGGTTGCCCGACGGGCGCGTGGTGGCCAGCCGCATCAAGCAGAACCCGGGGCTGCACAACGTCTCCAACGGCGCCGCGGTGCTGACGCTCATCTCGCTTCTGGGCCTCGATGTCGATCTGGCGGCCGAGAAGCTGCAGGAGTTCGCCGGCGTTCGCCGCCGTTTCGACCTTATCGGCGAGGCCGGGGGAGTGACCGTGGTGGACGACTACGCTCATCATCCCACGGAGATCGCCGCCACCATCAAGGCGGCCAAGGCCCTGGATTTCAACCGTGTGCACGTGCTGTTCCAGCCGCACCGCTATTCCCGCGTTGCCCTGTTCACCGACATTATGCGCGACGAGTTCGGCAGCGCCTTCGACGAGGCGGACACCGTCACCTTCATGGACGTGTACTCCGCCGGCGAGGCACCGGTGCCGGGCGTTACCGGCAAGACCTTCTTGAACGTCGTCACCGATCACGGCCATCCCCATGCCGTTTTCGTGCCCCGGCGCATCGACGTGGTGCCCCATATGCTGGAAGTGGCTGAGCCCGGCGACCTTGTCATCACCATGGGCGCCGGAGATGTGACCGCTATCGCGCCGCAGCTCGTGGACGAGCTGGGCCGCTAAGGGAGTCCCATGGCCCGCCACGCCTCGCCCGTGCAATCGCTGCTCGTGGACGACCGCTTCGACGGCGACGTCTACGCCCATGAGCCCTTAAGTCGCCACACCACCTACCGCATCGGAGGCCCGGCGCGCTTTTTCGTGCGCGCGAATTCCGTGGGGGCGCTCACGGGGCTGGTCGATGTGTGCGCGGCCGAGGGCACGCCTTGGGTCGTGCTCGGCCGCGGCTCCAACGTGCTCGTGGCCGACGGGGGCTTCCCCGGCGTGGCCATCGCCCTCGGACGCGATTTCCGCACCCTGCGCTTCGACGGGGATCGCTTCGTCGTGGGCGCTGGCGCCTCGCTCTCCTCGGTGGTGCAGGAGGCCTTCAAGCGCGCCATCGGCGGCTTCGAGTTCGCCGTGGGCACCCCGGGCACCATAGGCGGCGCCCTGCGCATGAACGCCGGCACAGCCGACGAGTGGATAGGGCAGCGTGTCGTTTCCGTCACCACCTACCGGCCGGGCCGCGGTCTGGTCCGGCGCCGCGGCGACGAGATCGCGTGGGGCTATCGCGCGAGCTCCTTTGCGGCGGACGAGGTGATTCTGGAATGCGAGCTGGCCGCCGAGGCCGCCGATCCCTATCGGGTGCGCGACAAGATGGAGGGCAACCTCGCCCGGCGCAAGGGCTGCCAGCCGCTTTCCGAACCCACCTGCGGCAGCGTGTTCAAGAACCCCGAGGGAGCCTCGGCCGGCCGTCTCATCGAGGCGGCGGGATGCAAGGGCGCCGAGGTGGGGGGCGCCCGCGTGTCCGATGTGCACGGCAACTTCATCGTGAACCGCGGCGGTGCTTCGGCCGCCGACGTGCGCGCGCTCATGGAGCGGGTGCGCGCGGCGGTGCTCGCGAGTGCCGGTATCGAGCTGGCGCCCGAGGTGCGCCTGCTGGGGTTTGAGGAAGATTTTCCGGCTGCTGCACGTGGTGCTGGCGACGTGTCTGCCGATGCAAGCGCCGATGCGGACGTAGACGGCGTGCGCATCGGCGAACGCGGGCGCGCCGTTCCGTCCGAGGCGAATGCTGTCTTTGCGGGCGGCGTCGATGGCACGCTTGCTGGCGAACGCGGGCGCGTCAGCGACGGCGAGGACCGGGTAGCCTTTGCGGGCGAGGAGCACGGCGAGGATGGTCGCCGTGGTTAGAAGATCCGGCAATCGTAATGTTTCGGTGCCCCGGGGGACCACCTCGCGCGGGAGCGCGCGCGGCGGCGTCTCGCCATCGCGGCGCCCTGCGGCGGCGCCG
>ERZ772858.2748-NODE-2748-length-12253-cov-7.758239_pt1 | contig 12253 bp, 10 predicted proteins | sample MGYA00512136_ERZ772858 | MGnify/ENA primary metagenome ERZ772858 (study PRJEB29015, sample SAMEA2737726) | human gut metagenome | biome: human gut; feature: human-associated habitat; material: faeces | place: China | collected 2012 ...
TAGAGCACTTGACTTTTAATCAAGTTGTCCGGGGTTCGAATCCCCGATGTCTCATCGGTTTAAAATAGCGGTTAGACCAGTAACTTCATGGTTTACCGCTATTTTTGCGTGAAAAAAAGCAGGAATTGTAATTGGATCTAAACAATATTTAATTGTCAAAATACTGATTTGTTTACGTATAATTATTTCAAAATTATGCAAAACATACAAAAAATGTAGATAAACAAAATACATTGTAGTATAATAGGACACAGCACGAAAAAACACACTTTAACTAGAAAAGAGGAAGTTATATGAATGAAGAACAATATTCCAGAGCGAATAAAAGAGTACTGCTTGCAATCGTAGTTGTTTTTGGATACATAGCAGCCACCCTTATGTTAGCATTGGTTGTCAGTCAGGGCGGACATGCGTCAAAGATTATGATGGAGGCAGTCACGGCAGCTGCAGTTATCGTTATCTCGGTTGCAGCATATCTTGGTAAAAGAACAACACGCACATGTGCGGTGATCATGACACTGTCGATGATGATAGGTTATTTCGTGATTGTCCAATTGAACACAACCGTTGGAACATGGACATATGGTCTGCCGCTGCTGATCGCTGCAATGGTTTATCTGGACAAGAAAATTGTGATGATGACAAATGGTATTGCACTGGTTGCCATTATAGTTCATTTAGTCAGATGCTTTCTGGGTGGCGGATCAGATCTGCGGAATAATGTGATTGGGCTGTTTGTATTATTACTGACCGCATATGCCTGTAATAGTGCAGAGCGTCTGCTCGAGCGTTTCTTTAAAGAAAATCTTGCAGAAATTCAAAATGCATCGGATATCCAGAAGGATAGTAATAAAAAGATGATCATCGTTGCAGAGAATATTTCCAAGCATTTTGGAGAGGCAATGGATATGCTTGACGGTTTGCAGGAATCCATTAATGTGAGTCACAGTTCCATTCAGGAAATTGCAGACAGCACAGAAAGCACAGCGGAAGCGATCCAGAAACAGGCGGTTATGTGTTCTGATATTCAGGGGAATACTGATCAGGCAGAGCAGGGCATCAAAGAAATGATCGAGGCATCACATAAGACGAATGACAATGTCAAAGAAGGCGCCGGCGTTGTCAGTGAATTGAAGGAACAGGCCGTGAACGTTGCAGATGCGAGTCAGGTGACGGTGGATGTGATCAGAAGTCTGACCGATAAAGTGGAGGAAGTAAAAACATTTGTCGACTCCATCATCAACATTTCAAATCAGACCAATCTGCTTGCCCTGAATGCGTCTATTGAAGCAGCAAGAGCCGGTGAAGCTGGAAAAGGTTTCGCAGTCGTGGCAGATGAAATCCGTCAGCTTTCAGAGCAGACGAAGGATGCTTCTGCAAATATTACAGAGATCATCCAGAAATTGAATGAAGATACAAAACGTGCGAATGACAGCATCATGACAGCGGCAGAATCTGTAGAGAAGCAGAATCAATTGATCGATGATACCAGAGATAAATTTAATGCTGTTGGTCATGCAGTGGAAGTTTTAATGGGAAATATCGATGTTGCAGAACAGAGTATTCAAAAAATACTAGATGCGACAGGAGTGATCTCAGATAACATCACGCATTTGTCTGCAACAGGTGAGGAGGTAGCAGCTTCTTCCACCGAGGGTCTCCGCACGGCAGACATTACAGTGGAGAAGATGTCCAATTGTAAAAAAGTGCTGGAAAATATTTATTTACTGGCAGAGGATTTGAAAAACTCAGTAGAAAATAATGAAAACCAGTAATGAATAAGACAACGGAGAAATATTTAAAATAGTATCGAAGAAGCATTACAAAAATAGCATGTCGAAGATGTATTTTAAAATTAGCACTTGACGGATTCCTGTGAAACTATTATGATAAAAAGAGAATACTTCAATGCGTTGAAGTACGAAAATAAAACTGCATAAGATGTAGATAGCACAGAGTGTATGACGATAGATACAGACAAAGAGAAGTTTTTATGCAGGCTTGGAGTTACACATGGAGGATGTACCAATGGAAATGGAGATGGAATTTTTACGGAAACTGCCAACACCACAGGAGTTGAAAGAGCAGTTTCCGGTAAGCACAGAAGTTGTGGCAGCGAAAGCCCAGAGAGATGAAGAGATACGCAATATTTTTGAGGGAAAAGATGACAGGCTGATTTTAGTGATCGGTCCCTGCTCCGCAGATAATGAAGATGCTGTCATTGACTATATATCCAGATTGAGAACTGTTCAGGAAAAAGTGAAAGATAAAATTTTCATAATTCCCCGTATTTATACCAATAAGCCGAGAACAATCGGCGTTGGATATAAAGGAATGCTGCATCAGCCGGATCCGGAGAAAAAAGAGGATATGTTAAAAGGGATCATTGCAATCCGGGAGCTGCATACGAGAGCGGTAAAAGAAACCGGATTTACCTGTGCAGATGAAATGCTCTACCCGGAGAACCACAGATATTTGTCCGATCTGTTGTCTTATGTGGCAGTAGGTGCACGTTCCGTGGAAGACCAGCAGCATCGTCTGACTGCAAGTGGAGTTGGGATTCCGGTCGGAATGAAGAATCCGACAGGCGGGGATATTGCTGTTATGATGAATTCCATGATCGCAGCACAGCACGGACATACATTTTTGTATCGTGGCTGGGAAGTGACAACTACTGGAAATCCTTATGCGCATGCTATTTTACGCGGATATGTGGACAAGTTTGGACGCAATATTCCAAATTATCATTATGAAGATCTGCAGAATTTATTAGAACATTATGAAGATGTCAACGCATCACAGCAGACAACCCTCGCAAATCCGGCGGTCATCGTGGATACCAATCATTCTAACTCAGGAAAACAGTTTATGGAACAGATTCGTATCAGCAAAGATGTATTACATAGCTGTAAAGTGTCAAAAGAGATTCATAATCTGGTAAAAGGACTTATGATCGAGAGTTATATTGAGGATGGTGCCCAGAAAGTTGGCGAACACTGCTATGGAAAATCCATTACAGATCCTTGTCTTGGATGGGAAAAAACAGAAAAGCTGATTTATGAGTTGGCAGATTTATGGTAAAATTGCTGAAAAGATCGTTGCAGAGGAGCTTTGTAACGATTTTTTTTGTGCAATTTTTAAAATAGAACCAACAAGTGTCCACTTTTTGCATGGAAACCATCAGATATTCATATCACACAACCGTCATTTTGTAGCAGAAAAAAATACAGTTTTACTTATATGTAGTTCTTGACCGGATTTTAGTTAGAAAAAAGTTGAAAATTCTAGAAAATCTGATAATATTGACATGGGTTTGAATTTGAATATGTAAAAAAGAAGAGGTGCAAAACATGAACAGTTTATTACTTTGCATTCCGTTTGCAGGTTTATTGCTCTGCATTGCGGTAATGCCATTGGTAAAGCCTGAGTGGTGGGAAAAACATCAGGCTTTGGCAGTGATCGTGTGGTCATTGCTTTTTATTATCCCGTCTATCGTGTTAAACGGCGCAGGAGAGACGACCGAAACAGTGTTAGAGTGTATCGTGAATGATTATCTGACCTTTATCGTTTTATTATTCGGTCTGTTCTGTGTATCCGGAAATATTACGCTGGAGGGTAACCTTGCAGGTTCTCCTGCCGTGAATGCTTTATTTTTAGCATTCGGAACTTTATTATCGAGCTGTATCGGTACAACTGGTGCAAGTATGCTGCTTGTCCGCCCGATGATCAAGATGAATTCATGGAGAAAAAACAAAGCACAGATCATGATATTCTTTATTTTCATGATCTCCAATATGGGTGGATGTCTGACACCTATCGGCGATCCACCACTTTTAATGGGATTTATGCGTGGTGTTCCATTCTTCTGGAGCTTACACTTGTTCCCGATCTTAATTTTCAATATGATTTTATTATTGATCATTTTCTACTTAATTGATAAGAAACAGTATCGCAAGGATATTGCGAATGGTTTACGTCCGGATATCAGCAAACCGGGTGTAGATATCAAAGTAGAAGGTTTACATAATGTAGTTTTCCTTGTAGCAATCGTTGTGGCTGTTATTTTAAGCGGTACGCTTCCAAGTCTGCCAATGTTCCAGGATGCAGCCGGAAACGTACTTGGAATTACAATTTATAAATCTGTGAAATTGACATTCCCGGCAATGATTGAAATTGCAATTATTCTTTTAGCTGCACTGCTGTCATTCAAGACAACAAACGAGAAGATACGTACCCAGAACCACTTTACGTGGGGTGCAATCCAGGAAGTTGCAATATTATTTATCGGCATTTTTATCACAATGCAGCCGGCGCTTGCATTACTTAAAACAATGGGACCAAACCTTGGAATTACCGAGCCATACCAGATGTTCTGGGCAACCGGACTCCTTTCCAGCTTTTTGGATAACACACCAACCTATCTGGTATTCCTCACAACCGCAGGAACACTCGGATTTACATCCGGTATTCTTACCACTGTTGGAACTATCTCTGTGAAGATTCTTACAGCGATTTCCTGTGGTGCGGTATTCATGGGTGCAAACACTTACATTGGAAATGCGCCAAACTTTATGGTAAAATCTATTTCTGATGAAAACGGTATCCGTATGCCATCCTTCTTCGGATATATGGGATGGTCACTGTGTATTTTAGTACCTGTATTCTTTATTGATATGCTGGTATTCTTCCTATAAATTGCAGTGCTAGAAAGGTATGATGAGTCATGGAAAAAAATAAAGAGAAATGTTACGAGATCGCAAAACAGATCTATCAGTTAGATAAAGACGTATACGAGTGTGTAGGTTCTTCTCTGGGTAGAACTTTTACCGGAGATGAGGCAACCTGCGTTGAAGAGATCACAAGACTTCTGATCACAAGACCACAGGGGCATGAGATCCGAAGCGATATTGCATTGATCGGCAATATGGCGAGAACCATTAAGAATAAAGAAGATCATCACAGAATGATGACACAGTACAATGAGATTTTGAAAAAAATAGCAGCGATTCCAGACAGTTTTGGAAGCGTTGATATTATCAATGAAAATCTTGCTGCTTTGAATACTTCCAATTTAAGACAGAAGTTTTCACCGGATGATCATTTGATCATCTGCATCGGACGTACGCATGGAAGCGCCGGAACCGATATCGGTTTTGCGCTGGCAGACAAGTTGAAGATCAATTACTATGATGCAGAAATTTTTGATCAGGTTTTGAAAAAAATGGATGCAGAGAAAGAAGATATTGAAGATCATAGCAATTATGTAGAAGAACTCAAAGGAAAGATCGCCAAAAAAACAGGTATTGGAAAGTTTTTCAAGAATTTCAGAAAATACCATGGACTTCCGGTGCAGGATGCTATTTTCTTTAATCAGAGTGACTTGATCTGCGAGATGGCAAAGAAGGAAGACTTTATTGTTATGGGAAGATGTGCGGATGTAGTACTCACAAATCACAGAATCCCACATATCAGTATTTTCATAACAGCTTCTTTTGAGCAGCGGGTACATCGTATGATGGAACTGCACAATTTGAATTATAAGCAGGCAGCGCACCTTCTGGTAAAATTAGATGCAAGGCATGCAAAATATTATTTTGATTATACCGGTAAGAAGTGGGGAGATGCCGTTAACTATGATTTATGCATCAACAGTGCAAGCTACGGTATTGAAGAGTCAGTAGAATTGATCGAGCGTATGATCAATAAATATCCAAACAGCTAAATAAATGCGATGGCAGAAAGAGGACTGTGGACAGATGTCTGCAGTTCTTTTTTTGCAATGAAATATCCTCAAAGAGTATTTTTAAAAATATGTAGTTATACGACATAAATGTTGAAAAATATAAACTTTACTTCTCGCGAATTATACGTTAGTATAACAGAGAAAGAGATGCCAGTGCCATGGCATACGCTTTTGAGATTACCCAATTGTATATGTTATTCTTCTCCTAGAAACATATTCATACAACCCTTTTGCAGAGTACATAAAATGTACGACTTCGTAGTGTAATGAAAAGAATCTACCATATGAAACTGTGGTAGGTTTTTTTTCTATTTCATACATTGCATCAACGAATTGTTACCGGGAGAAGTTTTAGAAACCTGAAAAGAGGGAGGATATCTGGATGGATAAGAATGTGCAGTATATTTTGGAAGTTGCAAAATGTGGAGGGATTACGAAAGCAGCGAATAATCTTTATATTACACCTTCTGCGTTGAGTAAGTTTGTCCAGGCGAGGGAGGAAGAACTGAATGTGCAGTTATTTCACAGGATCGGGAAACGTTTTGTGCTGACGGCGGCAGGCGAGTATTATGTGGGCAGATGTAAGGAGATCGAAACAATCCAGAAAGAGATCACAATTCAGATGGAGCGGTTTTCCAGTATGAGCCACGGCATGATACGTATCGGTGTGCAGCCTTCTTTTTCGGATCTTGTTTTAAAAGATATCATTCCAAAGTTTCAGGAGAGTTTTCCGGCAGTAAAAATTATTTTACAGGAGTATTCAACAGGAGAGCTGATGGAGCTGTTGAAAAAACAGCAGGTGGATGTGGTGCTGGCAACAATTGACCAAAAGGATGCTGATCTGGAATACCGCCCGGTTAAAATGTGTGAGTTTGTCATGGCAGTCGGTAAAAATCATCATCTGGCAACGCTGGCGGTGGCGAAGGAAGGATTTCAGTATCCGTGGGTTGACCTTAAAGCGTGTGAAAAAGAGGAAAATGTCATGCTTTTACCGGGGTCACCGTTTCGGCAGCACGCAGATGAAATTTATGGACATTACCATTTAAAACCTAATGTTGTATATCAGATCAGTGGGACAAGAACGGGATTGTCCTGTGTGGCGTACCATGAAGCAATTATGATCACGTTGGATCATATGATTTTTAATAACCCGTTTTCAAAAGAAATTGTACCTTTATCAATCGGAGATGCACCGATTCAGATTGAAATTGACCTGATTTATATGAAAGATACCGTATTAAAAACGGAGATGGAAAAGCTGTATGAGATTATCTGTGAAGCAATCCGGTAGCAGCATATACTGGAAATAATAATATGTAGTTGAAGGACATATTATGTGAAAATAAGGAACTGTACTTTCTGGCACTTCTGACATATGATAGTTATACTTGTTAAAAAATTATCATACTCAAGAAAAGTTGGAGGAACAGATGACACCGTTAGAAATTACGTTACTTATTTTAGTGCTTACGATCGTTGCTTTTATCACAGGAAAAATTCCGTTTTCCGTGATTTCAGCCGGAATTATGCTATCGCTCATCATGACAGGAGTGATGGAACCTGCGGAGGCATTCAGTGGATTTATCAACACAAATGTGGTCATGTTTGTGGCAATGTTTGTCATTGGAGCAGGACTTACGAAAACAAGTCTGATCGATAAGGCGGAGCAGCTGGTTGTCCGCTACAAGGATAATCCGAAAATGCTGATTTTTCTGGCATGTATTGCCTCATCGCTGCTTGCAAGTATCACGAGCGCGACAGCGACGGCTGCGATCATGATCTCACTTCTGGTTGGAATTGCAAATGAGATTGGCACAAGCAGAAGCAAACTGTTGTATCCTGCGATGGCCTGTGCCAATATTGCGACTTCGATGACCTTTTTGGGACAGGGGGCGAGCAATATCACATGGATTGATATTATGGCAAAGGCAGGAGCACCAAATGAGCTTTATATCTGGGATTTTACAATTGCAAGAATCCCATTGCTTGTGGTGTCAATTTTATATATGACGTTTGTTGGATATAAGTTAATGCCAGATATTGATAACAACACATTTGTAGATGGCGGGCATACAGGAAGAAAGTCTGCAAAATTAAGTCCGATAAAGGAAAAGATTGCAATTATCATCATTGTGGTTACAATTCTTGCAATGCTTTTTGAAAGTGTAATCGGAATCCCGATGTATATTGTTGCATGCATTGGCGCTGTTTTGCTTGTATTAAGTGGAATTTTAAACGAAAAAGAGGCATTGGATTCCATTCATCAGCCGACAATCTTTTTATTTGCAGGGGTGTTGACCTTATCAGAGGCGATCAAAATTACAGGTGTAGGGGATGTCGTGGCGGACTGGATGATCAGTCTGATTGGAAATACAACGAATCCGTATCTGATCATGGCGGTATTTTTCCTGATTCCATTTTTACTTACCCAGATCATGTCGAATCTGGCAACACTTACGATTTTCATTCCACTTGTTGTATCGGCCTGTATGAAAATTGGGATTGATCCGAGAGCAGCCGTTGTGGGTGTACTCACCGCAAGCTGCATTTCTATCATGACGCCGATGGCAGCACCGTGCCAGATCATGATTATTGAACCGGGCGGATATACATTGAAAGACTATTTGAAATGTGGTACACCTCTGGCAGTGATTCTTGCGATTATGACGATTTTTTTAATGCCGTTGATGTTTCCGTTTTATTAAGGGATAGAAAAATAAAAGAAAAGCAGGGAAGTTGATTTTTATAGAAAAATCAGCTTCCTTTTTGTGTTTCAAAAGGTTTTTATTTACAAATAAGGGGAAATTGGATACATTATATATAAAGCTATGAGCAGTGTACAAATGAAACGTACTAAAAGGAGAAAGAAATGAAAAACAAACGTACCTGCGATTATATCGCAGAAGCAATACAAAATGAGATTTTATCAGGAAGAATTGTCAGAGAAACTTGGCTATTCGAGAATGCCGGTCCGTGAGGCACTACAGATTTTAGAGGAGCAGGGACTTGTAAGGCGACTTGCAACCCGCCATGTTGTGGTGGCAGATTTTTCGGAAAGAAATATTGAAGAAATATTTGATATGTTCGGAAATGTGGAAAAGAAAGCATTAAAAGACCTTGCAGAGATGTCCTTTGAATGGGTGTACTCAGCAGAGGGCGAAGATGCAGAAGAGAAGTTCCATGAATTTGTCTATGGAACGATCACAAACGGACTTTTCCGCAGGCTTTTAGAGACATCGGCAGACTGTTATATCCGTTTTGCATCGGAAGAGACAGAAATGGGAAAAGATCCGGAGCAGAAACAGCTCAGACGGAATAAACTTGAAACTGTTCACAGTGCATATTGCAGAAAAGATACCGTCGTGATGGAAGTCGCACTGGAGGAATATTATAGATTACTGACAGAAAATGTGAAAAAAGAAAGAGGTTTTGAGAAATGAATGGTTTGAAACCGATAAAAATACCATCTGCTAAGGAAAAGGTAGCATCGGAGCTGCGGAAAGCAATTTTGTCAAGAAAGATGAAAGAGGGAGAAATCCTTTCTTTAGACAGTGTGGCAACTCAGCTGAATGTCTCGATTACACCTGTAAGAGAAGCATTTCAGATTCTTGCGAGAGATGGACTGATTAAGCTGCGGCAGAACAAGGGCGCAATTGTTTTAGGGATTACAGACACTTATATCAGGGAACATTATCAGCTGCGGGCGATTTTGGAGAGTGCGTGTGCCGGGCTTGCAGCAGAAGAAGGTGTGGATATCAGCGGTATCAGAGATTCTTATGAGGAATCCAAAGCTGCTTTGGAAAATGGAGATTACAGTCAGTATGCGAGCCAGAACCGGGAGTTTCACAGTGAAATCTGGGCAGCAGCCGGAAATAAAAAGATGGAAAATATGATCGCAGAACTATGGAATGGGTTGTCTATGGGAAATATGGTGACGGAACAAGAGTATGCAAAGATTTCCATCGAGGAACATGGCAGGATCATGGACGCAATTGCAGCAGGAGATGGTGAGCGCGCCAAAAAAGAAATGTACGCACATATTATGCGAAGCCGGGACGATATGCTGACTTACTATCAGTGATGTGAAAAAAATATTTTTCGTGCAAAACCGGAATCGAGGTTATTGATAAATAATGCACAAAAAAGAAAATATAAAATTATAGAAAATGCCGAAGTTGTCAAAAACAGTTGACGACTTCGGTTTTTTGTTATATTGTGTAATCAATAAATGGATACATTATCACATATCAAATATCAAAAAGACGAAGGGAGAAGGAATGATATGAGTCCAGCAACAATAACGTTATTATTTTTATTGTTTGCCATTGTAATGTTTGTGTGGGAAAAGATTCCACTTGGGGTAACATCCATGATCATCTGTGTCGGTCTTGTCGTAACAGGGGTGTTAGACTGGAAAACAGCATTTGCAGGGTTTATCGACAGCAATGTCATTTTGTTCGTGGCAATGTTTATTGTCGGGGGAGCATTGTTTGAAACAGGTATGGCAAATAAGATTGGCGGAGTGGTTACACATTTTGTCAAGACAGAGAGACAGCTTATCATTGCGATCATGATTATTGTAGGATTGATGAGCGGTGTGCTTTCCAACACAGGAACAGCAGCAGTTTTAATTCCGGTAGTTATCGGAATTGCAGCAAAGTCAGGATATTCAAGATCAAGGCTTTTAATGCCGCTTGTATTTGCAGCAGCGATGGGAGGCAACCTTTCTTTGATCGGAGCGCCGGGAAACCTGATTGCACAGTCCGTGATGGAAGAAATGAACATGAGTTTTAGCTTTTTTGAATATGCGAAGGTCGGACTTCCGATTTTAGTCTGTGGGATTATTTACTTTGCATTTTTCGGATACAAATTGCTTCCGAACAGAGCAGGTGGAGCTGATGGTAATGCAGAAGAGAAACAGGATTTCTCTAATGTGCCGCAATGGAAACAGGCATTGTCACTCATTATTCTGATCCTGACATTACTTGGAATGATCTTTGAAGATCAGATTGGTATCAAGCTTTGTATTACAGGATGTATCGGAGCACTGGCATTGATCTTAACCGGAGTGATCAGTGAGAAAAATGCGCTGAAATCCATTGATCTGAAAACAATTTTCCTTTTCGGAGGAACACTTTCTCTTGCATCTGCATTGCAGACAACCGGAGCAGGAGAGGATATCGCAAAAGCAGTGATCGGAGTTCTGGGTGAGAACCCATCCCCGTATGTACTTACATTCGTAGTATTTATGCTCTGCTGTGTACTGACAAACTTTATGTCAAACACCGCTACAACCGCACTGATGGCTCCAATCTGTGTTTCCATTGCACAGGGAATGGGCGCAGATCCAAGAGCAGTTTTGATGGCATGTGTCATCGGAGGTTCCTGTGCATATGCAACACCAATCGGTATGCCGGCAAACACGATGGTCGTGACAGCCGGAGGATATACTTTCAAAGATTACGCAAAAGCAGGCGTGCCGCTGATCCTTGTGGCAACTGTAGTCAGCATGATCTTACTGCCAATCTTATATCCGTTTTTTCCATAAGCGGATATTGATGATAAAAAATGGCTGTATTGTGTGAATGACACAGTGCACCCGAAAACTTATAAAAAGAATCCATAATATTTTTCAGGAGGAACGAATTATGTCAAACGAAAAACAGGTAGAACAGCTTACCAACTATATGGCAAATTTCATCGCTCATATAGCAAAAAAATTACCAGATGATGTCATCGCAAAGCTCACAGAGTTAAGAGACAAAGAGGACAGTCCATTATCCAAAACAATTTATGATACCATGTTCGAGAACCAGCGTCTTGCGGTTGAATTAAACCGTCCAAGCTGTCAGGATACAGGTGTTTTACAGTTCTGGGTAAAATGCGGAACAAAGTTCCCACTTATCGATGAGTTAGAGGGACTATTGAAAGAAGCTGTTGTAAAAGCAACATTTGAAGCTCCATTACGTCACAACAGTGTAGAGACTTTCGATGAGTACAACACAGGCAAGAATGTTGGTAAAGGAACGCCTACTGTATTCTGGGATATCGTACCAAACAGTGACAAATGTGAAATCTATACATACATGGCAGGTGGCGGATGTACCCTTCCGGGAAAAGCAATGGTATTAATGCCAGGTGAAGGTTACGAAGGTGTTACCAAATTCGTTATGGATGTTATGACAACTTACGGATTGAATGCATGTCCACCATTATTAGTGGGTGTTGGTGTTGCAACATCTGTTGAGACAGCAGCATTACTTTCCAAGAAAGCATTAATGAGACCAATCGGTTCCCACAATGAGAACGAGCGTGCAGCCAAGATGGAGACATTACTTGAGGATGGAATCAACAAGATCGGCCTTGGACCTCAGGGAATGGGAGGAAAATATTCTGTTATGGGCGTTAATATCGAGAATACAGCCCGTCATCCATCCACAATTGGTGTCGCAGTCAATGTCGGATGCTGGAGCCACAGAAGAGGACACATTATTTTTGATAAAGATCTTA
>ERZ772858.2749-NODE-2749-length-12250-cov-2.789012_pt1 | contig 12250 bp, 8 predicted proteins | sample MGYA00512136_ERZ772858 | MGnify/ENA primary metagenome ERZ772858 (study PRJEB29015, sample SAMEA2737726) | human gut metagenome | biome: human gut; feature: human-associated habitat; material: faeces | place: China | collected 2012 ...
ATTCGACCAGATCGCAGTTGATGGAGATACAGTAGGAGATTCCCTCAAGTTTGTAAAAGAGAACGAGATGGTTAAAGTATGTTCACATGAAGGTAACGTATTCTCAGTAGAGCCGCCGATCAGTGTGGAACTTGAAGTTACAGAGACAGAGCCGGGAGTAAAAGGTGATACAGCTACAGGTGCTACTAAACCGGCTATCGTTGAAACAGGAGCAAGTGTTCTTGTACCGCTTTTCGTTAACCAGGGTGACAAGATCAAAATTGATACCCGTACAGGAGAGTACAGCTCAAGAGCATAATCCTTTCGTCATAATTCACAAAATTAAGACAGAGATAAAAGCCGAAAGCAGAGGCAGGTCCTCATGCTTTCGGCTTTTTTGCATGTCAATGCCATTTTGGAGGGAAAAAGAATGTTCTTGTAATCTGAAAAAAGGGCAGATATAATTGGCAGTACACACCTGCTTGAATGCAGGTGATATTCAAATCATAAGCTGCCTTAAGATGGCAGAAAAGGTTTTTTGCGGCGCATGGCTTTCGGGAAGGAGAACGGATGAATTATACAGAATTTATGAATGCTATGTTATGCGAGATCAGAGGACAGGTAGATGCGCAGGTGAGGACGGAGTTGTACACCGTGACGAAGAATAATGGAACCAGAAGAACAGGGATTCTTTTTAAGCAGGAGGACAGCAACCTTGCACCGACGATCTATCTGGAGGAATTTTACCAGAAGTATCTGAAGGGGCAGCAGGTACCGGATCTGGCGGATTCCATTTGCAGTATTTATCAGGAGATACGGGTGAAGAAGACCTGTGATTGTCAGAATCTGTTTGATTTTAATCATGTAAAAGAGCATATCGTGTACAAGCTGATCCGGCGGGATGCCAACGAAGAACTGTTAAAGCAGATTCCTTATGAGCCGTTCCTGGATCTGGCAGTGGTCTATTATATCCAGATAGACAACACACGCTTTGGCTCGGCGGCGATCCAGATCCGCAACGAGCATCTGCGGTACTGGCGTGTGGAAAAGGAAGAAATCCGCCGTCTTGCCGAGAAGAATACACCGCGGATCTATCCGGTGCAGATCCGGCAGATTGTGCGCTTTATGTATGTGGCGACGAACGAGCAGTGCAGTCTGGGGGCAGCAGTGATGCGGTATCCGGATTTCCGGGAAAAGGTCAGGGGGATGATCAGAGGGGATTTCTATATCCTGCCAAGCAGTATCCATGAAGTGATACTGGTGCCGGAAAGCTTTGGACTGGAGCCGGAGCGGATGCAGGAAATGGTAAAAGAGATCAATCAGACCGGAGTGGCACCGGAGGAAGTGCTTTCGGATTCCGTGTATTACTTTGATGGGGAGGAGATTCGGATCGTGGCGAAGTAGGGATAGATTATAAACGTGTATAGAGTAGGGAAAATTGACAGGGAAATATACCATTGTATAGCAGAGGATATAGTAACAGATGAAGTTATTATAACTGTTGTGCAGATTATGCATATTCGGGAAAGACATCCCAATGATTATGAACTTTTTTCTACATACTTTGACGAGATAATACGGGATCCGGATTATATAATTGAAGCGAAGAAACCCAATACAGCGTTGATACTAAAAGAAATTAAGGACGTTAAAGAAGTATTTAAAATGGTTTTACGTTTGATTACATCAAAGGATAATCTGGACTACAAAAATTCAATTATCACATTTATGAAAATAGATGATAAGGAATGGAACAGGCTGCTGCGCAACAAGAAAATTCTTTACAAAAGAGAATAATATTGATATACTGAATGTAGAGAAAAATTCATTCATATGATTATCTAAGGTGGAAGATTTCGTGCGATCCACACGCCGATGGTATAGACAGGGGAAACCTGAGAGATGCAGGAGAAGCGCACGCCTGCTGGATAATCATTTGAAGAAGACTTAAAGAGGTGTCGCAGGTTTGCGGCACCTTTTTGTGTATACGATGAGCCAAGTGCAGATTTGTGCTTGCACAAGAATCTGTATTTTGCGAATGTACATCACCTGGCTGTTAAGCGAGATGGTGTACAAAGTATACGAATCAAGTAGGAGTCAGCTTACGTAATCATACAATAGAAATAAAGAAAGGAATTCCGAGCATGAACACAGAAATTTTAGTAATTGAAGATGACGACCTGGTAAGACAGGGAATCGTAGACATCCTGGAACTAAAGGGATGGAATGCGGTTGCAGCGAAGTCTTGTAGCGAAGCACTCGTAAGGATCCGGGGAGAAGAATATATGCTGTATGTACTGGATATGAAGCTGCCAGACGGGAACGGAATCATGCTCTGCAGGGAGATCCGCAGATATACAGACAATCCCATTCTTTTCTTATCAGCCTATGACAGTGAAGAATTTATCGTAGAAGGATTTGAAGCGGGAGCAAATGACTATGTGATCAAGCCTTTCCGCACATTTGAATTTATTGCGAGAATCAAGGCTTTGCTGCGACGTACCGGTATGCAAAACGGCAAGAAAGTGAAAAAAGGAATCAAAAGCGGAGAATATGAACTGGATTTGCAGAAGCAGATTTTGCAGAAGGATGGTGTCCGGATCGATCTTACAAGGACCGAATATCAGATTCTGTGCAGCCTTCTTGCAAACGCACCGAATCTTGTTGCGAGGGAGTTCCTGTTGGACACTATCTGGGATTTTAATGAAAATTATATCGATGACAATACCTTGTCTGTACATATGAACCGGCTGAGAAAGAAGCTGACTGCAGAAAATGAGCAGGATCCGATTGAGACAAAGCGTGGAGTTGGTTATGCATGGACGCTGAAAGCTGAGGATGTGTATGATGAGATCTGAGAGAAAGACGGAGAAATGGAGAATACCGGGAAAATGGACTCTGATTTTTCTTTTGATATTGCTGGCTTTTTATGGATACCAGAATATTCTTGCAGAAAATTATGAAAGACAGGTTGTTTCCTGGATCGGACAGACAGAAAAAGACAGAACGGTTTCTGCCTTTACAGAACCGGATGAAGAAGCATATCAGAAGGGCTGCGAGGCATTGAAAGAGGCAGGATATGAAGAAACAGGAAAAATCTGGCTGGAAAAGAGAATCCGAAGTTACGGAATAGGTGTGTTTGTGGCTGCGATCGGCATCATCTGCATTGTTGGTCTGCTGACAGAATTGCACATGGAGAAAAGACGGAAAAAAGCACTGGATAATCAATTGGCAGAAAAAGACAGGGAACTGGAAGCAAAGCTGGCGGAAGAAAAAGAATTTCTGCATCGTGACCGGCAGAAAATGGGAACTTACATGGAAAATATTTCCCATCAGCTAAAAACACCGATTGCGGGAACACTTCTGAATCTGGAGGTGCTTCTTGTGACAGAAGAGGATGAAAAACGGTATCAGAAGCTGGAAGACTGTGTGAAAAAGGTGCAATGGATGTCCGATATGACGATCGTGCTTCTTAGGCTTGCGCAGATTGATTCCGGGAAAATCTGGATGAAGCGGAAAAAAGAAAATCTGACCGGACTGATCGAAGAATGTATAGACAGAACACAGCCTTTAGCGGAAGAAAAAGGAGTTGGATTTGAAATGGATGTTCCAAAAGAATGCCTGCTTTCCTGCGACGGATTCTGGCTGAAGGAGGCAATGGAAAATGTACTGAAAAATGCCGTAGAATATGCAGATACAGGAAGCCTGATTCAGATTCTGCTGAAAGAAGATACGGACTATTATAAGCTGTATATCACCAATCGGGGAAAACGGATTGAAGAAGAGAAAAGAGAGCTGATTTTTGACCGTTTCTACCAGATGGAACAGGGAAGTGGAATCGGAATTGGTCTGCATCTGGCAAAGGAAATTGTCACGCTCCATCAGGGAACACTGAAGGTTGTGGATCGAAGCGGCTTGGAGGAGGCGACAACCTTCCAGTTTATACTGCCGAAGATGATCGCAAAAGATCATGCACAGGAAGAAATAAATCTTACGATTTCGTAAGATTGGGGTAAGTGAATCGAAAGACTGATCTGATATAGTAAGACTAACAAATGAAGGAGGTGGCAGAAGATGAAAACCGTAATCAGACTGGACAAGGTAAGCAAAAGCTATACTCTTGGTGAAAAGAAAATCACAGCATTAAAGGAGTTTTCTTTTGAAGTGAAAAGCGGTGAATTTGTGGCAGTGATGGGACGAAGCGGATCCGGGAAATCTACTTTTCTTAAGATTGCAGGAACACTGGAAAAGCCAGATACCGGAGCAGTCTTCCTGAATGGAATACAGATTAACGGGCTTTCCCAAAAGAAGATCTGCAAGATCCGGCAGAAGAAAATCGGGTTTATTTTCCAACAGTATCAGTTACTGCCGGAGTATACGATCTGGGATAATGTATGCATGCCGCTTTATATCGCGCATACGGTACCGGATAAAGCTTATATCCGACAGCTTCTTGAAAAGGTCGGATTATGGGACAGGAACGGAGATTATCCGGATCAGTTATCTGGTGGAGAGCAGCAGAGAGTGGCAATTGCCCGTGCAATGGCAGCAAAGCCGGGAGTGATCCTTGCGGATGAACCGACCGGGAATCTGGACTATCAGACCGGACAGGAGATCATGAAACTGATCTGCGCATCCAGAGAGCTTTACCGTCAGACAATTGTCATGGTGACACATGATATGGACAGTGCCAATTATGCGGACAGGATTATGTATATGGAAGATGGTGCATTGCGATGAAAAGAGAGAAAAGACATGGAATTGAACGGGAACTCAGTATAAAAAGAATCCGCAGCCAGAAGAAATACAGTATCCTGATAGTCTCAGTCCTGCTTCTTACCTGCACACTGATTCAGATTGGTTTTCAGATGTCGGAAGGACTGAAAGCCGCATATATCGAGAATCGTAAAGCAGTATATGGGGAGTGGGAACAGGTATTTTTGGATATGGATGAAGGCTCGGTAAAAGTGGCAGAAGAGAATCCATTTCTTGCACAGACCGGGAAAATAAGTATCTATGGGGCGATCGCCGGAGATTATCTGGAAAACCGTCAGATGAATATCGGGACAATGGACGAGACGGCGTGGAAGCTTGGCAGACTGGAAATGAAAGAAGGACGCCTGCCGGAAAATGAGCATGAGATCGTAATGGAATACAGTACACTTCGCTCACTTGGATATGAGGAGATGCTTGGAAAAGAGATTACACTGGATATTACACCGGCGCTTTCCATTCTGGAGCAGGGGGAATCAAAAAGCTATTCGTATACTTTATGCGGGATCCTAAAAGATTATCAGATAAACTGGGAAATCTGCAACCGGCATCGGTTTCCAACTGGAATTGTGACACAGGAAGGCGGGAACAGGATTGGCTCTGTTCAGGATATGCATATGCTTGTAAAAGCGAAAGAGGGCAGTGAAAGTGTTTATAAAGATCTGAAAGACAGCGAAGAATTTACCTGCGGCATGGATGACAATGTGGAACAGGACAAACTTTCTGATGCAAGTCTTCCGTATATGGATTTTCTGGAAAATATCCGTTTGCTGATTGGTGGTGCGTCGATCTGTATCCTGTTTCTTACGGTATCGCGTTCGATTATCTCAAGAGAACAGTTCTGGAGGTTCCTGGATGCACTTGGAATGAGAAGAGGGCAGATGTACCAGATTATTTTCTGGGAAGCAGTTCTGTTTGGTGTAGGAGCTGTTATTGTTGGAAATCTTGCAGGGATTGGGATTTACCAGCTGGTTATCCCTGCTTTTGAAAAGATAACCGAGCAGACATTACCACAGGCGATTGCATGGGAAGGAGTCCTTTTTGAAACTGGCTTCAGTATCTTATGTATTGCTGCAAGTTATGGACTCAGTGCAGTACAGCTTTGCATACTTCTGAAAGAGAAAAAGAAGAAAGTTCAGAAAAGAAGAGAAAAATACAGGAAGATCGTAAGGTTTACGCCGGGGAGAGTTTTACTTCATAAATGGCAGATGCATCGTGTGCGTAAGAGTGTAGAAATTGTTCTTCTGGCAAGTGCTTTGCTGATCGTGGGATTTGGAAAGATGGAAATATCAACCAGACAGGAAGAACTGAAAGTATATCAAAGGCTGACAGGAAATGGATACTATTTGAGTACAATGGAGATTACGAATTCTCCGGGAATTTCCAGGCAGACAGTTGATAAACTGGAACAGGTTGCCGGAGTAACTTCTGTAGAACAATATCATAACAATGAAAAAGAGGAGTTCTGGATTGATCTGTCAGAATATGCTGAAAGCGAGTATTTTCAGAAAGTAGTCGAAACATTGGTGGCATATCTGAATGAGACATCAATAAAGGAAAAGATATCTATTGAGAAAGTAAGATTGTCTTTGCTTACAATAGACAGATGGCAGGATATACAGCGTTTTCTGAGAAATCTGGATGAAGGCAGCCTGACAAAAGAAGAATTTGAACAGGGAGATTTTTGCATTCTGGATCTTACAGAGTTGCAGGAATATGACGGAAAATATCTGAGTGCAGTCAGCCCGGACGGACAAGGAATATCAGAAGATACGGTACAGGTTGGTGATGAACTTCCGGTTTATACATTGAATGAGAATGGAAGTAGAAACGAAAATCCGATTCCAGTAACAGCGATTTTACGTGGCATGAAGGAAGAAGATGTGCGGAATCCACAGATAGGTGGATCTGGTATATCGATGATTGTTGGAAAGAATTTCTGGAAGAAATTTGGGAAAAGCAGAATTATGGAATATGATCAGATCGTAAAAATTCTGGTATCGGATGATGCGGATGCGTATGATACGGAAGGGCATATTCTAAGTATTTTAAAACAGGGAACAGCTGTAAATGTGCAGAATAACCATGAAGAGTATAAGAAAATACGTCAGGAATTATATTCCTTTATAGGAATGTACAGCATTTTTGCAGTGTTTTACATGATTCTGATTTCCATAGTTTTGTATCAGATGTTTCTCGCGGAGAAGCAGGAAGAAAAAAGAGAAGGGGAAATCTTACAGTCACTTGGAATGGAAGAAAAGTTCCAGAAGAAAATGCATCGGATAGAAGTTCTTTGGATGATGGGATGCGCAGGAGTGATTGGAGTTCTTACGTTATGGGGTGCTTGCCGACTGATATAGAGGAGGCTTTGAAGAAAGAATAAATTAGTTGAAAGCAGCCGGAAATGGCTGTAATATAGGCTGGATTTTTCTTGATCATTATTGGTGTTCTGCTGATTCAGGCAAAGCGTATAGAAGCAAAAGAACGGATTCAGGTGGGAATTGGATTAGTGGCAATAAAAAAGACTGTCAAGCCATAAAAGCTTCACAGTCTTTTCACGTCCCTGATCAGAATCGAACTGACGCACCCGCCTCCGGAGGGCGGTGCTCTATCCACTGAGCTACAAGGACATTTACTAATATAGCACTTGCCCAGAAAAAAATCAAGAAGAAATTTCGAACAGGACAAGTAAAACGGGATGAACAGAATAGCAGCCGAAATACCATTTGAAAGTGATTTGATACACAGAGTTGGCATCAGCATAAAGCAATTTTAATGCAGAAAAAGAATAAATAATCGCTTCGACAAAACCAGTCAAAACAAGTCTTCCTTCGCTATTGACGCAAAAGCGGGCATTGCGTATGATAGGTGGCAAAGGAGGAAATGCCATGTCGGAAGAAAAAAGGATGCCCGTCCTTACAGGCCAAAAGAAGCAGATTTTCTACACTGGTCTTGTGTATTTGCTGGTCTGCTTTATGACGGCGGGAGTCACCGTTTTTCTTACGAAAGAGAAAAAAGATGAGGTAAAAGAAGTAAGTGCAGTTGTTACAGAAGAGCCAAAAGTAAATACCGGATATGCAGCGATGGAAACCAATCCACTTCTGGAGAACCGGGACGAAAAGCTTGCGGATGCAGTAGAAGCATACTATCAGGAACTTTCCGGAAAAGAAGCCTATGCCGAAGCATACGATGGGATTGCGATTTACACGAAAGATGGTAAAGCAAAAGGCAGCAGGATCCTGTATGTACGGTACAATATGAAGATCCGTGGAATTTACACTGAAGTACCGGGACTTGAAACCTTATATGCGGTCAAGGACAAAGATGGAAAATTTGATATTCAGGCAGAGATCTCTGACGAGCAGATTCAGACGATAATTGAAGAAGTTTCCGCACAGACAGATGTGCAGGAGCTGTTTGCACAGGTAGAAGCGGATTATGAACAGGCACTTGGTTCAGATGCAATGCTCGCACAGGCGGTGGAAGATCTGAAAAATGCAGTGGATCAGTAACACTGTAAATACAGCGAGCCAGTAACGTCTGAAAAAAGCGGTAAAGTCTATGAAAAAATGTTGTGCGTCAGCAGAAGTGGATGCTGTCTTGCCAAAAATTCATAAAGAATGCAGAATTTCAGGCAACATCCAGTCTCCGGATTGCGATTTTCTATTGCGCTTACATAAGGATTCAGATATAATAAATAAAGCGGCGCAGGCAAAGAGTCTGCGCTAACGTTTATGATGAAAAAGAGAGGAACGATCGATACTATGAAGAAGATCCTGGATCTGATTACAGAAGAAATGGAACAGGCATTTGCAGATGCCGGATACGAGAAAGAACTGGCGCGTGTTACACTTTCCAACCGCCCGGATTTATGTGAATATCAGTGCAATGGTGCGATGGCAGGTGCAAAAAAGTACCACAAAGCACCGATCATGATCGCAGAAGAAGTTGTGGCAAAGATTCCGGAGAACGGATATATCAGCGGAGCAGAAGCAGTTAAGCCAGGTTTCATTAACCTGAAGACCAACCCGGCAGCAGTCGCAGATTATCTGAACCAGATGGAAGCAGACGAAAAGCTCGGCGCGGAAGAAGTAGAGAATCCAAAGACAATCGTTATTGATTACGGCGGACCGAACGTGGCAAAACCGCTTCATGTAGGACATCTTCGTTCTGCAATTATTGGTGAGAGCGTAAAACGAATTTCAAGAAAAATGGGACATAATGTTCTTGGAGATATCCATTTGGGAGACTGGGGATATCAGATGGGACTGATTATTACGGAATTAAAGGAAAGAAAACCAGAACTTCCATATTTTGATGAGAATTTTAAAGGAGAATATCCGGCAGAGGCTCCATTTACCATATCTGAGTTGGAGGAGATCTATCCGACAGCAAGTGGAAAAGCAAAAGAGGATGAGGAGTACAGAGAGCGTGCGCTGCATGCCACATATTTACTCCAAAACGGACATAAAGGTTATACAGCAATCTGGAACCACATTATGCATGTATCTGTAAATGATTTGAAGAAGAACTATGCGAATCTGAATGTGGACTTTGATCTGTGGAAAGGTGAGTCTGATGCACAGGCTTACATTCCGGATATGATTGAGCGGCTGAAAAAAGAAGGATTTGCACATGTCGATGACGGAGCTCTTGTGATTGATGTACAGGAAGAGTCAGACACAAAGGAAATTCCACCATGCATGATCCAAAAGTCAGACGGAGCATCTCTCTACGGAACGACAGACCTTGCAACGCTGGTTCAACGAGTGGAAGATTACCATCCGGACAAAGTCATTTATGTTGTAGATAAGCGTCAGGAGTTACATTTTGTACAGGTATTCCGTGCAGCAAAGAAGACAGGAATCGTTCCTTCTGAGACAGAACTGAAATTCTTAGGTTTCGGTACCATGAATGGAAAAGACGGCAAACCATTTAAGACAAGAGAAGGTGGTGTTATGCGTCTGGAGAATCTGATCGCTGAGATTCAGGAGGAAATGTACAAGAAGATCACAGACAACCGTACTGTAGAGGAAGAGGAAGCGAAGAACACTGCGAAAACGGTAGGTATGGCTGCAATCAAGTACGGGGATCTGTCCAATCAGGCTTCCAAAGATTATGTCTTCGATGTAGACAGATTTACTTCCTTTGAGGGAAACACAGGACCGTATATTCTGTACACCATCGTGCGTATCAAATCTATCCTGAACAAATACCAGGAAGAAGGAAAAGCTGTCACAGGACTTAAGGTAAATCAGCAGTCCGGCGAGAGCGAGAAAGCATTGATGCTTGCGCTGGTAAAATATAACGAGATGATGGAAAATGCTTACGAAGAACTTGCACCACATAAAATCTGTGCGTATATTTATGATCTTGCAAATGCATTCAATCATTTTTATCATGAAACCAAAATTCTGGCAGAGGAAAACGAAGCAAAGAAACAGGGATACATTGCACTGCTTATACTGACAAAGAAAGTATTGGAGTCCTGCATTGATGTTCTTGGATTCGAAGCACCAGAGAGAATGTAATGATAACAAGGTCGAATAGTGTGGTCGGATTGTGGGAGTGCATAGCACGGAGCAATCTGAAGGTATCATGAAGAGTAGTATATATTACAGGAAGGATTTATAGGTAACATGACAGACAAGTTGTACTACGAAAGTAGTCATAGAAAAGATTTTGAGGCACAGGTAATTTCATGTGAGCCGGAAGGAGAAGGATACAAAGTAGTTTTGGATAAGACAGTATTTTTCCCGGAAGGCGGCGGACAGTATGCAGATACAGGAATTCTTGGAGGGGTTCATGTGCTGGACGCGCAGGAGAAGGATGGAATTATCTATCATTACACAGATGGAGCACTGACACCGGGCGAGATCGTGAAAGGCGAAATTGACTGGGAAAAGAGATTCGAAAGTATGCAGCAACATAGCGGCGAGCATATCATTTCAGGAATTGTACATGGAAGATTCGGATACAACAATGTAGGATTCCATCTTGGAGCTGATTACTGTACGATGGATTTTGACGGACCGATTACAAAGGAGCAGTTGAAAGAAATCGAAGAAGAGGCGAATCGCATCGTTTACAAGAATTTGAATATAGAGATTCTTTACCCGACAAAGGAAGAGTTGAAAGATCTGACTTACAGAAGTAAGATTGAAATTGAAGGACAGGTTCGTATTGTGAATATTCCGGGCGTGGATATCTGTGCATGCTGTGCACCACACGTAGATAGAACTGGGGAGATTGGAAATATCAAACTGGTGGATATGGTGTCATACAAAGGCGGCGAACGCATCACTATGTTAAGTGGAAGCCGTGCACTTACAGATCATCAGCAGAAAGAGGAGAGCGTGAAGAAGATTTCCGCACTGCTCTGTGCAAAGGATACAGAAGTTGCCGAAGCTGTAGAAAAATTAAAAGAAGAGCAGCTTGACTTGAAAAATCAGGTATCTGCTCTCAAACAAAAATTACTGGCTTATCAGGCAAAGGAGATTGACGTTACTCCGGAACTGGTAAAGGTATTTGACAGTGAACTTAGTGGAAATGAACCGAGAGAACTAATGAACATTCTATTAGAGAGAGGTGCAAAGATTTGTGCAATTTTTGCAGGAAATGATGAAGAAGGATATCGTTATGTTATCGGAAGCCATTCTGAAGATGTAAGAGTGATCAGCAAAAAATTAAATGAGGCTTTCCAGGGCCGTGGCGGTGGAAAACCTCAGATGGTGCAGGGATCCTTAAAAGGAACTGCTAAAAATATTTCAGAAATTCTGTAGCTGCCTTGGTGATGGGAACGCGGTCATTGTAAGCAATGACCAGTTCTCTCACCGGCAGTTTTTCTTTTGTCTCAACAATAAATAATTTTTCCAGATCTTTTCCGGTAATACAGTAATCGGGTATACATGCAATGCCGAGCCCGATTTTTGCAAGGTCAATGAGAAGATCATTACTGCTGAGTTCAATCTCCGGAACCAGATCCAGCTGATGGCGCTGGAACATGCTGTGAAGAAATTCGCTGGTGGTGCTCTTTCGGTCCAGCATCAGGATCGGGAAGCGTTTTAAATCTTTCAGGCTGATGGTTTTGCCCCTCAGCTCTTTGTATTCGTCATTGGCCACGAACACATCCTTGAATTCCCGGATGATCCGTACATTCTGAGTGTTGGAAAGCCCGGAGTTCGGGTAGTTAGTGATGGCAAAATCCACCTGACCGGATTCCAGCAGCTTTGCGCAGGCAATGGAAGTCTGATTGGTGACTTTAATATGCACATTCGGGTAACGCCGGTGGAAATCCTTCAGATAAGAAACCAAATAATAACGGCAGATGGTATCGCTGGCACCGATGCGCAGCTGGCCGCCGTTTAAGGTGTTAGCCTCCAGAAGCTGGTTCTCGCCCTGGCGGATCAGGTTCATGGCTGGTTCGATATGTTTTAAGAGAATCTCGCCCTCAGGTGTCAGCTGTACCCGTTTGGTGCTGCGGATGAAAAGAGGCTGG
>ERZ772858.2753-NODE-2753-length-12237-cov-17.870383_pt1 | contig 12237 bp, 13 predicted proteins | sample MGYA00512136_ERZ772858 | MGnify/ENA primary metagenome ERZ772858 (study PRJEB29015, sample SAMEA2737726) | human gut metagenome | biome: human gut; feature: human-associated habitat; material: faeces | place: China | collected 2012 ...
GGGCAGATAACAAGCGGATCAATCTCCTTTAATGATGATTATCCACCGAACATTATCGACCTAAAAAGCAAAATGATTATTAAAATAAAGGACATAAATAATAATATAACTTTTGAGTTATTGATTGAATCTAATATTTTAATCAATGACTTGCATAAGTGTATAAGAAAAGTCCATAATCAATATTTAGGCAATAATGGTATTGATGTCATTAGAATAAATGGTTCACTACATATCTTGTTATACTTCGTATCACTTGATAAATATGTAGAAATGAATTATGGGAATAAGCCATTGAATTTTATTATTGATGAATACAATCATAATCAGTGGCGAAAAGAAACGTTTAATTTTCTTTCTTTTGAACATTTCAATTCAACTGAAGATTATGCAAAGGAACTCTATACCGGTTATGATTGCAGTTTTGTTGAAATGGGTAAAGATGGATGGTATGAAATATATGAATTATGCAATGTACCTAACGAAAAAGCAAGAGAATGGAAAATTGAATATTTAGAAAAGAAGGTCAATAACAAACAGCAAACCGACTGAATAAGTGGAACGCTGCCGAACATTATGTGCCACAAAAAAAGAAAATGAGAATATGAAACAAGAATTTGAAGGTTTTGATTTTACAAACTTTTGGGATGATAATTACTATGCCCGCAAGGAGTATATCAGTGATGCCCCAACTGATGAATTGATAGCTGATGTAGAGAAAGAATTAGGATACAAGTTGCCAGCTTCCTATATATGGCTGATGAAGCAGCATAATGGAGGCATCCCTTTCAATACATGCTTCCCTACTGATTCACCCACAAATTGGGCTGAAGACCATATTGCTATAACTGGCATTTACGGTATAGGTAGGGAAAAGGACTATTCACTATGTGGAGAAATTGGCAGTCAGTTTATGATTGATGAATGGGGATATCCGGAAATAGGTGTGGCTATTTGTGACTGTCCGAGTGCTGGGCATGATATGATTTTCTTGGATTATCGAGAATGTGGTCCATTCGGAGAACCAAAAGTTGTGCATATCGATCAAGAATCAGATTTCAAAATAACTACATTAGCAGAAAATTTTGAGGATTTTATACGAGGGCTTGAAAATGCTGAGAAATATGAGGAATAGTAAGTAAGGCACATAACAAGCGGAAGAATCTCCCTAAATGGTCGATTATCCGCCGAACATTAGTTGCGGTCAAAAACGAAATAAAAATGAATGTAATATCAGAAAAAGAATATTCGTTTTCAAATGCGCTTTTTTGGAACGTAATGTTACATCATCATATTCGAGCCTTTGATGAAGAAAGGGATGCGAATTTTGATGAAGTATGGGATGAAGAACTTGTACCAACATTGTTGGATGAAAAGAAGTACAAGAAATATTGGTGTTGGCTATCTCAAATTGATTTGAAAACATCCGAAAATCAAGGTGAAATAGAAAATCCAAGAACTCTAACACTTCCTATCGGCAGCGATATTGTATTGACAATAGAATTTCATCCTTGCTGTACATATTATTTTTTGAATGACACTTTAATCGGGGAAGTTAGTGGCAACTTTCACTTGAAGTATCTCACATATTCGGAATTAATGAGGATTACAAAAGAGAAATATGGAGATGTACTGTTCCATTTACTCTTACCTTTGTCTGCAATCAGGGAACAAGAAAAAGACATAGCACTTAATGCAATAATCCAACGATTGCAACAAATTCCCTTATTCAAGGAACATTCCGCATATATAGGTAAATGTATCTTGAATGGATTATTAATATCCAACTCTGACATACAAGAAATTCCCAAGATAGGAACGATATGTACAAGCAATCATTCATATAGAAATGCTTTGGTATATGATGATGAAAGGCAGGAAATAAAGGAGCTAAATATCCTTTTATCGAGATTATAAATATGCAACTAACAAGCGGATTAATCTCCTATAAAGGTCGATTATCCACAGAACATTAGCCACCGAGGAAATAAATATGAAAAAGGAACTTATAGAACGATTGAGAAGATTTCTAACGGCACATGATATGATTGGGACACCTGCATCTGATGAGCAGGTATTATGTGCGGAACAAGAGTTAGGAGTAAAATTTAGTTCTGACTATATAGACTTTATCAAGAATTTCGGAACAGCATACGCAGGAATGATGATTAATGCTTTAGACGGCAATGAAAATGTGGTCGAAGAAACTAAATCATTAAGAGAAGTTCATCCTGAAGTTACAGATACTTATGTGATTTCAGATGATGGTTCTGGCAATCCCATAATGATAAATTCTAAAGGAGAGGTCGAAATATACTATCATGATAGTGATGCCGAAATAAAAACCATCGCTCCATCGTTAGAACAATATATAGAAGATAATTTTCCTGAATGGTAAAAGCGGTTGCTAACAAACAGATGAAACATTGAAGGCGGTTTATCTGCCGGACATTAGCCACTTAAAAATAATAATAAAAATGACACATAACGAAGCCATAGAACTATTGTTGAAAGAGTACACTTCTTCTGACAAGAAGCGGCTTACTGAGCTATTCATACAAACCTTGCCAATAGGTCGGATTCATTTTGGGCTTCAAGTTTTGTCGAAAATGAAAACATATTATGTTCATTCATATTCAATATACGACATTCCTAAAACAGGTGATTTTTACAAAGACGAGAGGTTGTGGATAAAAGAAAATAAAAAACTATTCTTAGAAAGAAAATACCTCTCCTTTGAGAATATGACCGTAGAACAACAAAGAGAAATTATGGATGAACCTACAATAAACTCTTGTTATATTTGTTCGTCTTCCTTTGAGAAAGATATTGAAAAATATCCATTCAATCCCAAATATGGGGTGAATGAATCTGATGTTTTTCACATGGTACAATGCTTACAGCAAGAGAATAGGGAAAGTGTGAATTTCCTGTATGATCCCAAACAACAAAAGGAAGGGCTGAGTATTCTTAAAGAAATCTTTGAGACTATCACATCCGTGCAGGAATCAGACGGGATTCGTTATGTGTACAAATTGTGAAGAAAAAAGAATTTTTCAAGCATTGGAAGAAAGAGGAAAAGCGTATAAGTGTTAAGTTTGCAGAATTAGCTTTACAACGTCTGTTGGAAATAATGGGATACCTTAGTATTCTCCACACTGAAAAATATAGAGGTTCCTTTTATGAGTTTAATGAAGGATGTACTCCAAGAAGCAGCCGAAGTTCTGATTGGAATTACCCAGTGGATTTTTGGAGAGGCAAAAACGGCATTGATAAGATAGCTTTTCAGTATTGGTTTGGAGAGTATGATGAACTTGAAAAATTCTGGAAACAATAGAGCGACTAACAAACGGATTAATCTACCAACAGCCGATTATCCACCTAACATTATAAACTCTGGATATAAGGATGAATGTATGAATAATCAATATGCAGTTTTAATAAGTAGTGAAATCCCTGAACTTGGAGAATTGGACTTACTGCGCTCAATTTACCGAGAGTTGAATGGTTATATGGAAGATTACAATAACCAAATCAACTTAGATGATTTGGGAGATTGGAAACTTCTCATACAGATAAATCTTCGAAATACTAATGGGGGGATTGGGATTTTCAAACGGGCAAAACGTTTCCCATCTAATAAAGAGTTTGAAATATCTATTTCCATACCAGTACCAAATTTGGAGGAAGCACGCTATGGAATATCCGATATGACGGGGATTTATATTCCTTTAAATATTAAAAACTTCTACATTCTTTCTCCATGCTTTAGTAAATATGATAATTTGTATCATTATATTCTTGAGAGTGCAAAACAAACCATAGATGCAGCTTTTACTTATGGCTTTACATGTAACGGCAAAAGAATAAAGAAAAAAGAGTTTATAACAAACAGCACTACCGACTGAATAAGGCGGAACGCTGCAAACCATTAGTCGCTTGAAAAAGAAAAAATATGAGTGCATTTACAGAAATAATGGAATACATTCGGACTTTTGAAAAGTATGGATGTAAAGAATATGAAAACGGGACAAAAGAATACGGTCATGCACCTTTCATTGCTCCTGAAGCATATAATTTTTGCGTCTTTGCTACGCTAAATGAAGATGATATTGTTGAGTTAGAACGAGATTTGAAAAGAGAAATTCCGTCTCAATTTCGCTCGTTTTTAATGACAGATACAAATGGATTACATCTTTTCCACCATTTCAGTTTATATGGAATAAGAAAATCTTACAACCGAGATTTAAATGCAACTCCAGAGCCTTTTGGCTTACTTGAGCCGAACATTTACGAAAAACCTAAAAATGCAAAAGACACTTATTTTTTCATAGGCGGATATAGATATGATGGTTCGAAGCTCTATATAGACTCTGAAGATGGAAAAGTTCATTTCTGTAAACGTAGAGATGCTTCATCTCTTTTAGCTTGGGATTCATTCGAGGATATGCTTTTATCTGAATCCAAAAGAATATTTACTCTTTATGATGATAGAGGTAGAATGCTTGCGCCAAGCGAAAAAACACTACCGATATAGAATGAAGCGACTAACAAACAGCACTACCACTTGAAGCGGAACGCTGTCAAACCATTAGCATCGAAAAATTATAATTAAACCAATATGAAAGCAAAGATAGGAGATGTCTATACTATCTATAATAATCGTTTAAGGCTTTATACAGCCTGTCAGATTACAAACGTAATAGAGGATAAGGGCGACGCAATTTGTCTTTACCTGGATTGGACTGGAGAATCGCCTCTTCATCTAGTACAGATGGAAAATCTCCAACCTCTTTATATGGATTTCATGTATTGGGAGAGGCAATTATGTATAGCCAATGTCGATATAGATGTTCCAGCTTATTTTATATTTGTAGGTAATATTCCTCCTCTTACAAACGAGGAAAACTCATATTTTGGTACAGGGAATTATGGGTATGATGTATATAGGCAAATTAAATGGCAACAGATTCCTGAAGAAAGGAGAAAAGCGTTTAAGATTGCAATGAAAAGTGAGGAAACAGTATGGCTTAATGGAACTGAATATAAAATAAGTTCGCACTATGTAGATGACGCCCATTGCCCGTTTTCCAAAGCAGATGAATTAAAAGTATTCCCATGTCTTTCTACGCTGGTTCTTAAAGAATATCATCAGGGGCTCATTGAATATTTGGATAATACACCGTTTATTACAGAACTGACATATAAGGGTAAAGGACAAAGAAGTCTTGATTTTCGTGGTACAAGCCTACGAAAACTTCTCATAGATTTGACTGAAATTGATGAACTATGGTTGAATGATGAAATGGAACAGTTATATCTTTTGAATGATAAAATTAGTCCATGTGTCATTCATGCAAGAGATAACGGGGCTAACCTTCTCTTACAATACCGTAAAATATTTCACCCCTATCCTGAACTTTCCAATCTCAACAGTCTTCATGGCATAGAAATTAATGAAGTGGATATGAACGATATATTCTCCGTTTACCCTAATCTGAAAGAACTCTGGTTATGGGGAAAACCCGGGTATATCAGAAACTTCTCGGTACTCGAAAGTTTTAGGAACATTGAAGTTTTCGCAACGAGGAATCTTTTTGGCTTCAGTTCAGAGGATATTCCTGTGCCAGAACGGATGGAACATCTAAACTGGCTTTGGATGACAAGTTTGCCAGAAGATGCGGCAAAATGTATAAAAAAATTATACAAGAAGCGAAAAAACGAAGGAATGAATCTTTCCGTCACGCAGGCAAGAAAACCAGAGTGGATAAAAGAAAATATGGATAATCCATTCAGAGATTGGGATGACAGTGATTATATCTCACCCTCCTCCGCCAAAAAGGCCATTATCCAGTACAGGAAGACACGAAACGAGTTACTCGCCCTGAATGTTCAAAATGATCCGGAGGCGCAGACTAAAGCAATTGCTGCGGTAGAGGAATATACAAAGACATTTAATCGAATGAGATGTATCGAAACTGATGAACGGGATCTGGTATACGAGGTATTGTGTTCAATAATTGACTACATGAATAATCCAATAATTGATAAGGCAAGATTGCTGGATAGATTCGAAGAACTACGGGATTTCTGAGAAACAAGTATAAAAACCGTAAATAAAAAACGATGCTAACAAGCTGCAACCCGACTGAACAAAGGCGGAACGCTGCCGGACATTACTAACGATAACAAATTTGTATGAAAGTTTTTATTGGAGGTGAATTGGAACATAGTATTTCTGATAAGTTTCGTAAAGCAAGAAACTCTGTAATAGAATATATGGATTGTCTATGTGATATTTCATATATTAATGAACTAAGTTTCTATGTATTCTGCTTAAAAGGATTTACTGCAAATCCATTAAGTAGATATTCGAAAAAACGTAATCGGATAGAATTGGAAATTCTACTCCCATTTGATAAATTTGAAACAGCAAATGATTCTCAATGCGTTGAGATATTGAAACAAAGTATTCTTGATGCTATTGAGAACTATAAAAATAAAAACATTCCACAACAATATATTGATGTAATTGTAGAAAAAATGAAAGCATCAATTAATGAATTCGTTAGTAACAAATAGCACTACTGCTTAAAGCGGAACGCTATTGAACATTACAGCTATGGATATAACGAATAGAATTATTGTCGCCTTACTGGAACGAATGAAAAGTAGAAACAAGAACTTTTCATTATCAAGACCTAAGTTTCATCGGTTGTTTCAAATAAATCCCGATGGCTACTTATGGTATGGCGAGAAACTGGAGCGGCATTTACTTAACAAATATGGAGAATCGGCTGATACATTGAAATATCTTGATATATATTATTTCATTTCCAATATTGTGCGGTTGTATTACATGCCTAAAAATTCAAATTCGGAGGAAAACGAGTTTGGAAAGCTATACGCTTATGGCTCCATAATAGGGTTACACCGTTGTCATATTCCAGATAAGCGAATATATCTGAACCGATTGTTAAATACTTTACTGTTCTGTTGTCCGACTTCTGAAGAATATATCCGTAGATTCCGCTGGCAAAAAAACGGTATATATTACAAATCGCAGGATGTGGAAGTTCTTATTGCCGATACATTTACAGAAATACGGGAATCGGACAAACAATCAGAATCCATTGAAATAGTTGAGTCAATAGTCAATGAGACATACCGTTATCTGGTAGGCTCAAATACGGGGCTTCCATTTGTCCGTTCGGAAACTTTATTGCACTACAACCTGAACCCATCTGATTATATGTGGCTATATCAGCACGATAAGGAATTGTTTTATACTTGTCTTGATGCAGCAGCATTACAGTCGGAGATTTTCAGTTACAAGTCATTTGTGTACAATTTCAACCTGTATATTCTAAAAGACGCAAATATATTGGATGAATTGTCCAGATATTCCAAATGTTATGAAGCCGTTTTAGAACTGCTTTTCAAATCCGATTCAATTATGCAGAACTCTGTTATTCGGCAAATCAAATTATGTAGAAATGAAGATACCATTAAACAGAATAACAGATTGGATGCTATTAACAAATGGCTCAACTCCCTAAACAAGATTGGTTAGCCACAGAACATTAAACATTAGAAAATGAGAACACCAGTCATAATCCTGTTATTTGTAATCCTGCTTGCCGTAAGCTGCGGAGAGCCTCCCATGCCGCCGTCGGACGAGGAAATGATACGCCATTTCACCACGCACGAGGTGGCGTTCCGTAAGGTGTACGAAATCATGGCAGAGAGTTCAGAAGGTAGTTTTCACTACCCGCCGCTTTCTCCGGAAGAGGTTATTATACTTGATTCAATGGAGCAAAGCGATACATCCCATGAAACGAATGATGAACAAGACATCCCGGTATATGGACTGTTGAAGCCGGAGCGAATCCTACTCGACTCCCTGTTATCAGAGATTGGATGCGGTTTTATCCTTGTTGATCGCAGGGAATGGGGAACGGCAGATTCGGTATATGTGAGCCTCGTTATGCCGTACTATTCCCACGGCATCGTGGATGCGGGAACATCCAAGAGTTTCGTTTACGACCCCGGATTGAGAAGCCGCCGGAACATCCGTATCACCGAACACGGCGACCTGAACGAGATCTACCGCAGGACATACAACGACACCACGCTGTACAAGCCCGTCAAGGGAGACTGGTACATCGAGTTAGACCATTCACGATAACCTGAAATGATAAACGCATGAGAGCTTTCTCGCCTTATTCCTTCCGCCCGTCCTCGAAGGCAATGGTCTTGGCAAGGAACATGCCGATGACGAACTTTGCCCCGTACCTGATCAGCTTGCGCCGCAACGCTATGAAAGTAGCCCCGGTAGTAAGCACGTCATCCTTATGTTGTGTAGAAAATTATGTTTTCATAGTAGCAGAAATCATTGTCATTTAATATATTCTATAAATCATACACAACATAATCTAATCTGTTTTTTTATCTTAGAGAGATAATTTAAATAGATTAGAATATGAAATTTGAAGATTATTTCAAAACAAAGAGCAGCTTAAATAAGCAGTTAAGCGCCCCTTTTCTAAAAGAGAGAATAAATTTTATTGATGAGAAAATTGCATCTGGTGTACAATCTAGCAATACAATTCGCTTTATTGCTTATGTATTACTTCCAATTGCAACAATGGCTTCTGATTACAAAGATTATGTACCGATACATGCTATTTGGAAATTAGCACATCCTGACAGCCATCAAATAAGTAAAATCCGTTCGTATTGTTTATTAGAATATTCGTTACCGTTTTTAAGGAATATACATAAATTAGATCCTTGCTATGATGACACCTCACTTATAATCAATAAATACTTGCGCCGTCCTCACTTTCGTGTAAAATACTTATCAGCTCCTAATTTGGATGAAAGAGAGAATTATCTTCTATATAAATTTAAGCGAGGTACATCCCTCAATACACTCGCAGAAATAATTCCTATTCTGTTGTCTGTACAGGATTATCTACAATTATTGCCTTTACGGGTTGTCACATTTGCAGAAGTGACAACCGCCGCCAATCGTTATGCCATAGAAAAAGGTAAATCTCCCAATTACGCTTTTATAATGTTTTTACGGGTTGCAAAGGATTGGTTGTCATATTTAGATTTATTGATATACGACAATACTCTTCTTGATATCCATGACATGGATAAGTTATGGTGCTATCTCAATTCTATGCATGACAGGGGACTATCGAAAAAAACAATACATCTGCACAAAAAACAACTTGTTCACTTTATGAGGTTTATTACCGGAAAAGATGAAGTGTTGGAAAATTTAAAGCCGGAAACGATTGATGAATATTTTGAATATTTAAGTAGTAATGGGGTTTCCAGACGAACCATATATCCGTTATCTTCAGTTATTAGGGTATATTTACGTTTCTGTGAAGAGAATAAATGGTGCAAGACAGGAATCAGTTCATTTATAAAAGCTCCGAGAATGTATCACTGTGAAACATTACCTTATCCTGTTCCTTGGGACAATGTCCGAATACTGATACAAAGCGTTGATACAGATAATCCTACAGATATAAGAAACAGAGCGATGTTTCTGCTACTTGCAGTATATGGTCTTAGAAGCAGTGAGGTAACTGGTTTACGTTTGGCTGATATTGATTGGGAGAATGAAGAGTTTTATTTGCGGCGTTCTAAAAATAGCATACCACAGAAACTGCCGTTATTTGCAATTGTAGGCAATGCCATTGTTAAATATTTACGGTTCGTGAGGAATAATGAAATAAAGTCCGATTATGTCTTTTTAGCCTTAAAAGCCCCTTATAATCCATTGACTGGGGGAGCCATATATCGTTTTCTTAGTGCTCAATTGAAATCGCAAGATTTACAATTGAGGCATTACGGGGCACATAGCTTACGTTACGGTTGTGCGACACATCTAATAAACACGGGACACACGTTTAAAGAAGTTGCAGACCTGCTTGGACATAAGATGCTGGAAACAACAAGAATATATGCAAAAGTAGATATGAACAACTTAAGTAAAGTTGCGGATATGAACTGGGAGGGGTTGCTATGAAAACATATGATGTAATAGAACGATACATTGTTTACAGACGTTCTCTTGGGGAAAAATATACCACATCCGCTTATATATTACGACAATATTATAATTACATAGGCAAAGATTTTGATTTTGCGAAAATTACAGAAGCCATGAATATGGACTATTTGTATAGAGGAGGTAAAAAAACTGTCACTTCTGGTTGGTTCAATAAATTTTCCGTTTTAAAAGGACTTTTTCAATGGGCATATCCGAGATTATTAATTTCAACGATTCCATTACCTGAACATCCACCCAAACGAGGGGAACATAGCTTGCCTTATGTTTATACTAATGAAGAACTCAAACGAGTATTCCACATCGCTGAGAATTTGCCGTGTTGTGAAAGTAAAAACTGCACACTCTATGGTAAATGTTTATCCGTGTTTTTAAAATTAACTTACGTGCTTGGATTACGTTCAAGAGAAACTATTTCTCTAAAATTAAAAGATTTGGATTTTGAGCAAAATTTTGTATTAATCAATGAGTCCAAATTTTATAAATCACGGAGAGTTCCATTTAACCATCAGGTTAAGATTTTCTTGCAAGAATATTTAAAATGGAGAAAGTCAGTGTCAATGCCAGAACATGGGGAAGCACCCCTATTTTATAAAAAGGACGGAAAACCGGAAACAGTTGCCCGCATGAGATATTTCTTTAAGAAAGTAAGGAATTTAGCGGATATTAAAAGGACAGATAAGAGTTTTCACCAACCAAGAATACATGACCTCCGTGGTACTTTTGCGGTTCACCGGTTGACAGCATGGTATAAGGAAGGACGGAACGTGAATGATTTACTTCCGTTTCTTTCTACATTTCTCGGACATGACCGTTTGGTTCATACACAAGTTTATCTCACCATGACAGAAGAATTGTTTTGCGAGGCGAATAAAAAATTTGAAGAATATATAAAACTGAATATAGAGCATGAAGAATAATCAATCATTTTTAGGTTTTTGGATACGTCCTTTTCTTACTGAATATCTGATAACAATTAAGAATTATTCCATCAATACCGTTAGAAGTTATAGGGACAGTTTGAGCATGTTCTTAATCTTTATCAAAGATTCTACTAAAAAGAGAATGGAACAAATCAGGTTAGAGGATATAACTCCTACATTAGTTGAGAAATTTTTAAAATCAATAGAAGAGCAACGGAAATGTTCAGTTTCCACTAGAAACCAAAGACTTGCCGCAATACATTCATTGGCTCAATTTATTGCCTCTAAATGTCCGGAGCAGGTCGAATGGAGCCGTATGGTTCATACTGTTCCTCCTAAAAAGAAAGTCAGATCATTAATCACCTATCTTGAAAAAGAAGAAATGAATGTGTTACTCAATGCACCGAACAAAAAAAGCATACAGGGAAGAAAGGATTATGCCTTATTATTGTTCCTGTATAATAGCGGGGCAAGAGCGAGTGAGGTATGTAATCTCTTAATCAAGGACTTGTCATTACCACGAATCCAAACAAGTATGGCGATGGCTACAATTTGCGGAAAAGGGAATAAGACTCGCCGTTGTCCTTTATGGAATAGTACTACTACCGAATTAAAGAGATTGATAGAAAACAGGTCAGAAAATGAGCATGTTTTTCTTAATCGGTATGGAAATCCACTTACTCGTTTTGGGGTATTTGAAATGATAGACAGAGTGGTCAATATCGCCTCAAAAAAATACCCAAAACTTAAGGAGAAAAAAATATCTCCACATGTGATACGGCACACTACAGCCTCACATTTGTTACAAGCGGGAGTAGATATTAATACAATCAGAGTATGGCTTGGACATACATCTGTTGAAACAACAAATATTTATGCAGAAGTCAATATGGAGATGAAATCCAAGGCACTTAAAGAATGTGAGATTAGTACCTTGTCGAAAGATGAATCAAAATCAGACTGGAAAAATGATGAAGAATTGATGAGTTTTCTCAAAAAGCTTTGAAATTTATGTTGGCTAATATTTGCATAACTATATAATTATAAAGAAAATGCGATTAATAGCCAACATAATTTTCTACACAACATATTCGTCCACAAGCAAGACGCACTTCCCCCTGAACCGTTCGGGATGGAACTCCAGATTGGCGGTGCGGTCTCCGTTCCCGTGCGTGCCCTTGTATTGCGCCCGGTCATAAGCGACGGTTATCGCCCCGTACC
>ERZ772858.2760-NODE-2760-length-12215-cov-10.713240_pt1 | contig 12215 bp, 7 predicted proteins | sample MGYA00512136_ERZ772858 | MGnify/ENA primary metagenome ERZ772858 (study PRJEB29015, sample SAMEA2737726) | human gut metagenome | biome: human gut; feature: human-associated habitat; material: faeces | place: China | collected 2012 ...
GTTTACCGCCCCGAGAATTTTCTCAAAAAATTCTTCGCCTTCCCCTCTTGACAAAGGCAAAAAATATGATTATAATGCACTTTATTTCAAACGACAAACCTGTGAGGAAGAAGAGTAGCACAGCACAGGGCATCCTAAGAGAGCTTCGGGTGGTGAGATCGGAGCGGTGCGCAGCGGTGTGAATGGCCTTCCGAGGGCGGCTTGAACGGGCAACCTAGTAGATGCCGACGGGATCCCACCCGTTATCCATCGGGCACGCATGATGGTGCGTGAAGCGAGTGGACGTCATTGACGTCAATTTGGGTGGTATCGCAGAAGTGTTGAAACGCTTTTGTCCCAGCAATGGGGCAGAAGCGTTTTTTTACATCCTGCACCATCTGCCGCCCCAATTTTTGATTGGGAGGAACCAAACATGAAAAAGCTGAATCGAATCCTGTCTCTCTCCGCCGCGGCCGCGCTGGCCCTGTCCCTCACGGCCTGTTCCGGCGGCCCCTCCGGCACCGCCGACACCCCGGCGGGCGGCAGCTCCAACACCCCTGCCGCCGGTGAAACCTATAAGGTGGCCGTGATCAAGCAGATGGACCACGCCTCCCTGGACGAGATCGCCAACGCGATTACCGCCCGGCTGGACGCCATCGCGGAGGAAAACGGCATCACGATCGAGTATGAGGTGACCTCCGGCCAGGGGGATCAGACTGTCCTGCGCCAATTGTCCGACCAGGCCATTGCCGACGGTGTGGACGCCATTATCCCCATCGCCACCACCGCCGCCCAGGTGGCCGCCGTCTCCGCTGAGGAGAGCAAGACCCCGGTGATCTTCGCCGCCATCTCCTATCCGGAGACCGTGGAGCTCACCGGCATGGACTACGTCACCGGCACCAGCGACGCCCTGGACACCAATCAGATTCTGGACATGATGTTTACCCAGAATCCGGACATTGGGTCTGTGGGCCTGCTCTACTCCCTGTCCGAGCCCAATTCCGAGGTGCCCATCGCGGATGCCAAGGCTTATCTGGACGCCAAGGGCGTGGCCTACACCGAGGCCACCGCTAACACCAACGACGAGGTCATCGCCGCCGCCAGCTCCCTGATTGCCGACGGAGTGGACGCCGTCTTCACCCCCACCGACAACATCATCATGGCCGCCGAGCAGGCCGAGAAACTGGCCGACCGTCAGGTCGTGGTTCTGCCCACCCGCACCGTGCCCATGGGCATCACCGCCATGCTGAACTTCGACCCCTCCGTGAACGCCGAGACCAACACCATCAACATGATGGCGGCTGCCGACAAGGTGTCCACCGGCCTGATCACCTACGCCGCCCGCGACAGCGAGTACGACGGCAAGCGCATCAAGAAGGGCGAGATCATGGCACTGGAGAACGGCAAGATCGTTTCCACCTCCACCGATATCACCAAGGCCACCTATCGTCTAGCCCGGGGTATGTGCAAAAAGGACTCCAGCTTCGTCACCATCATCTCCGGCTGCGACGTCAGCGATGAGGACGCCGAGAAGGTCACCGAGATGGTCAAGGCCAAGTGCCCCAACCATGTGGAGGTCAGCCACATCCGCGGCGGCCAGCCCGTGTATTATTATATGATCAGCGTGGAGTAAGCAATTCCTCCGGCTGACCTGTTCCCTGAAAAACAGCAACTCCCCCTGCCGTGAGCAAATGCCCACCGCAGGGGGAGTTTTTGTTGTGTCGCTGTCCGCTTGTCAGCCCGCGTGCAGAGCGTCGTTCTTGGCCAGCAGATACACACAGTATTGGTTCATGCTGATGCCCTCCTGCTGGGAGTGTTCTGCCAATGCGCGGTGCAGGCTGCGCGGCATCCGCAGCTTGAACTGTCCGGAGTATTTTTCCAGACTGTCCGGCTCCTGGATCATCACACCGTCCGCAAGGGCTGCTTCCAGCCAGGCTTTTTTGGCATCCTGTGCGTTCGCCACAGCGGTTTCCAGCGTTTCGCCGCAGGTAATGCAGCCCGGCAGCTCCGGAAAGGAAACCACGAAACCGCCCTCTTCCCGGTCCTCCACGATCTCCATCCGATAGGGCATGGCAAGATATTCATTCAGCGTTTTCATCGTTCTTCGCCTCACTCTCTACGATCTGCCTCACCATCTCAACGTATACCTTTTTGATCGGCTCATGCTTCGGGATCGTGATCGGCTGGCACCCCGCCTTGCGGAAGGTGTAGTGGCTGCTCCCGCTCCGGGGCGCATACATCACATAGCCGTAGCTTTCCAGCACCTTGCGCAGCTCATCGAACCGCATATCTTTGGAAAGTGCACAGATGCGTGCGATCAGTTTATCCCATTTTGACATCGTTCATGCTCCTGCTTCTATTATATGTGGTGTCACATATGGTGTCAAGTTTTTTATCAGAAGAAGCTCACCTGGCTGCTCTCCGGCAGGTCGCCCAGGGCGCCCACCTGACGCAGACGGTCCAGGATGCCCTGACCGACGCCGGAGGCCTGCTGCAGCTCTTCCACCGAGATATATTCCTCTCCGTGGATGGTCACCCGCTCCAGTGCGTCGGCAGCAGCACCGCCCAGACCCTTCAGAGAACTGAAGGGCAGGCGCACCTTGCCGTCCTCCACCACATATTTGGAGCCGCGGCTCTTGCCCAGCTCGATGGGCAAGAACTCGTACCCGCGCACCAGCATTTCGTTCACCAGCTGCAGGCTCACCAGAACGTCCTCGTCCTTGGCGTTCTTTTCCTCCTTCAGGCGGCGCTTGACCTCTTCCATGTGAGCACGGGCCACAGCAGCCCCGCCGATGGCGGCCTCATAGTCGATGTCGTCGCCGCGCACGGTGAAGTACACCGCATAGAAGGCCTGCGGCTTGTAAATTTTGAACCACATCAGACGGATGGCACTCATCAGATAGGCCACCGCGTGGGCCTTGGGGAACATATATTTGATCTTGCGGCAGCTCTCGATGTACCAGTCCGGCACATCATGCTCCCGCATGGCTTCCTCCCAGCCGTCCTTGAAACCGCCCTTGGCCACCTTGCCCTTACGCACGGCCTCCATGATGTCAAAGGCCATCTTGGGTTCCAGCCCCTTGCGCAGCAGGTACAGCATGATGCTGTCACGGCAGCCGATGACCTCTGCAATGGTGCAGGTGCCGCTGCGGATCAGCTCATCGGCGTTGCCGGTCCACACGTCGGTGCCGTGGGACAGGCCCGAGATCTGGATCAGCTCCGAAAAGTTCTTGGGCCGGGCCTCCACCAGCATACCGCGCACGAAGTTGGTGCCCATTTCCGGGATGCCGAAGGTTCCGGTCTGGCTGTCGATCTGCTCCGGGGTCACGCCCAGCGCTTCGGGGCTGGTCAGCAGGCTGTACACCTTGGGGTCGTTCATGGGGATGCTGTCGATGGGGATACCGGTGTACTCCTCAAAATACTTGTAGAAGGTGGGCATATCGTGGCCCAGTTCGTCCAGCTTGAGCAGGGTATCGTGCAGGTACTTGAACTCGAAGTGGGTGGTCAGCAGGCCGCCTGCCACATCGTCCGCCGGGTGCTGGATGGGGCAGAAATCGTAGATCTCGTAGGTGTCCGGCACAACGACCATGCCGCCGGGGTGCTGACCCGTGGTGCGCTTGACGCCGGTGCAGCCCAGAGTCAGGCGGTTCTCCTCCGCATGGTTCACCGTGCGGCCGCGCTCATCCAGATATTTTTTGACATAGCCGTAGGCGGTCTTGTCCTGAATACCGGACACGGTGCCCGCCTTGAACACGTTGGCTTTGCCGAACAGCTCCTCGGTATAGCGGTGCACATTGGACTGATATTCGCCGGAAAAGTTCAGGTCGATATCCGGCTCTTTATCGCCGTAGAAGCCGAGGAAGGTCTCGAAGGGAATATCGTGGCCGTCCACCAGCATACGGGTGCCGCAGTTGGGGCAGTTTTTATCCGGCAGGTCAAAGCCGTCGTCCACGCTGCCGTCGGTGATGAACTCGCTGTGCTTGCACTTGGGGCAGCGATAGTGGGGCGGCAGGCTGTTCACCTCCGAGATGCCGGAGAAGTGGGCCACGGCCGATGAGCCGACCGAACCACGGCTGCCCACCTGATAGCCGCCCGCGTTGGAATAGGCCACCAGTTTGACCGCAATGACGTACAGCACGGCGTAGCCATGGCCGCAGATGGAGTCCAGCTCCTTCTGCAGCCGCTTTTCCACAATTTCGGGCAGCGGGTCACCGTAATCGCGCTTGGCGTGTTCCCACGTAGCATCGCGCAATTGCTGCTCTGCACCCTCGATGCTGGGCGGGTAGGTGCCGCGCGGGATGGCACGAACATTGTTGTCGATCATCGCCGCGATCTTGCGGGGGTTCTTCACCACTACCTCGTAGGCTTTTTCCTTGGGCAGATAGTAGAACTGCGCCAGCATATCCTGCGTGGTGCGGAAGAACAGCGGCGGCTGGTTGTCGGCATCTTTAAAGCCGTTGCCCGCCTGCAGCACAGCGCGGTAAGCCGCATCCTCCGGCTCGGTAAAGTGCACGTCGCCGGTGGCAATGACCGGCTTGTGCAGGTCCTCGCCCAGCTTGATGACCGTGCGGTTGAAGTTTTTGATGTCCTCTTCGCTGTCCACCTTGCCGTCCCGCACCATGTAGGCGTTGTTGCCCAGCGGCTGGATCTCAAGAATATCGTAGTAGGACGCGATCTTTTTCAGTTCTTCATAGCTGGTGCCATCCACGATGGCCCGGTACAGCTCGCCGGCTTCGCAGGCGGAAGTGAGCAGCAGGCCGTCCCGGTATTTGTTCAAAAGGCTCCGGGGCACCCGGGGCTTTTTGAAAAAGTAGTTCACATGGGCTTCGCTGACGATCTTGTACAGATTTTTCAGGCCCATCTGGTTCTTGACCAGAATGATGAGGTGGTAATACTTCTTTTTCAGCACCTCGCGGTTGCCGCCAAGGCCGGTGTTGATCTCACTGACCTTTGCTACCTGCTTTTCTTTCAGGTCGTTCAGCATGACCCCGAAGATGCGGCCCAGCGCGGCAGAATCCTCACAGGCACGGTGGGCCTCGTAGGCAGGCAGCTCCAGATGCTTGTTGATGGTGCCCTGCTTGTAGTTGTGCAGGCCGGGGTACATGGCCTGCGCCATGGTCAGGGTGTCGATATAGGTCGGCTCCAGCTTGATGCCGCTGCGCTTGGCGGCGGCGCGCAGGAAACGCATATCAAAGGCGTGGACGTTGTGGCCCACAAGGATGCGGTCTCCCGCAAATTTGAGGAAGGCTTCCAGTGCTTCCTTTTCGCCGGGAGCATCCGCCACCATTTCGTTGGTGATGCCGGTCAGCTCGGTGATCTTGGGGGTGATGGGCTTGCCGGGCTTGACAAAGGTATCAAATTCCTCCACCACTTCGCCGTTTTTCACGATGACGGCACCGATCTCGGTCATATACTCCACGCCGGGGTCAAGGCCTGTGGTCTCGGTATCAAACACGCAGAACTCCCCGTCCAGCGGCTGATCCTTCACACCGTATACACAGGGGATCATGTCGTCCACAAAGTAGGCTTCGCAGCCGTAGATCAGCTTGAAGTCCGGGTCTGATTTATGGATATCGTCCGCTGCCAGCATGGCTTCCGGGTAACCCTGACACACACCGTGGTCAGTGATGGCAACGGCCGGATGTCCCATGCGGTGGGCCAGCTTGACGATGCCGCCGGGGTCACAGAAGCCGTCCATGCTGGAAAGCTTGGTGTGCAGATGCAGCTCCACACGCTTGACCGGTGCGGTATCCTCCCGCTTTTTGCGCTCCACGATGAGCACATCGTAGGGGTAGACGATATAATCGTGTTCGTACTTGTCGTAGGAGCAGTCGCCGCGCACGATGAGGGTGGTGCCCTTGCCAAGGCTCTCCCACTTGGAGCAGTCCTCACCTTCCTGCGCGCGGATCTTCAGGTTGATGGAGCCCTGATAATCGGTGATGGATACGGTATAAATTTTGCGGAAGTTGCCCTTGACCTCCGAGAAGAACACATCGCCCCAGATCGTGCACTTGCCGCCCTCGCCGCCAAGGTCTTTCAGCGGGGTGAGGTTCTTGGGGGTGAACATCTTGCCGTGGAAAATGGTGACGGGCTTATCGGTCAGGTCCAGACCATCCACCTTGATGGACGGTGCTGTGTTCTTTTTCTCAAACTTGACCACCGGTGGCGCGATCTTGCGCTCCAGCTTTTCTTCCATCTGGTGCTGCTCGGCTTCGCTTACAGCGCTTTGCAGCGTTACCTGCGGCGTTACCCCGGTGTGGGCTGCAATGCGCTCTGCCAGCAGCTTTTCAAAGTGCATCTCCTGCAAAAACTTGGTGCCATGGCATACGCCGATGGTGATCTTCTGTCCGATGATGTTGATCTTGCACCGGTCCAGAAAGCCGTTGATGGGCACGCCGTCCCGCTTCATCTCTTCCATCAGATCGCGCAGGGCCGCTTCGTCCAGCATGGCATAGCCAAACAGGTTCTGGATGCGCAGCTCAAAGCCCTCATAATCCGGCTGCAGGGATGCCAGCAGCCGGGCACAGAGATTTTTGTCCAGCGGCGCACCGCTGCGCAGGGTAAAGATGACCTGCCGCTCCTGCCGCAGCATCTGCGCATGCTCCACAATGACCTGCCCGAAGCAGGCCGCAAATGCCGGGTCCACCATGAACTGCGGCCACAGGTTGGATACGAGTGGTGTCACAAATGGTACTCCTTTTTATACAGCACAAACTGCCGCACCCGTTTTTTGCAGGTGTGGCAGCTGTGAAAAAAGCCAAATTATAGTTTATAGATCTCATCCATGAACTGATCCAGGATGTTGTCTCCGGTCAGCTTTTTGATGGGCTTGCCGTGGATGAACAGCACCGCCTCGCCTTTGCCGCCGGCAATGCCGATGTCTGCTTCGCGGGCTTCACCGGGGCCGTTGACCACGCAGCCCATCACGGCCACCTTGATGGATTTTTTGCAGCCCTGCAGCCGCTTTTCCACCTCATTGGCGATCTCGGTGCAGGGATACTGGGTGCGGCCGCAGGTGGGGCAGGTGATGACCTCCGGGCCTGCTACCGGGAAGCCCACGGCGCGCAGGATGTTGTAGCCCGCTTCCACTTCCTTTTCCGGCTCTGCGGCCAGCGAGACGCGGATGGTATCGCCAATGCCTTCCAGCAGCATTCCGCCGATGCCCATGCCGCTTTTCAGCAGACCCATCTGGTAGGTACCCGCCTCGGTAACACCCACATGGAGCGGGTAATCCGTGACAGCGCTGAGCTGGCGGTAGGCCTCCATCATGCGGGGCACATTGGAGTTCTTGATGGAAATGACGATGTTGTTGAAATCGAATTTTTCCAGCAGGCGCACATGGTACAGTGCACTCTCCACCATGGCCTCCGGCGTGGGTGCGCCGTATTTTGCAAGGATGTGCTTTTCCAGACTGCCGCCATTCACGCCGATGCGGATGGGAATGTTCTTGCGCTGACAGGCATCCACCACAGCCTTCACCCGGTCATCGTCGCCGATGTTGCCGGGGTTGATGCGGATCTTATCCACGCCCACATCTGCGCAGGCCAGAGCCGCCTTGTAGTCAAAATGGATGTCTGCCACAATGGGGATGTTCACCGCATTCTTGACGGCTTCGATGCACTTTGCATCCGCCGGGCTGGGGCAGGTCACGCGCAGGATCTGACAGCCAGCAGCTTCGCACCGCTTTGCCTGCGCCACATTGCCCTCAATATCCTCCACCGGCACGTTGAGCATCGTCTGCACCGCAACAGGATTCTTGCCGCCGATGGTCACATTGCCGATTTTCACTTCCCGTTTTAACTGCCGCATAAAGTTCCCCTTTCTGTTTTTGCTCACATTGCACCGGTCACAAGCCGGATGATATCATTATAGGTTGCAAAGAGCATCAGGCCAAACAGCAGTGCAAAGGCCGCAACGGTCAGTGTGCCCTGCAGCTTTTCCGGCACTGCATGGCCGGTAACGCCCTCAATGATCAAAAATACCACCTTGCCGCCATCCAGTGCCGGGAAGGGCAGCAGATTGAACACGCCCAGATTGATGGTGATGAGGGCCAGCAGCTCCAGCAGATCCTGCCAGCCGTAGCTTGCCGCCTGACCGATCGCTGTCACGATACCCACCGGGCCGGACAGATTGTTGATGCTCTCACGTCCGCGCACAAGGTCTGCCAGCGAGATAAACGCGATGCGTCCGTAGTACAGGGTGCTGTTCCATGCTTCTTTTAACACATTGAGCGGTGTTTTTTTGATGCCGTACACCGTAAAGCCAAGGGTCATATGGGTCTGGCCGTTCTCGTCCTGCCAGGTGTCGAACTGCACGTCCGGCAGTTCCACCTTTTGGCCGTCCCGCTTCACGGTGAACCGGGCGCGATAGGCTTCGGTGCGCACCAGCTCATAAAGGATGTCGTTGGCCACAAAGCAGCGCCTGCCGTTCACGGCAACGATCTCGTCCCCCGCCTGCAGGCCGGTCTGGCCGCAGAGGGCATCGTTCTCAATGGAATAGATGGTCTTGCTGGTGATGGCTCCTTCCTGTGCTGCCACAAGAATGACCAGCACCACAAAGCCCAGCACGAAATTCATGAAGGCACCTGCCACCATCACAAGCGCACGCTGCCATACCGGTGCCTCGTTCAAAGGGATGCCGGTGCGCTGCTCCGGCGGGACAGGGTTTTCGTCCTCTGCTTCCCGTTCGTCGCGGGCCGCTTCGGCCTGCTGGCTCTCGGGGCTTTCCTCGCCCTCCAGCGCCACATAGCCGCCTACCGGCAATGCACGCAGGCTGTACTGGGTGCCCTTGTAAATTTTCTTCCACAAAGCCGGCCCCATGCCGATGGAAAACTCGTTGACCTGAATGCCGCAGAGCTTTGCCACGGTAAAGTGCCCGAATTCATGAATGGCGATCACAGCGCTGAACACGATCAGTGCGGCGATCAGGGTGATAAAAATTGACATTGCGTCTCCTAAAGATCAAAGATGTGCGCGCACGAACTCTCGTGCCATGCGGTCGCACTCGTACACATCGCTGAGGGTATACTCGCCGCCAAAGCTGTCGCTGTCCACGACTGCCTCCACCAGACGGCCAATGTCGAGGAAACCGATCTTGTCCTCAAGGAAGAGCTTGACAGCTTCCTCATTGGCACCGTTGGCGGCACATGGGCCGAGACCGCCCTTTTTGATGGCCTTTTTGCAGGCGGCAAGGCAGCGGAAGGTCTCGTCGTCTGCCACATCGAAGGTGAGCACCTTGAGTGCGGCAAAGTCCAGCTCCGGCACAACGCCGGGTACGCGCTTTGGGTAGGTGAGCGCATACTGGATGGGAATGCGCATATCCGGCACACCCAGTTGAGCAATGACCGAATTATCGCTGAACTGCACCGCCGAATGCACGATGCTCTGGCGCTGGACAACGATCTGGATCTTCTCCGGCGGCAGGCCGAACAGCCACACTGCCTCGATCAGCTCCAGACCCTTGTTCATCAGGGTGGCAGAGTCAATGGTGATCTTTGCGCCCATGTTCCAGTTGGGGTGCTTGAGGGCATCCGCCTTGGTCTTACCGCGCAGCTCCTCGGTCTTCATCCCGAAGAAGGGGCCGCCGGATGCCGTGAGCAGGATCTTGGTCAGGCTGGGGGCACTCTCCTTATCCTGCAGGCACTGGAAGATGGCCGAATGTTCACTGTCCACCGGCAGCAGCTTTACACCATGCTTTGCCACGGCCTGTGTGACCAGATGGCCGCCGGTGACAAGGCTCTCCTTGTTGGCAAGGGCCAGATCATGCCCGCTTTCGATCGCGCACAGGCTGGCACCAAGGCCTGCAATGCCCACCACGCTGTTCAGCACCACATCGGTGCCGTCCAGTGCGGCCAGCTGCTTGAGCCCTTCTGGCCCTACCAGCAGCCGGGGCGCATCTGCACGACCGGAAAGCTCCGCATCCAGCCTGCGGGCCGCATCCGGGTCGGTCATGCAGACATAGCGCGGATGAAACTCTTCGATCTGCTGCAGGATCTTGTCTACATGGCTGTGGGCAGAAAGACCGAACACCTCATAGCCCTGTGCACGGATCACATCCAGACTCTGGGTGCCGATGGAACCGGTAGAACCCAGCAGAGTGATTTTTTTCGACATCACACGTTCCCCCTTTTAATAGTAGAACACCGCCGTAATGACCATGGTCACAAAGGGCGCAATGAACATCACACTGTCAAAACGATCCAGAATGCCGCCGTGCCCCGGGAAGATGGTGCCGTAATCCTTGATGCCGCACTGGCGCTTGACCACGCTGGCAAACAGATCGCCATAAATGCCCAGCACCGCCGCCACGCAGCCCAGCAGCGCAATGATCACGTACATGGAAACGCCAATGTTGGAGCGGGTGAAGGCTTCCATCCGGTTTGCCGCCACTGAGTACACCAGTGTGATGATCACACCGAACACCATGGTGCCCAGAACACCGCCAATGGCACCTTCCACGGTCTTTTTGGGGCTGACCACCGGGCAGAGCTTGTGCTTGCCAAAGGCACGGCCTGCAAAGTAGGCACAGGTATCGCCGCCCCAGGCAAAGCAGAGGATGAGCAAGATAAAGAACACCGCATCGTAGCCGTACTGCTCCACCGGCAGCAGCTCCTTGAGCCGGATAAAGGAATAGAAGCAGAAGATCACGATACCGGAGAACATCAGCAGGCCGCTGGCCTTCTGATAGCTGATGGTGCCATTGCGCACCACCAGATAGATGGCATAAAAGGTGACCAGCAGAAAGGACATCGGCATCACCAGCCGCCGCATGACCTGATAGTTGCTCGTCATGACCAGCAGTGTATACGGCACCAGAACCGCATACATCAGCCAGTCCTTCTTTTCAAAGCCGAGGGCACTGTAGATCTCGTGAACGGCGATCAGCGTAATGGCCGCGATGACCAGATTAAAGATCAGAGTGTTGAAGGTGAACATCACGCCGATCAGTACGATGATGCCCACGATTGCAGTAATAACACGTGTTTTCATAGATTGGATCTCCTTTTCACCGGTCGGGTGCCGCGCCCCTCTGGATTAAGTTTGGCTCCGGCAAAGCCGCCGGGCCGTCCGGTCCCTGCACCGTGTGCAGGAGGTCTTGGGTTTTACAGTCCGCCAAACCGGCGGGAACGATGATTGAACTCCTCAATGGCAGCGTCCAGATCGCTGCGGGTGAAATCCGGCCACAGAACGTCCATTTCTACCAGTTCCGAGTAAGCTGCCTGCCAGAGCATGAAGTTGGACAGCCGCTTTTCTCCGCTGGGACGCAGGATAAAGTCCGGGTCCTTCTGTCCGGCGGTATACATGGCATCGCTCATCATCTGCTCGTTGATGTCCTCGGGGCGGATCTCGCCTGCTGCAGCCTTTGCGGCCAGCTGCTGCGCTGCCCGCACGATCTCCGGGCGGCCGCCGTAGTTGATGGCGATGTTCAGGGTCATGCCGGTCTTGCAGGCAGAGTCCCCTTCCAGCTCGTTCATCATCTTTTGCAGCTTGGGGTCCAGCGCGGTGCGGTCGCCCAAGAACTTGATGCGGATATTGCGGTTCTTGTAATCAAAGCCCTCGATGAGGTACTGGGCGAACAGCTTCATGATGGCACCCACCTCTTCCAGCGGGCGCTTCCAGTTCTCGGTAGAGAAAGCATAGAAATACACCGATGCTACGCCAAGTTCATCGCAGTAGTTGGCAATATCCTTGAACACCGCCGCACCTTTTTTGTGTCCTGCGGTGCGGGGCAGGCCGCGGTTTTTCGCCCAGCGGCCATTGCCGTCCATGATGATGCCGATGGAAAGCCCCTCGGCAAATTCTTTGGGGTGTGCCATTTATACCTCCCGGCAGCAGGGCTGCCCTGCAAAAAGTGCCGCGCACCTTTCACCAGCGCACGGCACCTCCCAGTTGTTATTGTGTGCTGCGGATCAGACGGCCATGATCTCCTTCTGCTTTTCTTCCACGGCAGCATCAATGTTCTTGATATACTTATCGGTCAGCTTCTGGACATCCTCTTCCATGGTCTTCTGGGTGTCCTCGGTCAGCTCGCCGGCCTTCTTCATGGCCTTAGCCTTATCCATAGCGTCGCGGCGCACGTTACGCACGGCAACCTTGGCGTCCTCACCCAGCTTGGAGACCTCCTTGGCCAGCTGCTTGCGGCGCTCCTCGTTGGGTGCGGGGAAGTTCAGGCGGATGGTAACGCCGTCATCAATGGGGGTGATGCCCACATCGCTGGCCATGATGGCCTTGCTGATG
>ERZ772858.2763-NODE-2763-length-12190-cov-7.253399_pt1 | contig 12190 bp, 10 predicted proteins | sample MGYA00512136_ERZ772858 | MGnify/ENA primary metagenome ERZ772858 (study PRJEB29015, sample SAMEA2737726) | human gut metagenome | biome: human gut; feature: human-associated habitat; material: faeces | place: China | collected 2012 ...
GTTTTGCCAAAGGCTCCCCCTTCGGGGGAGCTGGCGCGCAGCGCCTGAGAGGGTTTTGCGGGGAGAAGTTGAAATCTGGTACAAAGACTTTGATGGCATGGCAAAGAAGTTTCTGTCCCCTTACGGGGATGGTACAATTGAAATCAGCCGCTATAAATTCGAGGAAACGTTTTCGCCCCCTTACGGGGATGGTACTGCCGCTCCTTCTAGGCAAGGTGAGCGGCCCTTTGGTTTTCGCCCCTTTACGGGGATGGTACACTAAATATATCACAGAATATCGTAAAATGGAAGAGCTGAATGCCTGAAAAATATTCACTTTATTGAAGTAAAGCAAATCCGCACGAAAAGGACAACGATAAATCCTGAATCATAATTGTGCCGTGGAGGATAGAAAGAAAACCCTCTTTCAGGGCGAGCCATAGCGGCGGAAGCCTGCAAAGGCGAAGATGCTGCGCTTCAGGGTGCTGCCGTCCGGGTAGGTGGTCTCCTGACTCTTGCGGCGGGAGCAGGCGGCCAGCGTGGGGATGCCCGCGGCTTCCAGACGCTGGACTACCCGGTACACAAAGGTGCACTCGCCCTGACAGAGCACGGCGTCCGGGTTAAGGTGCAGGATGTGGTCTGCATATACCGCGGCAAGGGAGTCCAGCACGGCCTCGTTGGTGGCGGGGTCAATAGCAGGGAAGGCAAGGTCTATCACCTTGCCGTAGACCTGTGCCGCCGCCTTTTGCTCGGCGCTCCACAGGGCGTGGGGGTGGTTGGTAAAGTTGATGAGCATAGGGCATTCCTCCTTGACATTGCAAAGAGAAAAAGCCCATGGAATGCGGATAGTTAAGCAAGAAACTTGAAATTACTTTTCTTGCTTTGGTTTGGTTTGCCCCCTTACGGGGATTGTACTAAAGGCAACGATAACTACTACTTCTTGTGTCGGTTTTCGCCCCCTTATGGGGATTGTACTAAGAGCTGTGCTATCTGGCTGGACGGGCGTTTGTTTTCGCCCCCTTACGGGGATGGTATCAAGTACGACTTTGCAAGCAAGAGCAAGTTCTTGTTTTCGCCCCCTTACGGGGATGGTATCAAGTGGGCTATGCAGAACCAGACTTACAGTGTGTTTTCGCCCCCTTACGGGGATGGTATTTCCGAGAAGGTTACCAACGTGCTGACCCTAGCTGTTTTCGCCCCCTTGCGGGGATTGTACCGCCATGAAATGTGAAACCACATCCGCTCCGTAAGCTTTCGCCCCCTTGCGGGGATTGTACCCTAAATATATCACAAAACACCGCAAAACTGAAGAGCCGGATGGCTAGAAAATATTCACATTATTAGAATGATGTGTTTTTGCGCTGAAAAGAACGGACATAAATTCGTTTGGCCTGCCTTGTGCGCGGGGCAGTTTCATGGTATGATGCAGATAATGGATCTTATAAAAAGGAGTGTTGCCCTGTGCTGAAGACTTATATCACCACCGTGCCTTTGCAGGGAAAGCTGGACCCCATGTTCTATCAGCGGGACCATGTAACCCCGCCAGTGGCTACCTGTTTTCCCATCGTGCAGGTGATGCGGGATACCCTTGAACCCGGGGACGCGGTGCAGCTGCTGGCCATCCGGCAGGAAAATGCCGATACCGCCCGCAACTATCAGCGCCTGCTGGAAGAGCTGGCGCAGCTGGGAATTGCGGAACATCAGGTGCGACAGATCCACCTGCCGGAGGATCAGCGCCCGGAAACGCTGATCGGCCTGTGCCGGGATCTGGTGGATGCCCTGCCGCAGGTCACCCGGGTGTATGCCTGCATCACTTACGGCTCCAAGAGCATCCCGGTGGTCACGCTGACGGCATTGACTTGTGCCGAAGCTACCCATACGGAGCTGGAAGTAGGCGGTGTGTATTATGGTGAGGTCAAGCGGGAAAATGGGCGGGTGCTCAGCGCGCGGCTTTACGATATGGCAGCACTGTATCAGCTTGCCGGGCTGGTAGGCACCATGCGTGACAGCAAGACCGCCGAACAGGTGTTCCATCAGTTGATCTGGATGAACGAGCACCGGGAGGACTAAGCAGCGATGAATGATGTGAAAACATGGGCGGACATTGACGCTTCGCCGCTGCTGCAGCTGCCGCCGGAACAGCGCAAAAAGCTGCACGATGCCAATGATGAACGGTTCCGCACTTTCTGGGCGGAATGCTTTCTGACCACACAGGCTCCCGGAAGGGGAGAGGAGGCATGGAACAGCGCGGATTTCTGCAAGGCGTTTCTGGATGCGTTTGATCTTTGGGAAGCAAAGCCGGGGCAGACCTTCAGTATGTATCTGCGCACCGCTGTCCGTCATGCACAGTCACACGACCAGCAGCAGGAAGAAATGGCTGTGATGGGTTTCGGACGCGAGACGAACCGCAAGATCAAAAAAGCGCTGGAGTACATGGAAAAGAACGGAATTACAGAGAGTGTGCTCTGTCGTGACCCGGAAAAAGAACAGGTGATCGCCGATATTGTCGGGGTGGGTGTAAAGACCCTGCGGGAAGCACTGCGCAATAAGCAGTCGGTGCTCAGTCTGGACGACACTGGCGGAGAGGATTCGGCGCTGGGCGACCGGGTGGCCTCCCAAGAAAAAAGCGTGGAAGAGCAGGTGGAGCAGAGCAGTGAAATGCTGGCATGGCTGCACCGCGGCATAGGGCTGATGAACCTGCAGCAGAAGGAAAAATACGGTAAGACAGCTGGCCCGTTGTGGAGCAGCGTGCTGATGGGCTTTCTGCGCAACAACGACGCGCTGGACCCGGCAGAGGATGCGCCCGCACGGCTGGCAAACTGCGATGATCTGCGTCCGCTGGAACAGGACAACTGCCTGTGGGATATCCTGCTGCTGCACCGGTATGTGGAGTTTACAGTTCAGCCGCCCTTTGCACCCAAAGCGCTGGAATGCGCTGCCCTCCATGCGCTGCTGGAGCCGGGGCGCAACCCGGCGCAGGATAAGACCGTGGCAGAGTTTCTCGGCGTGAGCAAAGCGGCTGTATCGCAGCGGCGCAAAACATGGCAGCAAAAACTGATGCAGATGAAAGCGGAACAGGAGGAGGTATAAGATGGAACGCAGTGTATTGCTTTTATATATGAGCCCCTTCAGCAAAAATCCGAACATTCATACCCAGACCAACGAAGCGGCGGTTTTGGAGCTGAAAAAGCACAAGGAAGGGCCGGATTGTATTCTGGCGCTGTGCAGTGAGCTGGTACGCACCAGCCCTACCGTGCATTTGCCGGACGGGAAAACCTGCACCACCGTGGAGTATTTCCGGGATGTATTCCTGCCTTCGGCGGGCATTCCGGCAGAGCGGCTTGTAGTGATCCCAGTGCCGGACAGCATGGACGACAAGGCGCAGTTCCGGGCGATCTCTCTGCTGCTGGGAAAAATTGAGGCGGAAGATACCCTTTCTATCGACCTTTCCGGCGGCATGCGGGACACGGCGATGCTTCTGGTAACAGCAGCTCGCTGTATGCGTGACCTGCGCGGTGTGGAGACCCGCAGGGTGATCTACTCCGAACTGCTTCCGGATGGCACTTCCCGCATCCATGACAGCAGTCAGCTGTACAGCCTGTTCGACCTCATCACGGCGATGGACGAGTTCTTTTCCACAGGTACTGCACAGAAGCTGAAAGGCTACCTGTGGAGCGAGGGCGAGAGCGACCCGGCTCTGCATACCCTGCTGGCCCGCATCAACCAGTTCTCGGATGATCTGGCGCTGTGCCGGGTGCAGGCGCTGAATGAAGACCTGAGCCAGATCGCACAGGCACTACAGGCACCGCCCAAGGAGAGCAAAAATCTGACCAGCTTGTTCTTCCACCTGCTGAATGACCGCTTCCGCACAGAATTTGAAGGTCTGCTGGCTTCCCCCAAAAACAATCTTCCTGCGCTGGTAAGCTGGTGTGCAGAACACAGGATGTATCAGCAGGCGCTAACCCTGCTGTGCGAGCAGATGCCGGCCTATGTCTGCCGTCATCTTTTTGTGCAGCCCACAGAAACCGGCTGGGCATATCTGGCGGCACAAAATCAGAATAAGGGCAAGGCGTGGGTATATCCGCTGTTCCACTTCCATTTCTGCCGCCTGACTTTGATGCAAAAGGAGTATCCATATACAACGGATCTGCGCCTGACCCACAGCAAGGACGATGCAGATGGGAATATGTTGTTTGGCGTGGCAAATTCCAAAGAAATGCATGCCTATATGGATACGATCCTCGCTTCCGGTCAGCTGGTGATCGACCCGGATGTCCGGTGGCAGATCGAGGATGCGGCACTGTTCTACCAGCGCGTGATGCAGTACCGCAACCAAATCAACCATGCCAGTGATACGGCTTTTGGTCTGCAGAGCGACCGTATTCTTCCGCTGGACACGGCCCATATTGAGCAGACCCTGCAGGATGTGGCTGACTATCTGCAGGAGATCCGCCCCATGAAGCCGGATGTTCCGGAAGGCGTCAAGGCGCTGCCTGTCACAAAGACGATTCCGGCAGGCGCAGTTCCCAACCTGTAAAATAGAATATAAGAAAAAGCAAAGCACCTCCGCTGCTGGCAAACGCCAGTGGCAGAGGTGCTTTTTTGTCCCCTTGCGGGGATAAGTTACAACATCCGGCTTCTAATGCTTATATTCGTGGAAAGCTGTTTTCGTCCCCTTGCGGGGATAAGTTACAATGGGAACAAGCTGGATGTGGCAGTGGATACGCACGAGTTTCCGTCCCCTTGCGGGGATAAATTGTAATGTCATGGAGCAGGCTTCTGGGCGGATTGACCGGCTGTTTCCGTCCCCTTACGGGGATAAATTGCAATATTAAGCCGAAGCAAGCCAAAGACAGCGAAACACAGGTTTCCGTCCCCTTGCGGGGAACTCATTGGATATCAAGAAGCATGGGCAGACTACCGATGGTTTCCGTCCCCTTACGGAGTATAAATTTACTATACCACACATTGAGTCAAAAGAAAAGAACCATACACCGGAGAAGCGCGAATGGAGTAGAAAAGATAAGCCATAAAGATCACCTCGATTCGGCAGAAGGGGCGTCAAAGCCCTGAATGGGCAAGCCGAGGAAGTATTCCTCGATGCGGTCCCAGAGCTGCTCGCTGGAAAAGCCGCTTGTGAACAGCCAGCTCATCAGCCGCACAGCATCGGTGTGGCGCTGGGCAATGCGCTCCAGCAGGTGGTTGCGGTAAAAGCCGCGGTCAGCCAGTTCCAGGGTCTGGGTCTGGTTGATATAGAGGTACAGGCGGCTGTTGGAGCCGCCCAGCAGGGCAAAGTGGAGCAGGTCCAGCTCCTCCAGCACGCCCAGAGCCGGGGTCAGACGCTCGCTGCTCTGTGCGGAATCGTTCACCGGCAGATAGCGGCAGGTCTCGCCGCTGTGCAGAACAGCAAAGCTCTGCTCCAGCCAGTGAAAAAACTCGCTGATGAACGGGTCCACAACACTGTACTCTGCGCCTTCCTGCGTGGTGCCGCGGCGCAGCACACGGGTGCGCTGCAGGCGGGGCGAATGCTGCTGCCAGGACTGCACAGCCGCCAGCACTACGCGCACTGCACTGGTGGCACGGGTGCTGCTCAGGCCTGTGGCCTGCACCAGCCGGGCGGCGGCATTCCGATCGTAGAGATACTGGCCGCTGCGGGCAGCCTCGAAGAAGATCTCCTTCAGGGCGCGCAGCAGAACGGAAAAACGGGCATCCGCATTGGCGTGCCACTCCAGCGTCAGCTGCATGGCGGGGGTCAGGTGCAGCTGGGTATTCAGCGGCAGCTTGTCGCTGTGGGTGTACAGCAGGTACTTGAACTGCGGGAAGGAAAAATCGTTCTGCCAGCGGCTGCTCCACAGGCGGGCAAGGTCTACGTCGTAGACTCCGGCGGCCTCATCCTGCAGGGTGGCAGCACCGGTACAGATGCGGTTGACTACGGCGGCATCGGCGCTGTTGAGCAGGAAATACCCGTGGGTGAACAGAGGAGAGGGCCGCATGATGAAGGGCGCATAGCCGCGTGCTTCGCTGTCCTTTTGGATCAGCAACATGGCGGTCTTGACCTTGGCCAGCGGGTCCTGCTGGTGCTCACCGTTAGGGCTGGCAAAGATGTAGGCGAAGCTCTCGGCGTCCACCAGAAGTTCGTTGCGGTGCTTGGTGGCGGTGGCCGGCTGGCTGGCGCGGTGCTGGCGGTACAGCTGCAGCACCTTGCGCATCACCTGCACCAGCTGCCAGGGCTGAATGCTGGAAAGGCCGTGCAGGCGGTTGATGTGCTTGAAGTCGTTGGCCATGTGCTCGTACACGGCACGGCCCTGAATCTCCGGGTCACGGGCGGCGCGGCCGATCTCCTGTGTGTAATCACACAGGTTGCCGGTGGGGGCAAAGTGCAGCACAAGGGCAATATCCGGGATGTCAATGCCCATGCCAAAGGCCTTGGTGGCCAGCATGACCCGGCGCTTGCCGCTGCGGAAATCCTCCAGATTCTCCGCTTTGGCTTCGCCGGAAAGCTGCGCGTGGTAGCGGGTCACAGCATTGCCCAGACGTTGTGCAAGGCAATGGGTGTAGAAGCGCTCCAGCAGACTGACGGTGGGAAAGTAGATCAGGGTCTTTTGCCCCTGCTCCAGCGCGGTGGTGATCTGCCCGGTCAGAGCCTGGAACTTGTCCAGCTCGTACTCCCGGCGGCCGGTCACGCGGGGAACCTCCCGGATGCACAGCTCGATGTTGCGGCGGCGCACGCAGCCAAGATAAACGATGGGGTCCGGCGACATGTGCAGGCTGCGCAGGGTCTCGCGGTACATGTCCTCCTCGCCGCCATAGGTGGCCGTGGCCGTAAAGGTGGCGGTGACAAAGGCATGCTGGTGCGGACCGTTCAGCTGCTGTTTCCGCAGCTTGTTCACGTAGTCACCCAGAAACCAGTAGTCCGGACGGAACTGCTTGCCCCAGGTGGTCACAATATGGGCCTCGTCCACGATCAGCAGGCCGATGGCACGGTCGCCGATCAGGTCGGAGATATCGCTGCGGCTCAGCAGGGACTCCGGCGAAAGATACAGGATGTCGCAGCGGCCTTCCTGCACCTCCTGCGCAACGGTCTTCTTGACCATGGGCGGGATGTCGGAGTTGATGGTGCGGGCTTTGGCGTAGCGGTGCTTCTCCATGCCCTGTACCTGATCGTTCATCAGGCCGATCAGCGGCGAGATCACCAGCGTGACCATCCCGTACTTCTCGGCAAGGTCGATCGCCGGGATCTGGAACATCACGCTCTTGCCCGCACCGGTAGATGCGGTAACGAACAGGTCGCGGTAAGTCTGCCCCGCACGGCAAAGCTCTGCCTGCTGGATGAGGTCATCGATGATGTCCTCTTGGGTGATGGTGCGCAGCTTCTTCTCGCCGCGATGCAGAGCGTCCAGGTCGTAGACATCCAGCGGGAGAAAGTCCGGGTAACCCCAGTGCTGCTGCAGAAGGGTGCGCGCCTCCGGGCAGACTGGGTGCTCCGGCTGCATCGTCTGTGCGTGCGCTCTGGAAAGCTGACAGGGAAAAGCGCCAGCCAACGCCGCAAGGCTGTCGGCAAGACCAGCCTCATCGTCGATAAAGCTGTCGGCCGAAACGCAGAGCGTTTTGCCGCGGCGCAGCTGCTGCACAAGGCAGAAATAATCGGCTTCTCCGGTAAGCGCAAAGGCGGAGCTGCTGGCGGCGGTTTCGGGAACCGTATGCGGTGCTGCGCCAAGCGATACGCGCTCGACCTGTGGGTACTGACGCAGCAGAGCGTCCAAAGGAATGCAGCAGGCAATGCCTTCCTCCGTATGCAGCAGGTTGGAGTAGACACGCAGGCAGGGCTCAATGCCGGGCAGCGGAGTATCCTGCGGCGTTTCCGGGTCAAAGTGGCTCAGAAGGCCGGACTGCATCTCCGGCGTAAGCATCACAGACACGGGCAGCAGTGTGCGGTAGCAGGTGTTCTGCACCAGAATGATGTGCGGGAACTCCTGCGCAAGGGTATCGGCATGCAGGGCAAACTCCTCTGCGGTGATCACACAGGGGTTCTGCTGCAGCAGACTGCTCAGGTAGCGGGACAGGCGCTGCTGCAGCAAAGCATCCAGAGAAGGACGCGGAAGACCGGCGTCCTCCGAAGAAAAACCCCACAAGACAAACAGAGTATCCTCAGCAGCATGGGCGGAAAGATAAGAACAAAGCAATGTATTCATGGCAAAATCCTCCATCAGGTCAAAAAATCAGGCAGCAAAAAGGGTGGATGAGGAGCGGCGCTTCAGCATCTCCCGCAGGTGGCGCTCGGCACGCACCTGAATCTGGCGAATACGTTCCCGCGTGACGCCCAGCTGCGCACCGATCTCGTCCAGTGTACGGCAGCGGTCATCCGGGATACCGTAGCGTAGCCGGAGAACAGTGGACTCGCGTTCGGGAAGCTGAGAAAGAAGCAACCGGACTTCCTGAACGGTCTCGTTCTCGCTCACAGTGTCCACAGGATCGGGGCTGACGTCATCCGCCAGAAGCTCCGCAAGCTCGGTGTCGTGGCTCTCGCCGACCATAAGGTTTAGGCTGGTAACGTTGAGGTAAACGAGCATGTCGCTCAGGTAGCGGCGCGCCTGCTCCACCGTGCAGGGGTGACCGCTGCTGGCTTCAGCCTCGGCAATGGCATGCCAGAGATCCGGACCATCTAGCTGCATACAGGTAGTGCAGACGACACGCACCCGGCAGAGCGTGTCAAAATAGTGCACCGGGATGCGTACCGTAAGGCCGGTGTTGATGGCTTCGCGCAGGATGGACTGGCGGATCCAGTAAGCGGCGTAGGTCAGGAAGCTGTAGCCCTGCAGCGCATCGAACCGCTGGATCGCAGTAAACAGTCCCAGAATGCCGTTCTGGAAGTTATCCTCCTCGGTCAGGCAGCTATGGGCGAGCAGCTGCGGAACTCTGCGGGCCATCAGGTGGACAAAACCGGCGGTCTTGCGCACGAGGATCTCCTTGGCGCTCTCATCACCCTGTTGTGCCAATACGCAGAGCTGCTCGTTGGTCATAGACCAAAGCTGCTTGGAGGTAAAGTCGCTGCGGCAGAAAGAAGCGGCCTTTCTGCTGCTGGGTATAGCGGCGCTGGTATCCACTAGGATGCCAATCTCCGCCAGCTCGGCCAGAAGATGTTCTTGTTCCTGCTGAGAACAGGAGCCAAACAGCGCCTCAAAGCCTTGCGCAGACAGGTGATTGCCGTTCGTCAGCATCGGGCGTACACGATTCAAAACTGCATTATATTCCATGGTAAAACCCCGCTTTCACTTCCAACTGTAAGTGTCTTCGTTTAGTAGAAGCCCATGGATGCAGTAGAGTTAAGTCTTTTGAGAAAAAATTTATGGTTATCTTTTTGGAAATGTCAGTCAAATAAAAAATCAATGAGTTCTCTTATAAAGGTATAGAATTAAGCGGCAAGGACAGAAAACCTTGCCAAAGAAACAAACTATACAGAGCTTTTTGCGTATGATATAATAAAATTATAAATCTTAATGGGGAATATCGTTTTAGGAGGCCACCATGGAGCCAATGAAAACAACCAGCGTCAACAGCCGTGCGGAGGAGCTGTTTGTACAGCTTTTCTGTGAGGCTTTTGGCCCGGAAAAAACCGAAAATTTGCAGGTTCAGTACCCCTGCGTGGACATCTATGGACGGCATCGCTATATCGACTTTGCGCTGGAATCTCCTGAATCCAAAATTGCAATCGAGATTGACGGGGAGACTTACCACAACCCGAGCAAGGTGTCCGAAAACAAATACGCTGACGACCTCCTGAAGCAGAACAGCCTGATCTATGACAACTGGAAGGTCTACCGTTGAATCTACAGCCAGTTGGAAAAGCAACCGGAAAAGGTCAAGGACGAGCTGATTACATTTCTAGGCACCAGCCCCATGTTCAAGGCATTTGAAGCAGACCTGCCGGTTCAGATGGGACAGACCATCGAGCTTCGGGACTACCAGCAGGAAGCCACAGAGAACCTGCAGAAGATGCGTGAGGAAGGCAAAACCATTGCGCTGCTGTACCATGCAACTGGCGTAGGTAAAACCATCACGGCAGCAACGGATGCCAAGGCAGTGGGCGGACGCACGCTGTTTCTGGTCAACGCCCTGAAGCTGGCATCGCAGGCAAAAGAGACCTTCGCCAAGGTCTGGCCGGAAGCGACTTTGGGAGAGTACACAGGAAGCCAGAAGGATATGATCCAGACGGTCATTTTTGCAACGGTGCAGAGTATCTCCAAGGATCTGGAAAAGTTCTCGCCTACAGATTTTGACTACCTGATCGTGGACGAATGCCACCATGCTGCGGCCAATACCTATCAGAAAATCTTCACCTATTTCCACCCGAAGTTCATTCTGGGGCTGACCGCTACCCCGGAACGCAGCGATGGCGAAGATATGCTGGAGCTGTTCCAGAACGTTGCCCACAAAATGGATCTCAAAACTGCTGTAGAGCGTGGCGTTCTGGTGCCGATTCGCTGCATCCGGGTCAAGACCAACATCGACCTGACCGATGTGCGGATCAACGGCATCAAATACAATTCGCAGGATCTGGAAAGCAAGCTGTTCATCCCGGAACGCAATCGGTTGATAGTTGACACCTATCTAAAGTACGTCAACGGCAAAAAGACAGTAATCTTCTGTGCCAGCGTAGACCATGCAGCCGAAATTGCAAAGTTGCTGCGGGACAACGGTGTGAAGGCGGAAGCAGTTTCCGGGCGGGATCGTGTGGAGGTTCGGGAAAAGATTCTGAAGGACTATGAAACCGGCTCGACCAATGTTCTCTGTGCCTGTGACCTTCTGAACGAAGGCTGGGACAGCCCGCATACCACGGTGCTGTTCATGGCGCGCCCGACCATGTCCAAAACGATTTATTTGCAGCAGCTTGGTCGTGGTACACGCCGCTGCCCGGGCAAAGAGGATCTGCTGGTGGTTGACTTTGTGGACAACGCCAATATGTTCAATATGCCTTACAGCCTGCACCGGGTGCTCGACATTGCAAAATACCAGCCCATGGCGTATGTGCTGGCACCGGAGAACAAGCGCAAGCTGGATCAGGATATGCTGTTTCAGGGTGAAAAGCCGGAGGCGTGGCTGGATGTGCCAATCGATGTATCCGACTATGAGATCATCGAGCTTTTCAACTGGCAGAACAGCGTCAAGGATATGATCTCGCAGATCGAGTTCGTCCGGATGGTGGATGTGCAGTCCGAGACGGTGGAGCGCTACATTAAGGACGGAAAAGTCAAACCGGACCTTTCGATTCCCTTTGGTGATAAGCGGATGTTCCACTATTTCCGGGAGGAAAGCATCCGCAACATTGCGAAACAGTATGGCTGGGATCTCATTACGCCGCAGAATATGGCAGATAAGTTCATGAAATTCATTGAAACGATGGATATGAGCTTTTCCTATAAGCCGGTCCGGCTCAAAGCAATTTATGAGTACATGGACAGCAATGGCAGAGTTGCCCTGCCGGATGTGGTGGATTACTTCATTGACTTCTATGAAGACCGCAAGGCGCATGGGATGATTGCGGAAAAGCCCAACAGTATCTACCAAAAGGGTGGCTACACTAAGAAGGATGTGGAGAAGAACATTCTGTCCAATCCTTTCAAGCGTTTTGAAGACATGCGCTTTCTGATGCGCTGCAAAGATGTAGAGACCGTTGAAGTGAATCCCATCATCTTCCGCAAGCTGACACGGGAAGACTGGCTGCATATTGTGGACGTCTGCGACAAGAGCCTTGAAAAATATTATATGAGGTTCAAAAATAATTAGAAAGGAGGTTTATTGGACATCACTTTTTGTAAGATGCCTTCAGAAGAAGCGACAACAGACTTCTGAGGAGGACAAAACAATGTCAAACGGTGATTATGGTTACTTCGGCAAAGGTGATACGGGCTATGCCCAGTACATGACGGCGTTCAACCGCAACTTCGGCGGCTCGTCCGGCGGTGGTGGTGGTGGCGGAAACCACAACAACAATGGCGGTGGCGGCGGGGACGGCAGCGGGTGCGGCTGCCTGATCGCTATTGCAGTGGTCGTGGTGTTGATCCTGATCGTCTTGGGTGGCTGAATCAATCCCTGCAGGTGAAACACAGGTTTTCCCTGTGGGGATTTTTCGAATCTGCTTGTAGAAAACGGCGGTCTATGGTAGCATGAAATCAAAGAAAAACAGGAGGGCTTACACATGGTTTTACTGGTT
>ERZ772858.2764-NODE-2764-length-12188-cov-10.443254_pt1 | contig 12188 bp, 6 predicted proteins | sample MGYA00512136_ERZ772858 | MGnify/ENA primary metagenome ERZ772858 (study PRJEB29015, sample SAMEA2737726) | human gut metagenome | biome: human gut; feature: human-associated habitat; material: faeces | place: China | collected 2012 ...
AAATCCGTGATTATATAAAGAAAGCGCAGAAAGATGCCGGCTTTATGGAATTCTATTTTCTGTCTGCTGAGGGGAACTATAAGATGGCAACAGGGGAAACCGGATACCTTGGATTACAGGAAGATATTGGAGAGGATATCCGGCAGGGAAATGATGTGATAGCGAATGCGGCACTTCCCGGAAAATCCCAGCTGCTTGTTTTTGCCACACCTGAGGCTCATGGAATATATCAGGGATTTGAATATGATGCGATTGCCATTGCCTATGAAAATTCTGATATCGTAGAAGTGCTGGATATTTCTGCTTTCAATGGAAATGCCCAGAGTTTAATTGTTCATCCGGATGGTCGTGTTGTGATTGATCATTCTTCTGAGTCATGGGGGAACGTGTATAATTTCTTTGGTCTTCTGAGAGAGCATTCTGATATGTCTGAAAAAGAGCTCAATGAACTTTTGGAGAAGTTTAAAGCGGGACGTACCGATGCGATGCTGCTGAATCTGGATGGAGGAAATTATTATCTGGTCTATGAAAAATCGAATATTCAGGACTGGATGTTCCTGGGACTTGTCCAGGCGGATATTGTCAATGCCAGTATGAACAGTCTGCAGCGTAGTACAATGCTTCTTGTTGGTGTGGTGGTGCTCTGTATTGCTGCTTTTCTTATCAGTCTTATTATTCAAACAAACAGGACCAATCTCAGAAGAAAGGATACGGAGATTCTGTACAGGGACGAGCTGTTTCAAAAGCTTTCAATGAATGTAGATGACGTCTTTCTGATGCTGGATGCAAAAACATATCAGGCAGATTACGTCAGCCCAAATGCGGAAAAGCTGCTGGGTATTACGGTAGAACAGATTCGTAAAGATATTTGTATCCTGGGAAAACTACATCCAGAGGAACAGGAAGATCCGGAGAAAAATTATATGGAGGAAATCCAGGTTCATGAGCAGAGGGAATGGGATTTTGAATATGTTCATCTGAAGACAGGGGAAAAACGCTGGTTCCATAATATTGCAATGGGCAGTGAGGTAAACGGGAAAAAGAAATATATCCTGGTTATGTCAGATCGTACCTCTGACTGGAAAATGAATCAGGCACTTTCTGAGGCAGTGCGTGCGGCGGAGACGGCAAACAGGGCAAAGAGTACTTTCCTTTCCAATATGTCTCATGATATCCGGACACCAATGAATGCGATTATCGGCTTTACTACACTGGCTGTAAGTAATATTGACGACAAAAAAAGAGTTCGGGATTATCTGGGTAAGATTCTTTCTTCCAGTAATCATCTGCTCTCACTGATCAATGATATACTGGATATGAGCCGTATTGAGAGTGGAAAGATCCATCTGGAAGAGACAGAGGTCAGTCTGTCGGATGTGCTTCATGATCTGAAGACAATTATTAGCGGACAGATTCATGCAAAGCAGCTGGAGCTTTATATGGATGCAATGGATGTTACAAATGAGGATGTCTATTGTGATAAGACGCGACTCAACCAGGTGTTGCTGAATCTTTTATCCAATGCGGTTAAGTTTACACCGGCAGGCGGAACGGTTTCTGTCCGGCTCAAACAGTACCCAGGGACAGTAAAAGGCAGGGAATTGTACGAGATCCGGGTAAAAGATAACGGAATCGGCATGAGTTCGGAATTTGTACAGAAGATTTTTTCCCCTTTTGAGAGGGAGAGGACTTCCACAGTCAGCAGAACCCAGGGTACAGGGCTTGGCATGGCTATTACCAAGAATATTGTGGATATGATGGGTGGAACAATTGAGGTCAGGACAGAGCAGGGCAAAGGTACGGAATTTATTGTTCGTCTGCCATTTCGGATTCAGTCTGAGCACAAACACATAGAGAAGATCGCTGAGTTGGAGGGTCTTAAGGCACTGGTTGTAGATGATGATTTTAATACCTGTGACAGTGTGACAAAAATGCTTGTGAGGGTTGGAATGCGTTCGGAATGGACACTTTCTGGTAAGGAGGCTATTCTCCGTGCACGGCAGTCTATGGAACTTGGGGATGCATTCCATGCTTATATCATCGACTGGCGTCTGCCGGATATGAATGGCATTGAGGTAACCCGTCAGATCCGCAGTCTTGGGGATGATACACCGATTATTATCCTGACTGCTTACGACTGGTCTGATATTGAGGCAGAAGCCAGGGCAGCAGGAGTGACTGCATTCTGTGCGAAACCTCTGTTCATGTCGGATATCAGAGAAACTTTGATGACTGCCATCGGCCAGAGTCAGTCTGAACCAGAAGATTCGGTTCTTCCGGCAGCAGGTTCAGATTTCAGAGGCAGATGTATACTGCTTGTGGAAGACAATGAGTTAAACCGTGAAATTGCTGAGGAGATTCTTAAACAATATGGATTCCTGGTTGATATAGCGGAAAATGGAGCAGTGGCAGTGGAGAAAGTGAAGAATTCAGCACCAGGCACTTATGATCTGGTGCTTATGGATATTCAGATGCCTGTAATGAACGGATATGAGGCCACGGAGCAGATCCGGGCACTGGAGGATCCGGCACTGGCAAAGATCAGGATCCTTGCAATGACTGCCAATGCTTTTGACGAAGACAGAAAGAAAGCGCTGAAATGTGGTATGGATGGATTTATGTCCAAGCCGATCGTAATGGAAGAATTGATCCGTGAATTGCAAAATAATATGAAATGAGCCAGATCACAGCCATTTACCCATGTTTTTTGGCGGGGCTAAAGTCTAAAAAACCTCCTGCAAACTTGCTTGCAGGAGGTTTTTCTGACCTTTTGAACATAGTATTTTTGAACATAATATTTTTTGAACATAGTATCTTTGGCCCTGGTATCATAAAATCCAGGATCATCTTAATTTCCATATATCCCGGTCATACTCCCCGATCGTTCTGTCAGAGGAGAAATATCCGGCCTGGCTGATGTTGACTAACATTTTTCTCGCCCATAAGGTGCGGTCTTCGTAGTCGGCGAAGGCCTTTTCTTTTGCTTCGCAGTAGGATTTGAAGTCTGGGAAGGTCATGAACCAGTCTTTGGTTAACAGTTCTTTGTACAGACGTTCCAGGTTTTCTTTGTCGCCTACGGCTAACATTTTCTTGCTGATGATGAAATCAACAGCTTCTTTGATAGCCGGGTCTGCATCGTAGTAGTCTTTGGAGCAGTAGTTGGCTTTCTTGTAGCGCTCGATGACTGTTTCGCTGGAATCACCGAAAATGTAGATATTGTCATCGCCTACCAGTTCGTGGATCTCTACGTTGGCGCCGTCATCAGTTCCAAGGGTTACGGCACCATTTAACATGAATTTCATGTTTCCGGTTCCGCTGGCTTCTTTGGAAGCAAGGGAGATCTGCTCGGAAATGTCGCAGGCCGGGATCAGTTTTTCTGCCAGAGTGACATTGTAATTGTTTACCATAACTACATTTAAGTATGGTTTTACCTCAGGATCTTTGTCAATGATCTGCTGCAGGCAGAGGATCATATGGATAATGTCCTTGGCAATGATGTAGGCAGGTGCTGCCTTTGCCCCGAAGATGGCAGTGATCGGTGTAGTTGGCTTTTTGCCTTTTTTGATCTCTAAATATTTGTGGATGAGATACAGGGCGTTCATCTGCTGTCTCTTGTACTCATGGAGACGTTTGATCTGGATATCGAAAATGGAGTCCGGGTTGATAGTAATGCCCTGGGTCTCTTCCAGATATTTAGCCAGCTCTGCTTTTTTCTGAGCCTTAATGTCTAACAGGCGGTAAAGCTGTTTTAAATTTTTGGTGATAACTGGTGTATCTAATTTCTTTAATTCTTCTGCATCTTTTTTAAATCCGTCCCCAATAAAACCGGTGATGAAATCAGTCAGTTCCGGATTGCTGTGCAGCAACCAGCGGCGGAAGGTAATACCATTGGTCTTGTTATTGAACTTCTTAGGATAAAGCTTGTAGAAGTTGTTTAATTCTGTCTCTTTTAAAATATCGGTATGAAGAGCTGCAACACCGTTTACGCTGAAACCATAGTGGATATCAATGTGGGCCATGTGTACCAGGTCGTTTTTATCGATAATATATACAGATGGATCATCGAATTTGCGGCGTACCTTATCATCTAAAACTTCCATAATAGGAAGAAGCTGTGGAACTGCCTCTTTGAAGAATTCTACCGGCCACTTTTCCAGTGCTTCTGCCAGTATCGTATGGTTGGTGTATGCGCAGCAGTGGCTTACGATCTCAATGGCATCGTCCATTTCCATACCGTGCTCAGTAGTCAGCAGGCGGATCAGTTCCGGGATGACCATAGTTGGATGGGTGTCGTTGATCTGGATCACGGCATAGTCAGCCAGGTCATAAAGGGTAGAACCTTTGGTAATGGCTTCGTCTAAAATCAGTCTTGCGGCATTGCTTACCATGAAATACTGCTGGTAGATACGCAGGATGCGTCCTTCTTTGTCGCTGTCGTCTGGATAGAGGAAGAGAGTCAGGTTCTTTGCAATGTCGGTCTTATCAAAGGAAATGCCGTCCTCTACAATGCTTTCATCTACAGTTTCCATATCAAACAGGTGGAGCTTATTGGTGCGGTTGTTGTAGCCGGTAACTTCAATATCGTACATACGGGATGTAAGGGTGAAGTTTTTGTATGGAATTTTATAGGTTACATCTGTTTTTGTCAGCCAGGAAGTATTCTCGATCCAAGGATTTGGTTCTTCTGCCTGTTTGTTGTCTTTAAACAGCTGTTTGAAAAGACCGAAATGGTAATTTAAACCAACTCCGTCACCGTTTAAGCCCAGAGTAGCAATGGAGTCTAAGAAGCAGGCAGCCAGACGTCCCAGACCGCCGTTTCCAAGAGATGGCTCTGGTTCTGTTTCTTCTACTGCACTTAAGGATTTTCCATTTTCTTCCAGAAGGTTCTTTACTGTATCATAGATCCCAAGATTGATCATGTTATTGGAAAGCAGTTTGCCGATCAGAAACTCAGCGGAGATATAATACAGTTTTTTCTTTCCCTGATTGGACTCTTTGTCCTTTGCCATTTCCTGGACCAGAGATAAAAGTCCGGTATAAAGCTCTTTTTCAGAGCAGGCAGAGATCTCTTTGCCGCAAAGGGCAGTTAGTCTGTTTTCTAATGTTTCTTTTGTCATTGTATGTTCAACCATGAAATCCATTTCCTTTCTGTGGTGATATGCCAATATCTGGCCCGTTTCATTTTCTGTGTTTTTATGTGTTTATTATAGAAAATAAATCTTTTTCCGTCTTGTAGAATGCCAGTATATTATAGTACAATACTATCAAAAATGTAAAAAATATAGAAACATGATAAAGAAATGGAAAATAAATAAAAAAATACAGGATAACGGAAGGAGGAGAGAAAAATGAACCGGGGGTACCATGAAATAAAGGAACATGGAAAAAGAGAGTTTCCGTTTAATATTTATCCCTGCTCGATCCCGGTAGATTTCTCCCATGTGGCTCTTCACTGGCATGAAGAAATGGAAATTATTGCTGTGAAGAAGGGAAAGGGGCGGATCACAGTGGATACAGTGTCTTATCCTGTGGAGGAAGGAGACATTCTGGCTGTTTTTCCGGGACAACTTCATGCGATCTCCTGTGGGAATGGTGAGAGAATGGAGTACGAAAATATCATTTTCCGCCTTTCTATGCTGATGGGGGATAATGGAGACGGCTGTACCGTACATTTTTTGAAACCGCTTCAGGAAGGGCAGGCGAAAAATCCGGTCCTGATACAAAGAAATCAGCCGGATCATGAAGTGTTTGGAAAGGTGATACAGGAGCTGGACCGTTTTTCGGAGATACGTGGTAATGGGTATCAGCTGGCGGTCAAGGGTCAGTTATTTTTGTTTTTGTATTATGCTTATGGCAGAGGCATCTTGTTTACAGAGAAGAAGCCGGGACATGCAAGAGAGAAAATCAAGGGGATACTGGAGTACATCCGGGAACATTTTGGGGAAGAGATTACGATCAGGCAGGCGGCAGAGCTGTGCTTTTACAGTGAGTCCCACTTTATGAAGTATTTTAAGCAGTATGCGGGGATGCCATTTATCCAGTATCTCAATGATTACCGGCTGACAAGAGCCGGGGAATATCTGAAAATGACAGAGGAAAATGTGACCCAGATCGCATTAAAATGCGGGTTTGAAAATTTGTCTTATTTTAACCGGTTGTTTCGCCGGAAGTTTGGTGTGACGCCCAGGCAGTACCGGGAAGATCAGGAAGCTGCAGCAGGGGTGTCAGGAGAGTCTTCGCCTTTGTTGTAGGAGAAGGGGAAATGTGCTACACTAAGGTATAAGTATAAATAAAAGGCAAGTACAGGAAAGATTTTACGGGTACATGTACTTTTAAGCAAAAGGGGATAAATAATATGAGAGAATGCGGCATGCTTCTTCCAATCGCCAGTCTGCCATCTAAGTATGGCATTGGCTGTTTTTCAAAAGAAGCTTATGAATTTGTAGATCAGTTAAAGGAAGGCGGACAGAGCTTCTGGCAGATCCTTCCATTGGGCCCTACGGGTTTTGGGGATTCGCCTTATCAGGCGTTTTCTGCATTTGCTGGAAATCCTTATTTTATTGATCTGGAGCAGCTGGTCGGAGAAGGTCTTCTTACAGAAGATGAGTGTGAAGAGGCTGATTTTGGTGATGATGACCGGTATATTGCTTACGATAAAATATACAAAGCGCGGTTTAAGGTCCTGAAAAAAGCTTATGAACGGTGGAAAAAAGACCATCATCAGTTCCTTAAGTCTAAGCTGGATCCTGAAACCATAGAATACTGCTTTTATATGGCAGTAAAAGATCATTTTAAAAGTGCCAGTTGGAACAAATGGGATAAAGATATCCGCCTGCGTAAGCCTGCGGCAGTAGAGAAATATAAAAAAATGCTGGCAGATGAGATCGGATTTTATGAATTCCAGCAGATTGAATTTAATGAGCAGTGGAGCCGCTTAAAGGCTTATGCCAATGAAAATGGTATCCGTATTATCGGGGATATCCCCATCTATGTAGCTTTTGACGGGGCTGACAGCTGGGCTCATCCGGAGTTGTTCCAGTTTGATGAGGAATGTCTGCCAAAGGCAGTGGCCGGCTGCCCACCGGATGCATTTTCAGCAACAGGCCAGCTTTGGGGAAATCCGTTGTATGACTGGGGATATCATAAGAAAGATCATTACAGCTGGTGGATCAAGCGTATGGAATACAGCCTGAAGCTGTATGATGTGGTGCGTGTGGATCATTTCAGAGGTTTTGAGGCTTATTATTCCATTCCTTATGGAGATCCTACCGCTGAGTTTGGACATTGGGAAAAGGGACCGGGACTGGATCTGTTTGCCCGGTTGAAAAAGAGTCTGAAAAAAGAAGAACTGCCGATCATTGCGGAAGATCTGGGATTTCTGACACCGGAAGTCCATGAGATGTTAAAAGAAAGCGGCTTCCCGGGAATGAAGGTACTGGAATTTGCCTTTGATGATTCAGAAAACAGCGATTACCTGCCTCATAAATACCAGGAAAACTGTATTGTGTATACAGGAACCCATGATAATGAGACACTGGTGGGCTGGTATGAGAACATGAACCGTAGAAATAAGTCCTTTGCAAGGGAATACATGGGCTGTCGCCATACACCAAAGAAGGAGATGCACTGGGAGTTCATCCGCCTGGCTATGGCAAGTCCGGCAAAGCTGGCAGTGATACCGGTTCAGGATTATCTGGGACTTGGGGCAGAGGCCCGGATCAATGAGCCTTCCACACTTGGAAAAAACTGGAAATGGAGACTGCTACCGGGAGAAATAACCGGGGATGTTTTGAAACAGTGCCGGAGAATGGCAAAATTGTACGGACGCCTTCCGGAAACAGTGTCAGACATAAATATGTAATATGTTTAAGGAATTGTTATGTAAATATTCAAAATTAATTCATGTATTTGCATTAATTATCTGATAAAATATAATCATCCGAAGGATAGAACTATATCCGATTTTCAGGAGGGGTAGATATGAGAGATCAGAAACGTTGGATGAAAAACTGGATCAGGGCATTGGCTGTGGGAACGATGATCACCGCAGCGGTTCCCATTTCTGTTATGGCAGCAGAAAAAGGCTGGGTCAATGAGGACGGTGCGGCCCATTATGTGGACAGCAATGGTTCTTATGTAAAAAATCAGTGGAAAACTTCCCAGGGAGTTTCCTATTATCTGGATGAAAACGGAGATCTGGCGAAGAATGTATGGGTTGACGGTACTTACTATGCCGGAGAAGATGGCAGTATGACAAAGGATGCCTGGATCTATGTGGATGAAAATGATGGATCCATGAAATCCGGCTGGTATTATCTGAACCGGAATGGAAAAGTGGAGAAGAATGACTGGAAGACCATAGGAAAAGGCAAGTATTGTTTTGACAGCGATGGACGGATGCGTACCGGCTGGCATTATGAGAACGGAGATATTTATTATCTGGGAAATGGTTCGGAAGGTTATACCAGAAGTGGCTGGTATTTTCTGGAAAGTGATGGAAAGAAACGTCCGGCAGAGGGAAGTGTTTCAAAGGATCTTTCCGGGGAGTCTGAAAATGGAAGATGGTATTATTTCCAGTCCAACGGCAAAGCCAGAAAAGGTGAAAATGGTGCTCCAAAGGAAACAACCATTGATGGAAAGAAATATTATTTTGACGAAAATGGTGTTATGCTTACCGGCTGGCAGTGTGTAAAGGAAAAGGCAGAGCCGGGAGACGGGACAGGCATCAGCCGTTTTGTATATCTGGGCGGAAAAGAAAAAGGCATGTTAAAGGGCCAGTGGTTTGAGACAACTGAAAAGCCATGGGATACAAAGGCATGGAGTACAGCTCTTAATACCCAGGCAGTGAGAAAGAACAACACAGACGAGACAGCTCTTATGAAGAAAGACGGATCCCGATGGTTCTATCTGGAAAATGATGGAACTCCCCTGTTTTTATCTGCGGATGCAACAGGATTAAAAGACGGGGCTGTAAAATTAGACGGAAGATATTATTTCTTTGACTCTTACGGTGTCTGCCAGTCCGGAATGATCAAATTTACTTCCGGCGGTAAGACAGAGACCGCTTACTTTGATCCGGAAGCAGGCGGCGCCCTGAGTATTGGACGCAATACCAATGTAGTTGATAAGAGAGACAAGGTTTACACTTTCTGTTCCGGTACTTCCGGCTCTGAAAAGGGCTGCGGCATTAACGGCGTGAGGGATGGATTTTTGTATTATAATGGCCTTTTAGTCAGTGCCAAAGAGGGCAGCTCCTATGAGCCTTTTAAGGTTTCCGGTCAGGTTTACCTGGTAAATGAGGCAGGAAAGGTGCAGACAGAGGAAAAGAAGTATTCTTCTGATGGAAATGCTGCATACACTATTGAAAATGGAAAAGTATTTACTTTAGATGAAAATGGTGAGAAAAAGAGCGCGGCGACAGGTTTAAGCCTTCCGTATGCAGGCTGGAAGATCCAGTATCAGAGATAGAAGTGAATAGAGGAAACAAACATAGATATAAAAATGGTTACAGTTCAGACATGACATCTTCTTGTTTCCATATTCATGAAAACAAGAAGCCTGATGGTTCCACCATATGCTGATTTGAACAAGAAAGCGCTTATGCAAGCAAGCTTGCAACACACTTTCTCATTCAAACCAGCGCATGGCTGAACTGTAACACAAAATGCTGCAGGGACATCGGATCCTGCAGCATTTTTGCACTTCACTGTATACATGGGAATACTTGAAAAAAAAATGGCGGTCTGCTATACTTGACTAACGAAAAACTTCGTAAAATGAGGAGACCCCGGTCGTTTCCAACCGGGGCAATTATGAAAAATCTATGTGCAATTTGACTAATAACCTGTTTTTTTATTACCTCTTTCTTATGAAAATAGTATAAAAAATAAATGTGAACGAAATGTGAACATATTGTAAACAGATTATAAAACATTGTACAGGAAAAAGAAACAATATGTGTAAATCAAAAGACAAAAGAATGAGCGCGATAAGCATCTCAGGGAGGGAGAAATGGAACAGGAATTAAACAGAAAAACCATGGTGATCGGACATAGAAATCCGGATACGGACTCGATCTGTTCCGCCATTTGTTATGCAAATCTGAAGCAGGCAGTTACTGGGGAAGAATATATGCCTGCAAGAGCCGGACATGTAAATGGAGAGACACAGTTTGTACTGGATTACTTTGGGGCAGAGGAACCGCAGCTTGTGGAAGATGTGCGTACCCAGGTAAGGGATATTGAGATCCGCAAGACCAAAGGTGTGGCAGACAATATTTCATTAAAGAGAGCATGGAATATCATGCAGGAGAATAATGTTGTGACCATTCCTTCTGTAAGGGAAGATGGTACACTGGAAGGCCTGATCACAGTAGGAGACATCACCAAGACCTACATGAATATTTATGACAGCAGCATTCTGTCAAAGGCAAATACACAGTATTCCAATATTATTGAGACACTGGAAGCAGAACTGATCATCGGAAGCGCAGAAGCTTATTTCGACCAGGGAAAAGTACTGATCGCAGCTGCAAACCCGGATCTGATGGAATTTTACATTGAACCACATGACCTGGTTATTTTAGGAAACCGTTATGAGTCCCAGCTTTGTGCCATTGAAATGGGAGCTGACTGTATCATCGTGTGCGAAGGCGCAGCTGTTTCCATGACCATTAAAAAGATCGCCCAGGAAAGAGGCTGTACGATCATTGCAACTACTTATGATACTTATACAGCAGCCCGTCTCATCAACCAGAGCATGCCGATCAGCTACTTTATGACAAGAGAGCATCTAATCACATTTAACAGTGATGATTATATTGATGAGATCCGTGAAGTGATGGCAAGTAAACGTCACCGTGATTTCCCGATCCTTGACAAGGATGGCTATTATCTGGGGATGATCTCCCGCAGAAACTTACTTGGCGCAAAAGGAAAACAGGTTATTTTAGTAGACCACAATGAAAGAGGTCAATCTATTCCTGGTATCGAAGAAGCTGATATCTTAGAAATCGTTGATCACCACAGAGTGGCTGATATTCAAACAGTTGGACCATTATTATTTAGAGGAGAACCATTAGGTTCAACAGCTACAATTGTAACTAAAATGTTTGATGAATTAGATGTTGAAATGCCAAGTCATATTGCTGGTTTATTATTAGGTGCGGTTGTTTCTGATACATTATTATTCAAATCACCAACTTGTACACCAGTTGATACTAAGATTGCTAAGAAACTAGCTAAAATTGCAGGTGTTGATATTCAAGAATTTGCAATGGAAATGTTTAAAGCAGGAACTTCTTTAGTTGGTAAAACTGTAGATGAAATCTTTAACCAAGACTTCAAAAAATTCAGTTTTGATAACTTACAAGTAGGGGTTGCTCAAGTAAACTCAATGGATATTGAAGGATTCTTACCATACAAAAAAGATATGTTAGATTATATGAATAAATTTGCGGAAGATAATAATTTAGAATTCACATTATTATTACTTACAGATATTATCAACGCTAACAGTGAAATCTTTGTTGGTGGACCACGTCCAGAATTAGTAGAAAAAGCATTTAATGTTCAATTAACAGATCGTCAAGGAACATTAGAAGGTGTTATTTCTCGTAAAAAACAAGTCGTTCCAGCAATTACAGCTGTTATGAGTGAGTAAGATGAGATTAGATAAATTTTTAAAAGTATCAAGAATTATTAAAAGACGTACTTTATCCAAAGAAATTTCACAAAGTGAACGTGTTAAAATCAATGGTAAAGTTGCTAAACCTTCAACAAAGTTAAAGGTTGGCGATATAATTGAGATTGAATTTGGTAGAACAATTCTTACAGTAAAAGTAAATCTTTTAAAAGAACATGTTTTAAAAGATGAAAGTACAATGCTTTATGATATTGTTGATGAAAAAAGAAAAGAAGTAAATGAATAAGAGAATGTCATGAACATTCTCTTTTTTCATATGATGTAGAGGAGGGATATTATGGATAATCAAATACATTTTGAACAAACACCTTATCATCATGTGTATTTAAAAGATCGTAAGACATTGGAACTTACAGGCATTAAAAAAATTGAAAGTTTTGATTCTTTAGAATTTTTAATTGAAACATCTTCTTTATTATCAGTCGCATTTTCCCTACTGTTTTTCGGTAAATTCATTGGCAGCCTGAGGACAACGGACGTTATTG
>ERZ772858.2772-NODE-2772-length-12135-cov-3.806954_pt1 | contig 12135 bp, 7 predicted proteins | sample MGYA00512136_ERZ772858 | MGnify/ENA primary metagenome ERZ772858 (study PRJEB29015, sample SAMEA2737726) | human gut metagenome | biome: human gut; feature: human-associated habitat; material: faeces | place: China | collected 2012 ...
TGAAAGCCTTTCTGCATCTTCTCCTGCCTGCTGGAAGAACATCTTATATCCGCAATTCTGAAACATATCCCTTAAATCAGGATTTTCCAGTGCCCTTGTAAGATTCTGCATTGCAAGAGTAACTATTCCTCCAAACTTTCGGTATGTGATTACTGCATCCAGAAGTATCTGTGCTGATGAAGCATTCTTGGTTACAACCTGCGTTTCATCGACAACAAGTCTTGTAGCCTTCTGCAGCTCCTGGTTATAATTCATCCTGATCGAAAGGAAGAACATTATTGATATCATTACTGGCTGCCAGTAATTCTCATCAACATTCTTAAGTCCGAACGCAACAAGTCTGTAGCTGCTTATATCCACATCAGACGGATAAGCAAACATGTCATACACACCTTCCGTATAGCTGTAAAGGCAGTTTACCATCTCATGTATTATTGCTTTATCATGCTTATTATCATTGGCTTCCTCAAGGCTCATTAACTCCTTACGCACATCTTTAATTGTAGGCTGAACCAGTGACCTTCCTGCAAAGACTTTCTCATACACCTTCTGTACTGCCTGCTCAATGAAGTTGCTGTGCTCCTGCGTATACACAATCTTTTTCATTACGGATTCCGTGAAGCTTGTCGCCCATTTTGTAATATCCGCAATAAACAACTCCCTGTCCTTCTTTGTTCCGGCTTTAAACAGGCTTAACGGTACTTCCATGGGATTTATATGTATGTCTGATTTAGGCGTGAAATCAAGGAACAGGCCGCCGTACATGGCGCATACATTCTGTGTCTCATTCTGCGGGTCTATTATCTGGATGTCATCGTCTGTGGATAAAAGTGTCTGGGTTATTTCTGTCTCCTTTATAAGATAACTCTTGCCGCTTCCTGTCGGTCCTATTATTATTCCATGAGGAGAGGTTAATGTCTTACGGTTGGCAAACACAAGATTCTTGGTAGTGTTGTTGATTCCGTAAAATATTCCTCCCGGTTCTGTAACTTCCGGTGCAAAGAACGGCTGCAATGCTACAAGTGAAGATGTGTAAAAGCTTCGCATCTTCTTTACCTGTCTTACACCTGTTGGAAGTGCTGTATTAAATGCCTTAAGCTGCACATAATTATATGTCTCAAGATATGCTCCTGCGTTCTTTCCTGTACGCTGTATTGACTCTATCCTTGCAGCAAGCTCATCCTCACTTCCAGCGGTAACAACAACTAAAAGACCTGCCTGTATACATTCCTCTGAATCATCATCCAGCTGGTCCATATATCCTTCAAGCTCTGCTTTCTTCTTTTTCTTGTTGTAGGATATTCCGGTAACAGACTGGTTGTTGCTCTTCTTGGAATCAGCTTCCTGGCTGATTGCCCTCTCGTTGTTTCCATATGCACTTCTTAACATGCTTCTTGTTACCGCATGCTCAACAGGCGCATAATCTATTGTCACAAAGGACTGGTAAGCTGTATCAGATATCGTATGTATAAGCTTTCCCTCATCAAGTGCTGTATCATAATCCCTGGCAAACAGCACTGATACATATGTGTCATTATTAAACATGAGGAAATCCCTGTACTGGTCTACTGATATAGGAATGACATCATACAATGCATCATGGCTGAAATCATATTCCTTCTTTTCTTCCTGATAGAAGAAATTGCGAATCATGTTAAGCCTCTGTTCAGCCTTCATTGGTACTATTATGCTCCTCATTGCGCCAAACAGTCTTTCAAGCTCCGTATCCATTGCAAGAAAGTAGCTTCTTGCCTCATCATATGTTCTTGTCCTGACTGTTATTGTAAGTGTAAGGACTCTGTTTAAGTCGTGCAGGTCAGAATCTTCCATCTTCTCTTTAATCCACATGCTTATTCCCTTGCTTACTTCCGGATAATCACTCCTGTTAATATCTGTGAATATGTCATTAACGAACTGTGTCATGTTCTGATACTGGTTAGACACTGTTATCTTAAATGATGTACTCATTCCCTTTAAGAAATCCATCAGGGAAAGAAGGACATTTGCCTTGTCCTCATCATCTTTATTGACATATGATATATCTGTAAATGTGTAACATCTGTCATAAAGTACAGCACCCCTGCCAGTTCCCTTTTCAATCTGGAATATGCCGTTAGGATATGCCTTATGTATAAACAATGATTCCCTGGTGTTCTTAGGTGTTTTAACTGGTGCTGCAGTAAGTGTTATGCTGTCACTGAATCTTTTCGCCGGATTCATATAAAATGCCACGGTTAAGCCCCCTTTCTTCTGCTTTCTGCTTTGTTTTTGTTATCAGTGTATCCTGTAATCCTGAATCTTCTGTCTGGTTCTGTCTCTTCTGATTCATACAGAAGTCTTTTAGTATTGCCTGTATACATATATTCTTTCACAAGCTCTTTGACTGACAAATAGCCCTGATACTTGTAAAAGCCTATGAATATGACTGGTGCAGCTACAGGAACTGCACAATATATTGCTATCGTTATCGGTATCTTAAACCCAATCACAAGCCCGGCAACCACTGCACCCGCACATAGAAAACCTTCTGCAATATGTACAATATCTGTCATAGAAAAGCCTTTCCAGAAATCGTTTTTATACTCTTTCAGGAAATCCTTATTTATGTTAATTTTCATCTGCTTTCATTCCTTTCTGTGTGACGGAATCCGTCACAATAATTATCTTAAATCAAATGCCCTCTTTAAGAAGTTGTCGCTTGATTTTACTGCGGTTGCCATAAACGGCATGAATATAAGTGATAATATCACCGCCACGGCTCCGTCAAACCATGAAGCTAAAAGACCTGTATTACACATGCCTGTAAGACCTGCATTAAGTCCGGCGCACAGCTGCATTACAAGTGCTATTATTATTATCTGCAGCGCATTAGTAAGAAAGCTTTTAAACCACGCTATAGCTGAATTTTCAAGTCCTCTTCCTCCTGCAAGTGTAGAAAGCGCAAGAGGAGCAACAGCCATCAGCATGAACAGATTTAAGAATCTTCCAAGTATCTCAATAAGAACAGTGATTGAGCATACACCTGATATGATAAGATATATAGGCGCAAGCATCAGCATTGCCAGTCTGAATCCGGCATCATAATCACCGCCTATTACAGTAGGTACTCCCTTTGGAAGCAGCACCTTGGTTGTTGTGATTGCAAAGCCGGTAAATTCCTGCATTATATCAAGGCAGTTTGTCATAAGGATATTGGCAATGACTAGCTTTATGAAAAGCTCAATCCATGCTTCCATTGTTATTCCTTCCTTCAGGTTGCTTGCCTGCCGGCAGAAACCTATAAGGGTAAACATATTTAAGAACACTGCACCCATCGACAGAAACAACGGAAATGCCGTATTCTTTATATAATCCCATGCACCAATGTTACCCCCAAGACCAAGCGCCTGTGCAATTGCATTAATTGCCGGAGTGGTAAATGAATTAACATTTTTACCCATGAGCGCATATGCTATTCCCATAACAAAATTCCACAATTCCTGTGCTATGGTATATACCGAGCCGCCGGATAACAGGTCAATTACCCACTGCGGAGCTGCCGCCAGTGCTACCGGATTTATTAATATGTTCATTGGTTCTCCTTTCTAAGAGAGGCAGATGCCGCTAAACACCTGCCTCTCTTAATCATTATTTCTGTAAAACATATGTGCATTGCTTACGATCGTAAACAGCAATACACTTTTCTATCCGATAATTGCACTTACAAGCTGTGGTGCAAGTGTCATTACAAGACCACCGCCTACTCTCTTGAATCCCATAGCCTGCATTGTTCCTTCCTGTGACTGCATTGATACTCCCACTTCAAAGAATGCCCATAAAAGGATTATTGCACCGATTGAGCTTACCATTGCAGTAACGATTGCTATAAGATTACTAAATGCTCCTGTAACAATGGCTGCACCATCCTGTGCGCCATCATCTGCAAGAACCCTGAGCTGTGGTACAAATATAATTACGCTTACCAGTGCAGCCAGTATTAAAAACTGTACTGCCTTCTTCTGTGTTTCATTAAGTTTAATTTTCTGTGTTTTCATTTAATCATCCTTTCTGCCTTACGGCTTGACGGTACTAAAAAAGAGCCTGTACCTTTCCGGTATCAGACCCTTTAATGCATCCTGTGACGGATTCCGTCACATTTTAATTATTATTATCCTATCTGTCCCTGCCTACATACCTGCCGACAAGAAATACTCCTATTCCTGCAATTACAAGAAACATAACGAAAAATATCATTCCAAACCATCTCTTTAATACTGCCGGATTGATACCAACTATGACTCTTGATAATACAAGACACAACACAAGTGCTATGATAACTACTCCTATTAATGCTAATACTTTGACCGGACTTAATCCTCTTCTCATAATGTTTTACCTCGTTTCTTTTAATTTACTCTATTGTTGCTCCTGTGACATATCCGTTATCCATTGTCACGGATATTCTTCTGTCACCAAACATGTACTGTATTATTCCTGTTCCTGTATCAGACCTGTAATCAGTCTGTACCTCCCTGTCTGCATTTTTAAAGGCTTCCTTTAATGCAGCATAATCTGTTCTGGCAGACAGCCCCATAAAGGTTGAACCTTCCTTTAGTTCTGCAGCAAGTGCATAGCAGTCAGATGTATTTCCTGCCTTGGCGTTGTATTTAACCATTATCGTACTCTTATATGCATCCGTATACATATCAAGCGTTGTTGTCTCGCTTGACAGTGTATTGCTTACATATATGTATCCAAGGTCTTTTATTGCCGCTGCACTGACAGGATATTTAAAGGTATTGCCGTTTAATTCAAATGTAAATGTTTTGCTGTTCTTATCATAAGAATAGCTTTTTACAGGCTCTGTCTTTTTAACCGGACTTGTCTGTGCTGTACCTGATGATGCATTAGCTGATGTTGTTTGGGCTGCACTGCTTTCTACTGCTTTTGTCTCTTCCACCGCTGCCTCTGTTATCTTTTCTGTATGCTTCTTAGGCAGTGTGATTTTTCCACCGAAAGAAAAATATAAGATTACTCCGGCAGTAATAAGAATCACCAGTGAAAGAATCAGATTAATCACAAAACCTGCTTTTGCAAAGTTTTTCTTATTCTCGTTCTTCTCACGCTTTTTAGCCGCAAAAAAGATAAAACCGGCTACCGGAATGGCAGACATTAACGAATATATATACCAGCCCTTCTTAGGTACTGCCTGCTTATTCTCTGCTCTCATTTCGGCAACTATCTGTGCAAGCTGCTTCTCTTCCTTTGCCTTTGTATTTTCAAGATGCATGTCAGGAGTAAGGCTTTCAGTAACACCATCATCCTTACTGCCATCATTGTCCTGTGTGACGGAATCCGTCACATTTTCATCTTGTGCTTCTGCTTTTTCCAGCTTTAATATGCCGGAATTGCTTCTCTGCTTCATGTTGTTACCACAGTTACTGCAAAACATTGCTTCTTCCGGATTTTCTGTACCGCATTTATTACAAAACATCGCACATCTCCTTTCTACATGCATATTCCATGTTCAATATCTGGCTCTTCCAGTTCTTCATCCACTTCCTCCGATATATCATCCGTGACGGTTTCCGTCACATTTTTAGTTTCTGCAGTCTGCTTCTGTTCTGACAGAATCGCATCTGTAGCAGATAACACATCTTTCATTGTCTCTATGTTTTCTGCCATTTTCTTATCGTCAGGAAGTAATACAAGGTCTTCTACCGGAATATCAGCCACACTCTTATAGTATTCCTCAATGCCTGATGTCTGTTCTATGTAGCCATATTCAGAATAAAGACCGCCCCTGTTTATTGCTTCATCTCTTCCATATGCCTCATAGTCAATATAATCCTGCAGCCATTCAGGAACTTTCCTCTCATCATCATTGATGAGCTTCATTCCAAAATCTTCATCATTTTTTACATTCTCATAGAGTGTAAATTTATCAAGATTATCTGTAAGGTTAATGAGCTGGTCTATGCTTGTACCAAATATATCTGCCGCAGCCTGAAACTGGCTCTGCATGTTATCATCTATCTCATCTATCTTCTTTGCCAGATAGTTAAGCTGGTTGATATTCTCATATTCGCCAAGATTAAGCTGTACCAGCTCCGGTAAGTTATAGTCATAATCTGTTATGAATATTTCTTCATAAACTGTTCCATCAGCCCGCTTGTCACCTATTCCGATACGCTTCATAGTTTCCTGCAGCTTTTCTTTGGTAGTAGGAAAATCCACCCACTCACCTTCCGTTCTGCCCTCTGTGTATTTTCCAAGATTAGTGATATATGCACTAAACGGAACTTCTGCATTATTTCGATACTGCATATGCTCTCCTTTCTAAAAATGGCAGATGCGATTAAGCACCTGCCATGAATGTGTGATATATTTTAATCCTTATAATGAAGGATATTGTGACGGATTCCGTCACATTTTAATTATGATTTCTGCTCTTTTTTATCATTACAAGGCTTACCATGACCGCAAGTGATATAAGTGCAATCAGTGCATATATATATGCATTTGATGTATCGCCTGTTTTTACTATCTCAACAGTCTGGTTTACATCATTGATATCTGCATGTCCTATAACTTTGACATTATTCTCATACAGATTCTCAAAGACAACTATTGTATTTCCGGCAAGCAGCGAACTGTCAAATGTAAATGTTACATCAACACTTCCGTCTGCCTTTTGTGCTGTAAATGATGCTGAACCTGTAATCTCGTTTCCATCCTTATCTAAGAACTTCTCGCCTGTCTCCTGATTCATAAGGACACCCTTTACCTCATATGTCTTTCCGGCTATGAGATTCTTATAATCAACAACATCCTTAAGTATTACGCTTCCTTTTTCCGTAATGCTCTTGGCACTGTCAATAGTTGCAGTTGTGTGTATATCCGGGAAATGCACGCTCTGTTCCTCATCCTTTATATCAGCATGTGAAGCCACCTTGATTTTTTCATTATAGAGGTCTTCAAAGACTACTGTTGTCTTTCCGGCAAGCAGCGAGCTGTCAAATGTAAACTCAATATCAATGCTTCCGTCTTTGCTCTCTGCCGTAAACTCTTTTTCAGATGTAATTTCTTTTCCATCCTTATCAAGAAGCTTCTTTCCAGTTTCCTGATTCATAAGAACTCCTGATAATTTATACTTCTCTCCAATCGTAAGATTGCTGTAGGCAACCTTATCTGTTATTGTGGTCTTTTCATCAACTACACCTGTATGTGACTTTGTAGCCTTGTCTGTTGCTGTTGTATGGATTTCCGGGAAATTAACTGTCTGTCCTTCATCCCTGATATCTGTATGGAAAGCAACCCTGACATTCTCATTATAAAGGTCTTCAAACACTACAACAGACTTACCCTTAAGGAGGGTACTGTCAAATGTAAATTCAAGCTCAACTGTTCCATCCGGCTTTTCAGCAGTAAACTTCTTTGTAGCTGTTATCTCTTTCTTTTCCCTGTCAAGAAGTGCCTTTCCTGTCGTCTTATCCATAAGAACACCCCTGACCTCATAAGTGTTTCCAATGACAAGATTCTTGTAATCTACCTTATCCGTTATGATTGTCTTTGAGTCTGGTGCTGCAGTATGTGTCTTTGTAGCCTTGTCTGTTGCTGTTGTATGGATTTCAGGGTAATGTACTGTCTGTCCTTCATCCTTGATGTCTGTATGGAAAGCAACTCTGACATTCTCATTATAAAGGTCTTCAAACACTACAGTTGTCTTTCCGGCAAGCAGTGAACTGTCAAATGTAAATTCTATATCAATGCTTCCGTTTTTGCTTTCTGCTGTAAACTCTTTTTCAGATGTAATCTCTTTTCCATTCTTATCAAGAAGCTTCTTTCCAGTTTCCTGATTCATAAGAACTCCTGATAATTTATACTTCTCTCCAATCGTAAGATTGCTGTAATCAACCTTATCTGTTATGGTTGTCTTTTCCGCAATCATTCCTGTATGTGTGAAAGTATTCTTATCTGTTGCTGTTGTCTGAATCTTAGGAAAATTTACTGTCTGTCCTTCATCTGTTATATCTGCATGTGAAGTCACCTTTGCATTTCCACTGTAAAGGTCTTCATATACTACAACAGATTTATCTTCAAGGAGTGTACTGTCAAATGTAAATGTCACATCAATGCTTCCGTCTGCTTTTTCTGCCTTAAATGCTGTCTTTGATGTTATTGTATTTCCATTCTTATCGGTAAGTGCCTCTCCTGTGGTCTTATCCATAATGATACCAGATACTTCATAAGACTCTCCCGGTACAAGATTCTTATAATCAACCTTATCTATAATGGTTGTCTTTGAATCCGGTGCTGCAGTATGCGTCTTTGTGGCTGCATCTGTTGCTGTTGTATGGATTTCAGGGTAATGTACCGTCTGTCCTTCATCCCTGATATCTGTATGGAAAGCAACCTTGATATTCTCGTTATAAAGCTCTTCAAATGCTACCACTGATTTTCCAATAAGCAGGGTACTGTCAAATGTAAATTCAAGTTCAACACTTCCGGAAGCCTTTTCAGCCTTGAATGTTGTCTTAGCTGTAATCTCTTTTCCGTCTTTATCAAGAAGTGCTGCACCTGTCTCCTGATTCATCAGAACACCTGATACCTCATATGTGCTGCCGGGAATAAGATTCTTATAGTCAACCTTATCTATTACAGTTGTCTGCTCATCAACAGTTCCTGTATGTGTCTGTGAAGCTTTATCCGTTGCTGTTGTATGGATTTCAGGATAATACACTGTCTGCTCTGTATCATCAATATCTGCATGTGTATATATCATCTTTCCATCCTGGAACATGTTTTCATATGCCACAAGTGTCTTTCCGGCAAGCTCTGCCTCAAAACTGAATGTTACTGTAACTGTCTGCTTTACTCCTGTTGCCTTAAATGTGACGGAATCCGTCACATCATTTCCATTGATATCCTTAAGTGTCTTTCCGGTATCCTTATCTGTTAATGCTCCCTTTAGTGTATAAGTCTTTCCCGGAAAAAGATTGTCGCACTCAACATGATCGTAAACAACATATTTATTGTCAGCACTCAAAGCACCCTGATGTGTGCCTGTTGCTGTATCTGTTGCCTGTGTTCTTACAATCTCTGTATGGTCGTCCTCAAAAAAATATGAGAATGTCTGCACCTTTGTAGTCTGTGACTTATATGCTGCATCTATTGTCTTTGATTCAAACCTGTTTCCATAGCCTGTAGGAGAATCTATCTCTTTTACAATGTAATGGCCTAATGGAAGGTCCGAAACAAATACGGCTTTTCCTAATGCATTGGTGGTCTGTCTCTCAATCATTGCACCCTTCTTAATTATTACAGTGCCGTCATGATTAACAATATCCTCATCTGCATAAAGGGCAAATACTGTATTAAGAAGAGGGTTCATTGTTGCAGCATCTGTCTTGTTTGCATCCACTGCAATCTTCTGTCTTTCATCTTCTACAGTCTTGGAATCCTTAACAATATCCACTGTTTGTCCTGCATATGTAAATGTAACATCTACCGGGTCTGTATCAATAACAAAGCCTGCAGGTGCTTTTGTCTCTGTTAATACATAGCTTCCTAATGGAAGGTTATCTATTACAGAGTTTCCGTCAGCTCCTGTAGTAAATTCTGCTACTACATCACCAGCCCTGTAAGCATATCCGTTATTATCTGCTGTCTTTATGTCTTCCTTTGCAGTAAGGGTAAATGATACACCCGGAATATTGGCTTTCTTATAGACAAAGTGATTATTACTGTCTGCTGTTGTGGCATCCCACTTATCAAGCACCTCACCAACCTTGGTAACTGTAAGCTGTCCTGTTACTGCCTTATCTGCCTTTTCAACCACAACAATTTCAGCTCCGCCATCTTCTGTATATGTATTTTCAGATACAGTAAATGATACCGGAGTTGAATCAAGTACATATCCTTCCGGCGCTTTAGTCTCTACAAGGGTATAATTACCCTTAAGAAGCTTTTCCAGTGTATATACACAGCCGTTTTCATTCGTTGTGAAGCTGTCAAAGGTCTGTACTCCGGCTGATGTCATTGTCTTAAATGATACCTTCGAGCCGTTCTCGTCATACAGTTCAAAGGTTGCACCTGCTACATTTACTGTGTTGCCAGTATCAGCGTCCTTTTTTACCATCTTAAGATAAAATTCTATCGGAGTATTTTCAAGAATCTTATGGTAATTGGCATTATTATCACTGATTGTCACATCAATATCATCAATAAAGTAATACTTGTTATTACCTTTCGTCTGATGAATTGTGTATGTACCATATGGAAGACGCTTTGTTATAGCATATCCATTGGCATCTGTTGTGATTGTCTGTCTTGAATCTTCCGGTGATGCATCATAGCTTCCTGCAGATTTAAGATAAATCTGAAACTCTGCATCAGGTTCAGAAGTCTTTACAGCATTACTACCACCTAAGAACTTCTGGATGCTTATTGTTCCTTCATATGGAGTCTCCTGTGCTGCCTTATCATCTGTTGGAAGGTTTGTCGTTACCACAATATTTGTATCCAATTTTGTTTGTGCTATGTATATAGTATCATTAATCAGATATCCTTCTGGTGCTTTACTTTCTTGAATAGTAATTGTTCCTAATGGTAAAGTGTATCTTCCTGCAGTGTTGACAATCAGACCATCACTACCGCTTACAAGATAATCTGATGTAAGTCTTATTCTACCATTCGCATCAGTCTTAAATACCCATTTATACTTAGCTGTACTTCCTGTCTGTGCCGGGTCTGTATCTGATAAAGTATCATAATACTTTACTGTGTACTCCGCCCCTTCCAGTCTTGTGTTACCAGAGCCATGTCCGTCTGCTGTTCTTTTTGATAATAAAAGTGTTATAGGGTCATTGCCCGGCATATCTGTTATTGTTTCAGTGTAGCTGTCTTCTGAATCCAGTGTTATTGAACGCACCTCATCATTTATAAGGAAGCCCTTTGGTGCTTTTGTTTCCTTGAAGTAAAGTGTTACACTTTCACCTTCCCTGAATGTTGTGCTGTAATAACCTGTATATCCGTCTTCGCCTGTCGTAAGTGTATCAAGCAAATCTGTACAGCCTGAATCTGAATATACGGATATTTCAGCTCCTGCAAGACTGTAGCAGCTGTTACCATCTGATATGGATGGCATTGCTGATTCCTTGTGGAATCTTACACTTCCGGTAAATTCTTTAACTGGAGTATCATTATATATTCCAAGACTCTGATTATCACTGGAATCGTTTGAAAGATATGTAAGACTGCACTCGTATCCTACTGATGAAGGACTTATATTGGATGCTATGTTAAGAAGCTCCTGGCACAATTCCCAGCCAAGTTTCCCTTCTCCATCACCCAAGAATGTACCATTGCCATTTAAAGGTGTATTCCAGTCATCCTGTCCGTTTGCAAGGGCAATTGTGTGATGGGCTATAATCCATCTTAATTCATAAGGATAATCTTTAAGCACACCCCAGTCTTCATCATCCCATCCAGCTCCTACAGCCCAGAACATTGCTCTTGCTTCTATATCATCTGTTCCATACTCTGTTGTTGCTGTAAATGTTTCGCTCTCCCTTGGTGTATCCTTATGTGGTTCAATACATATAGCCTCATACTCATTCCCATAATCGTCCTGTACAGTAAAATGGTATGTCTTCCAGTGTCCCATGGAATCATCATAGCCAGAAAACACATCATCATACCATTTTTCTTCTCCAAGACTTATAAGAGTATAATTAGACCCTTCTGCTTTTGCAGTAATAGGGGTTATACATGTCAGCACCGTTGTTATTATCATAAGTGCCGACATCAGACCTGACATTACTTTTTCAAGCAATGCATGTCTTTTCCTCTTTCCCTTTTTCATTATAATGTTCCTTTCCGTGACGGATTCCGTCACATGTGCGTTAGTTACTCTTTTACCTTTATTACTCTGGCGGGTCTCTTACACTTTTCATATCTGTTTCCTTTCCTGATTTTTTTGCAACAAAAAAGGAAACCCCTACCGGAATATATCCGGTAAAGATTTCCTTAAGATTTATAATGCAAGTTAAAAACTTGTCTCATTATATGTGACGGATTCCGTCACAATTATTTAATTGTTATTTAGTTGCTCCACATGAACATGTGTAACCTGTAATTACTGTCTCATCATAT